>WNGK01003457.1_pt1 | contig 22964 bp, 18 predicted proteins | sample 5400601 | NCBI WGS metagenome assembly WNGK01 (sample SAMN13153376, study PRJNA577476) | soil metagenome | isolation source: 60 cm soil or saprolite under Garry oak tree replicate 1 | place: USA:California | collected 2016-06-15
TGCGCGCTCTGGTGAGCCGTGCTTTCACCCCGCGCATGATCGAAGGCCTGCGTCCCCGGGTGGAAGCAACGGCTTCCGCCCTCCTCCAGGCTGGTCAGAAACGTGGCAATCTTGACGTGGTCAACGAATATGCCTTGCCCCTCACCATTACCATCATCGCTGAAATGCTCGGCGTTCCGCCGGAAGGTCGGGCCCAGCTCACTTCCTGGGCAGGTGTACTGATCCGTGCAGTGGATTGCAAACAATCACCAGATATCTATGCCTCTGCTGCCCAGGTTGCGCATGTAGTCCAGGTTGATCATCTTTTCCCTCCTACCAGACGTAACTCCAGGACTGATGAAGAAAGTGACTTCGACATGTTCATCGTTCAACAGTTGTACATTACTGAGTTAGAGCTGAGTAGGGATCGTCGGTTTCTTTCGTGTTCAGGAAGAGGATTTGTTTCTTGGAATCAAAATCCTCTGAAGAACGACGTATCAACGTGTAGCCGACTCCTGAGACGGTCAAAATATAGTAAGGCTTACTTGGTTCCGGTTCTATCTTCTGACGTAGGTGACGTATGTGCGCTTTTATTAAACTGGGATCCCCAACTTCATCAAACCCCCAGATATGTGAAACAATTTGGTTCGCGGTGCAGACATTGTTCGCATTGACAGCAAGCAAATGCAATAGTTTACTTTCAGTTACTGTTAAGCGGGAAGTTTTTCCTTGAACGCTAACAATATTTCGTGATGCGTCAACACAAATAGGGCCAATATTAATAATAGAATGAGGATGCTGTATAAGTGTAGTACGAACTCTTCGATTCAGTGCATGAATTCTCGCTAGAAGTTGAGCAGGATAGAAAGGTTTAAGCATATAGTCATCGGCGCCAGACTCCAAACAACAAATCTCATCCTCCACATTTTTCCTGGAAGCGATCACTAACACAAGCGCATCATATTTATTTTGCATCTCGCGACACATTGCCAGTCCATCGACATCCTTCAATGCAGTATCCAGAATGACGAGATTAGGTTGATGTTTCTCCCAATCGATCTTTGCCCTTTCTCCAGTATGGGCGCAGTGTACTTCGTACCCTAGCGTCCTTAGCCAACTTGAAAGCATCTTGGCCAAATCGCGGTCAGTATCAACGATCAACAATTTCATGACATTCCTCTTTAAAAACGAAGATATAGAGGCACTCAGGTGAGCTTAGAGTAAAGTATAGAGGAACATCAATTGAACAGTCAAGTAATAAATGGTTAAAATGTACTTGCTATACTGGTTAAGATTTCTTAACCGCCAATAGGAAGAAGAAATAAATGTTCATTTTTCAAGCACCTCCTCGCCCCTGGATCATGACGGGAACCGTGAGGAAAATGAGTTTGAGGTCTTGCCAAAAAGATTGTTGCTGAAGATAAGCAATATCCATTTCGACCATCTTGCCAAAGGGGACCTGACTGCGCCCATAAACCTGCCAGGTTCCTGTCAACCCCGGTTTTCCATATAGACGTAGTCTGTCATGTGGATTATAAAGTTCGACTTCGTAGGGGAGAGGTGGACGAGGGCCAACCAATGTCATCTCTCCCCGCAGAACATTGAAGAATTGTGGCAACTCGTCAAGACTGGTCTTACGGATAAACTGACCAACTCTGGTGATGCGGGGATCATTGATCTGCTTGTATTTGATATCTGCAGTAGTATTACTGTTCAGTAACTGGTTGGCCATATACTGCTCAATAGCCTGGCGATGAAGGGTGTCGTCACTATTTTCATACATAGAACGCAATTTAAACATGTCGAATTCTACTCCATTCATTCCTACGCGCTTTTGACGGAAGAATATGGGGCCTTTTGAGTCCAAGCGGATAAAAATTGCGATGATGACGATGACAAGACAGAGAGGAAGCAGAATGAGCAGTGTGAATAGGAGGTCAAGTACACGTTTTGTTCGCCAATAGCCCTTTTTAATGATGATCGTCTCCTGTGTAGGCATTGATTGAACAGCCATGGATATCCTTCCCTCCGGCCATAGATTTGCAAAGTGAAATTGCAACTGATGGTGTTTCCTCGATATTCTGCTATCAGAATAGTCGATATTGGTGTTTAACTGGTGATGTTCGGTATGGAGAAAGAGTAAAGACTGGCTCAAAGCCATAAAGAAAACGTAACACACGTTTCCTCTTTTCTTTCATGATATAGGGTTTTTTCATCACTAAATTGAAGAAAACGCAACTTGTTTTCAACTTTTTTTTCATTGAGTAAACACTTGGAGATGTTATTGTAGTGTAAGGTAGCTATCAGCTCCGCTTATGCTATGTTTGTTAATGTAGGGGGAACATTATGGTACTGACAGATCTACATTTTGGCGTCATCGGCTGGGGGTATTGGGGACCCAAGATTGCACGCAATCTGGAGACCTTGCCACATTCGATGGTAACGGTGGTGGCAGATAGCGATGCTCGTCGCTTAGCATCGCTGTCGGTGAACCAATATCAATCCTGGGTATTCAAGACTACCAGGGCAGAAGACGTTTTTAGCTCCGATGTCGATGGCGTGGTGATTGCAACCCCTGTGCGGACACATTATCACCTGGCGAAAGAAGCCTTATTGAACGGTAAACATGTACTCGTTGAAAAGCCACTGACTGCCAATGTAGCCGAGGCCGAAGAACTGATCTCTCTTGCGGAGAAGCAGCGACGGGTGCTGATGGTGGGACATACGTTTGAATATAGTCCTGCGGTCAACGAGTTACGCAAACTAATGCAGAGTGGAGACCTGGGAAAAATCTATTGTATCGAAATGGAACGGGTGAATTTAGGACTATTTCGAATTTATGGATGGGATGACTGCCCATATCCAGGTCAGTTGGTTACACCCGTGTAAAATTCGGCGCGTGACGATTATTGGAGATATGAGAATGGTGGTGTATGACGACACCAATCCGGTGGAGATGATAAAGATTTACAACAAAGGGGCGCACGTGGATGCCGACCCGGTGGTCTCCTATCGCTATGGCTCGATTACGATTCCCCACATTGATTGGATTGAGCCGCTGCGACTGGAATGTGAAGATTTCGCAACCGCTATTCGTACAGGTACGCAGCCACGTGCTAACGGAAGGGTTGGCCTGGAGGTCGTGCGAGTGCTGGCAGCCGCACAGGAAGCGTTGGAGATGCAGGAAAGACAAAAAGCTGCGATAGCAATGCCGGTACTCCAGTCCTGAAAGCCTGTTATGTGTCTTATGAGAAATTGAGTAATTCCCTGGTCTGGACTTGCGGAAAGAGGTCAATCAGCGACCCGGGTGACGTCTTTCCGCAGCGTATCCAGGGTAAGTGCCAGTCCTTCGCCAAATCCAATGATTGGTTTGTAACCCAAAAGGCGCTGAGCTAAACTAATGTCAGCAAGGCTATCGCGTACATCCCCTGGGCGTGGTTCGCGGTATTCCACGTCAGGCGTTACGCCCAGAAGTTCCCCCGCTAAGTGCAGTACTGTATTGAGAGTGACTTGTTCGCCACAGCCAATATTCATAGCATAGCCTACGGCAGCCCGTGAGGTAGCGGCCAGCAGATTTGCCTGTACGACGTTAGCGATGTATGTAAAATCGCGCGTTTGTTCACCGTCACCAAAGACAATAGGTCGCTGCTTCTGGATGAGTGCCGTCAGGAAGCGCGGAATCACGGCTGCATACTCTGAGGTAGGATCTTGCCGTGGGCCAAAGACATTGAAATAACGAAGCGCGACAGTTTCAAGCCCATAGATAGAAGTAAACACTTCACACAGCAACTCCCCTGTGAGCTTGTGAATAGCATAGGGTGACACCGGGTGAGGCTGCATCTGCTCATGTTTGGGTAGTGTCGGCGTATTTCCATAGATAGAGGAAGAACTGGCATAGACCACGCGCCTCACGCCTGCATCCCGTGCTGCAAGCAGCACATTTTGTGTACCATTGATATTGATCTCTAGTGATGTGACCGGGTCTGCTATGGATCGTGGTACTGAAGCCAGTGCCCCCTGATGAAATACCACCTCCACACCCTCTACTGCGGCTCTCACAGCCTCGAGATTCCGTAAATCACCCCGGATGAGTTGCGCGCGTCCCTGAAGTGCTGCCAGATTTGTCTCCCTGCCCGTGGCAAGGTTATCCAGCACACGTACAGACTCTCCCTGATCGAGGAGAGCCTCGGCAATGTGCGAACCAATGAAGCCCGCACCACCTGTAACGAGATATCTTGCTGTAGTCACGCTGATTTAGTGTGCGCTGTAACTCTCAGCTTGAGTCGTGGAGAGACAAACGCACTTCTCCTTTCTTTACAAACACTTGCTCTAGTGTCCTAACTCTACCAGAATTGGGGTACTTTGAACAGTGACATATTACCCCTACTTATGCTATACTGGCTCCACTTTTCTGAGCCGTCAGCAATTCAGGCCGGTTTAATGCTTATCTGTATGGTTGTACCAGGAGTGTGTTGTGATATTCACGCGTCCGTTGAAAAGGCAATTACTGCCATCCTTACTTACAGGACTCGCCCTTCTCCTTATTTTGGGTCTGGGAAGTTCTTCTTCATCGAATACTCTTTATAAGCAGAAAATACATCCCACGCCCTCACCTACAGTGACAAGCTTAAATATTCCAAGTTGCCGTGTACTTCCTTGTATGATTCCCGGCGATACGCCAGGAATAGCTCAGTTTATAGATACCTGGAACAATATCCACCTCTTTCAAAGCTTTGATTACAGTATATCCAACCCGGCCATCATCGCGAAACACTACGATTTTGTATGGGGAGCAGCAGTAAGTCATGTTGCAGCAATTCGCTCAGGCAATTCAAAAATATATATTAGCTACTATATCCCCTTTCATCGTGACAATGGATTATTCTCTGACAATGGTGCATACCACGATCTAACCTACTGGAAAGCCAACCATCCAGATTGGATACTCTACAAATGTGATCGAGTCACTCCGGCCTATGAATTCGGAGATCCAAATATGCCGCTCGATTTTGCCAACCCCACTCTCGTGTCCTGGCAGATACAGTCTTACGCGCAGCCAGCCAGCGAAAGAGGGTATGATGCTATCGCTGCAGATAATGTGGATCTGCAAAACATCTACCATGCATGTGGTGTCTATATACATGGTAAGTGGGTGCAACGTTATAGCGGGCAGCTTGATGATCCACAATGGCGTGTAGATATCGTAAGCTGGCTGGCGCGAATGCAGCAGGCTCTGCATCAGTTGCGACATCCATTGGCTCTAATACCTAATCTGGCCCTTGGTGATCTATCTCCAGGTGACCGGCTAGTACAACAGGTGGTGAGTCATATTGATGGTGTGCTTGATGAAGATGGTTTCACGAACGGCGCTCGTGGTTACCTGACCGGTAGTAGCTGGGTGCAAAGGATTCAGTTTATGGAAAGCGTGCAGGCACAATATAAGCCGTACTATGTCGTTAACCAGTTCCAGGTTCATTCAATAAGCCGTGACCAGGTACAGTGGGCCCTTGCTTCCTACCTGATGGGCAAAGAACACACATCTGCTGTGTTCATTTCCACTTATCAAGAGTATGGAGCGGATACCCGCTACAATGAATACAACGCGCAAATTGGGAATCCGCAAGACAATTTGTATCAATCGCAAAATGTTTACTGGCGCGACTATACAAATGGTTTAAGCATCGTCAACCCTGACCCAGGAGAAACGTACGAGGTAACTCTCAGGGCAGGAAGGAAATATATAGATCTCTATGGTAGCCCTGCTGGTCAGACTATTACATTACCTCCTCACTCTGGCATCGTATTGTTGACAAGTTCCTAGTGTCCAGTTGATAGTGTTGCAGAAGCAGAAACCTGTGATTGAGAACTGGTAGGGAAGAGCTTCTCATAAGCTAGCAGGAGCTTCTTTTCATTATGATCCCAACTTAACTCCTCTTCGATACGCTTACGCCCGGTAGCCCCCATTTTGAGGCGGAGTTCATCATCATCAAGCAAGGCTTCAATGTTTTTGGCGAAATCTTCCACGAGGTTCGGTGTAGCATAGAGGGCTGCATCCTGTGCTGAAAAGCGTGTTTCAGTAAGATCAAAGGCTACGACTGGCTTCCCCATCGCCATGTATTAGCCCGTTTCGTGGATCCGGCGAGAGTCCCACATCGGCCACTGTGAGGTACCGCAGGACATCTTTACATTCAATCCAGCCGGTGAAATTGACGTAGGCATCTAGTTCAAGTTCATGAGCAAGTCTACGCAGTGCAGCAGCATTGTCTCCGTCCCCCATTAGAACTAATGAGACATCTTGGCGGTTACGTTTATGAACGAGGTCATGAAGTGCATGCAGGGCGTACTCTACGCCATCTTGAATGGCCATCACTCCTACATAAGCCAGGAGATAACGCCGGCCTCCTTTCAGTTCAGCCTCAGGCGTGACCAACTTCATATGCTCCAAATTGGGCCCGTTACGTACTACAAATACTTTGTCCGCAGGACAACCACTGCGTTTAATGACGATCTGTTTAAATGATTCGTTTGCCACGATCGCCAGATCAGCTGTTCGATACGTCCACTTTTCGAGGGAGAGCAGAAGCTTGTAGAGTAACTTCATGCGATCCTTGCACATAGCCCGGAAGATCTCTGGCATAAGGTCATGCTGGTCAAACACAAATTTTTTCCCGAAGAGTCGATAGAACAACCCGATCATGAAGAACATATCAGGAGGATTAGCTGCATGAATTACATCAAAGCCATGGTGAAATAATACCTTAAGGCTCAACCAAAACGTCATCAGCATAGCAATATCGTACTCCATAATGTGGGCCACCAAATATTTGTACCTAAGTTCAGGCAACTGGTAGCGATAAATATGGATGTTCTCAATGCAAATATACGATTCACGATGCTGCGAAGGACCTTTAGGGCTGATAATACACACTTGAAAGCCACGATCGCGTAGTGCGATGGCTTCGGGCCAGACACGGGGATCTATAGGTGCGGGAATATTTTCTACGAGCATGAGTATTTTATTGACTTTTACCATAGATGCCTTACCCCTCTAACGCAAAATCTGTTCTTTGACCCCTTGCTTTTTTACTTGTTACTTTTTCATAGATTGCTATAACTTGCTTCGCTACAACTCTGCGATCCAGGTGCGCGATATCGATCCTACCAGTTGTCGGTTCCGTATGTTGAATTGCCTGCTCGAGCGCTATTGCCAATGCATCTGGATTAGACGGGCATACACTGCACCCCTTAGTGCGGCCGATAATTTGAGAGACATCACCTACATCGGTAGAGATGACAGGTACATTGCAAGCCATAGCTTCCTTGACTATGTTTGGTGATCCTTCAGCAATCGACGAGAGAATGAGTGCATTGCTAGCGTTGATGTACTGCACAACTGTTGTTTGTGGCAGGCCGTTAGCTACCACCAGTTCAGCAGATATTCCTCGAGCGCGTAGACGCTCGATAACTGCCTGCGCAAGGGGGAAATTTTTTACAGGTATTTGAGGGTTATTACCGAAGAGAACATAGTAGCGGTTGAGATCCCAACCCAATGTGGCGCGAGCCTCCGCACGCGGAATGGGACGGAACAACTCAAAGTCTACCCCATTGGGAATGATGAAGATATTGTCTTCTGATACTGAAACAGCCTTTTGCATCCCCTCAGATTTGACGATTGCAGCGTCAACTTGTCGGCACAGCCAGTGGCTGATATGTACAACAAATGCACTCTTTTTGCTGTAGCGGGCATCGGCGGTTACTGTACCCAGCAGGTCGTCTCCCATGAAGGAGGCAACGACGGGCGTGGTCCACTGCATACGCGCGAAGAGGCACCACTGACCATAATGGCCATGTACAATATCGAACCGCCCAGTCAGTGTCTTAACAAACACCTGCGTCATTGCTGAGGCATAGCGAAGTGCTACTGGACCGGGTTTTGGATGGATAACCTCTACCTCAAGTCCTGCTGCAATAAGCGAATCGGCCTGGCTTTTGATAAACGTGCCTGCATGTGGAATCTGTTCTGTTGGATAAACTCCTGTGACCATCAAAACACGGAGTGCTTGCTTTATTGTTTGTCCTTTCAATTTCTGAGAGTGCATTGCTGATACTATTCCTTTTCTCTACAATGAAAACTACAGGTTGGGAACTGCCAACTTTTCTTTCGACTCCAACAGTTCTTCGGTCGATACTTGTGGGAATTCCAGGTGGGGACTGTCGATAAAGATGCGAAACCAGAGTTCCAGGCTAGCAAGGATGAACAGTTGAGACTGGTAATTCGTTCTGCCCTCCAGGTGGTCATGCACCAGGCGCGCTACAAATGCATCATTTAAGTAGCCTCGACTGCGAGCTTGCTCAGAGAGCAACAGCTGCGTGACGAGGTTACGCTGTCCCTCGCGGAACCAGATTCCAGTGGGTACGTTGAAGCCCATCTTCTTGCGGGTCAATATAGGTTCGGGTAGAAAGTCGCTGAAAGCACGCTTGAGCAAGTATTTGGCTTGGAAAGGCTTGATTTTGACGTTCGAGGGAATGCTTGCGGCGTACTCGATCAGTTTGTAGTCGAGGAGCGGAATACGCGCCTCCAGTGAAGCCGCCATGGTCATCTTGTCGCCCTTCATAAGAAGGTTGTCGGGTAACCAGATTTTAGTGTCCAGGTAGAGCATCGACGAGAGATTGTCGCGTTGGGGGTTTTTCTCGAGCCAACGAAGAAAGGTACGACTAGAGTCGAGATCGATGCTAGCTTTGGTGCTGGCAGAGAGCAAGTTTTCTTTCAACTGACCGTTGAAGATGCCAAACCAGTTCAACCAGCGCTGTGGCGCGGGTTGCGATAGTGAGTTTGCAGCGAGCTTGAGTTTCCGCATGCTATAGGGAAGGTGGTCAAGCAGAGGTGTAATTACCTGGTCACGTATTGGAGTGGGCAGCAGATGATAGTAACGTGCCAGCCAATCAACGATGTATTTAGGATAACCCGCGAAGAGCTCGTCACCACCTTCTCCAGAGAGCACCACTTTGACATGCTTTCGGGCTAGCCTGGAGATCAAATAAACTCCCAGGTCGGATGGCTCACTAACTGGCTCATCACGGTGCCAGGTGAGAAGGGGCCAGTAGTTTGACAGATCAGAACATTTGACGAGTAATTCGTGATGCTCTGTACCAAAGTGTTGCGCGACAATCTTTGCATAAGGTAACTCGCTGTACCCCGGTACATCGAAGCCGATCGCGAAAGTTTTGACGGGCTGGCTCGTCAATTGGCTCATGGTCCCCACGATGATACTGGAGTCGACTCCTCCACTGAGCAATGCGCCCAGTGGTACATCGGCCATCATACGTTCCTCGACAGCGCGGTGAACATGCTGCCGAATGCCCTGGATATATTCCTCAAGTGGGCGGTGCTCAGTTTTGCCGAAGGTGAAATCCCAATAACATTCCTCGTGGATGGTATCATTCTCACAGAGCAACCAGTGACCAGGTTGCACTTTATAGATGTTGGCAAAGAGGGTTGCCGGCCCGGGGACATAGCGTACACTGAGAAAATCGCCCAATGCCTGAAGATCAACCTGCCTCTTGACGCCAGGGTAGCACAGTAGCGACTTAATCTCAGAAGCAAATAAGAGATTGCCATTGACACGGGTGTAATAGAGGGGCTTCTTGCCCGCGCGGTCTCGTGCCAGCAGCAGGCGCCTGCGAGAGCTATCCCAAATGGCGAAGCCAAACATTCCGTGCAGGCGTGCAATACAGTCCATGCCATACTCTTCATAGGCATGGACAATGGTCTCTGTATCGCAATTCGTGCGAAACTGGTGGCCCTTCTCAGTCAACTCCTTGCGGAGTACCTGGTAATTCCAAATCTCTCCATTGAAGACGATCCAGATGTCTCCAGTTTCGTTGGACATTGGTTGATGTCCGCCGTCCAGGTCAATGATACTAAGGCGTGCAAAACCGAGGCCTACAGGGCCGTCGAGATAAGCTCCGCTATCATCTGGTCCGCGATGTGAGATCAGGTGTGTCATGTGCTCAATCAACTGCTCTGAGACAGGTTCCCCGCTCTGTGCGTTGTACACACCACAAATGCCACACATAGGCTTTTACCTACCTTTCTCCTACCGGTTGCTTGTTATGTGTATTTTTTGACTCTGTTCAAGGTGGAGGGGTGGCTCATCCATATAGACCTGGAACCATAGTTCCAGGCAGAGAAGTGCCCAGATTGCTTCGCTATGGTTCACAAGTTTTGTTCTGGCATGTGCTTTTAGCAAGTTATGAATGAACTCTGGCTGAAAAATCCCGCGTTGTCGCGCTCGTGAGGAGTCAAGCATATCAGAGGCATAAGTGGTCAGACCGCCACGGAACCAGTGCTTGATGGGAACTCCAAAACCTTGTTTGGGTCGAGCTAAAATCTCAGCGGGTAGGAGGTCAGCGGCCATCTTCTTGAACAAGTACTTCAACGTGCCGTTGTGCATGCGCAGCGTTGAGGGCAGCGAGGAGACGTATTCAACCAGGTGCTGGTCGAGCAGGGGTGCGCGTGTCTCTAATGAGTTAAACATGCTGGCCTTATCGACCTTGACCAGAATATCATCAGTGAGATACGTACGTGCATCAACATATTGCATCTGCGTCGTTATATCCAGATGCGAGGCTCTACGGTATTCACCGATTTGTCGTTCGAAAGGATCATTGTCGCGTACATGAGTAAAATATTCGCAGCTATACATCGAGGAACGCGAGTCATCAGGGAAGAGCATGCCTGCATGCACACAGCGTGTGGCATGGTCATGAAGCAGGTTGCGGAGGCGTTTTTTCCCGCGCATACCGTTGGGCATAAGCACGCTTCCATATCCCAACAGGGAACGTATAAATCCTGGAACGAAACTGATTGACAATTCACGACCGTAGTGTGTATAGCCGCCGAAGATCTCGTCACCTCCATCACCGGTGAGCACGACGGTGACGTGTTCGCGTGCCAGCCTGGAGACGTAGTAGGTAGGCAACATGGATGCATCACCGAAGGGTTCGTCATAGGCCCAGGCCAGTTGTGGTAGTACCGATACAAGTTCCGGTCGCACGAAAAACTCGTGATGGTCAGTGTCGAAGTGCTTTGCAACCTGGCGGGCGTAAGAAAGTTCACTATAGTCGTCCTCCTCGAAGCCAATAGAGAACGTTTTGACTGGTTGCGACATCATCGAACTCATCAACCCTACCACCACGCTTGAATCGACCCCGCCACTGAGAAATGCGCCCAGAGGGACCTCGCTCATCAAACGCACTTGTACCGCGTCTTTGAGCAATGCAAGCGTTCGCTCAATGGTCGTCGCTTCATCATCCCAGCACGTTGGTGTAAAGGGAAGATCCCAGTAGCGTTTCGTGCTGATCTGCCCATCCTCGTAGACCAGGATGTGGGCTGCAGGGAGCTTCAAGACGTCCTTGAAGAGTGTGTTCGGTGTAGGAACATAGCGGTATACGAGATATTCATCAAGGGCGATGGAATTGATTTCGCGCGGTATGCCAGCTTCGAGGATGGATTTGATCTCAGAGCCAAAGATCAATTTCTGCCCATCCCAGTAGTAATTCAGGGGCTTCTTGCCAAAGCGATCGCGAGCAGCCAGGAGGCGTTGGCGTTTTCTGTCCCAGATGGCGAAGGTGAACATGCCACGCAGGTGCTTGACACAATCGTCACCGTACTCCTCATAGGCATGAACAATGGCTTCTGTGTCACAATTCGTGGTAAAGTGATGGCCACGCTCCTGGAGTTCTTTCTGAAGCTCATGATAGTTATAGATTTCTCCATTGAAGACGATGAGGATGTTCTGATCTTCGTTAAAGATAGGCTGATGGCCACCTGCGAGGTCGATAATTGAGAGGCGGCGCATGCCTAATGCAACTCCATCGCCTACCCATACTCCCTGATCGTCTGGCCCACGGTGGCGAATGGCCTTGCACATGCCCTCTATGAGCTGATCTGCGCTGTCGCGGCTACGCTCTCTGTCAATAAATCCAGCTATTCCACACATCAATGCGAATCCTTTCGCGTGTATCGACATCTTTACGATGGCAGGTGATAAATATGAGATGGTTGTGGATCCTCTATAATTTGCCTTCTGCCATGTGCAATTCTTTGATAAAGCTCTATATACCTATCTATGATGTATTCAAGCGCATAGTATTTTTCACTGGTTGTTCTGGCGGCCCGTCCGTACTTCTGGGCTAGCAGCGGATCGTGCAACAGGGTAAGTAGCGCCTGTGACATGCCCTGATAGTCTTCAGACTCGACAAGCAGTCCATTGACTCCGTGCTCAATAGCATCCTCGCTGCCACTCACACGTGTTGCCACGCAGGCTGAACCGCAAGCCATTGCCTCTAAAAGAGCATTAGGCATGCCCTCCCAACGTGAGGGAAGTACAGCGAGGCAGCCTCGATGAAGTTGTGCCGGTACATCACTCTGCAACCCTGCAAATTCAACGCTGCTCGCAATACCAAGTGCCTGCGCCATACACTCAAGCTGGGTTTGCAGAGGACCATCACCTACAATGATCAATCGTGCTTGAGAGGGCTGGGGTAAGTGTTCTTGTACAAGGCGCCAGGCTTGCAATAACACGTCAATACCTTTTTCGTAACGCAATTTAGAAACACAGACGACCACCTGCGCACGCTCATCAGTGGCAGTATCACTATCAAGCGGGTGAAAACGTGTGATATCTACTCCGTTGGGAATAAGTTGCACATCAGGCAGGTGAAAGTCATGTGCAGCAAGGTAGCCCTTCATACGTGAACTAAGCACGACCACTGCAGCGTGTATATGGTGTAGCAGGAAGCGGGTAAGTGATACAACAGGCTTTCCCATGCGTTCCAAACCCTCTAAATCACCGTCAACCCAGGTTTGCCCATCGACTTTCAGCCAGGGTGCTGTAGTATCAAGCGGCCCAGCAACGAGTGACGCTTGATTATGTACCTTTGTAGTTGTAGCTTTGCCTGAGCCTGCACTGCATAGTAGAATAATCATTGGTTTGCCAGTCAATCGACACACCAGGGCAGTTGGTAATGCCAGCAAGTTGAGCTGACAGACGTGTAAGATATCGTAGCAATGACGGCGTCGCCAGAGCGTCCAAACCATGACCAACATAGCCATGAGGTACAACAATTTCTGAAGTACCCTGGGTAGCTTCTCTCGACCTCCCAGGAGTGTGCCAGCTACTCGAATAACTGGCACACCTTCGATCTCTTCGCGTGATAACCAGGACCTGTCATAGCGGAATGTAACGATAGTTGCCTCATAGCCTCTCTCGCGCAAGTTTCGCCCCTGTGCAAGGGTCTGCGTTTCAGCCCCACCAACCAATGGATGAAAGGTAGTAATGGCGAAGTAGATACGTAGATTGCCCACTATTCTCCCCTCGCTTCCATGGCAAAAGGCAAAACATTTTTGTCTTTTATGAGAAGATGGCGATAGAGTTCCAGGCACTGCTTGACAATGGTGGTCAGCTGATAATCGCGGGCTACAGTTGCACATCCTTCCTGGCCCAATTGTTGCGCAAGGTTGGTGTCCTCAATGATGCTGCGCAGCGCCAGGGCCATCTCAGCGGGTTGCTCCGGCTCCACCAGTAAGCCGTTTACGCCATTGGAGATGATATCCTCGCTCCCACTTACCCGTGTTGCCACACAAGGCAAGCCACATGCCATGGCTTCTAACAGAGCGTTGGGCATGCCCTCCCAACGAGAAGGTAATACGAAGCCCCACGATTGTTGCAGGAGATCAACAACATCAGTTCGTAGTCCCAGGAACTCCACAGTGTCTTGAATGCCCAGTTCCGTAACGATATGCTTCAATTGCGGCTCCAGCATGCCAACACCTACCAGGCGTAGCCTTGGTTTCAGATCTGCCCGCCATTCGGCTTGAGCATGCATCATCCGTCCCCAGGCATGCAATAGCGCATCAACACCCTTGGGATACTCCAGTCGGGCCACACAGAGGATATCGCGTTCTGGCTTTGCTGGATTTGGCCGCCGTTCTGGCGCCGGTTGAAACTTCTTCATATCGATGCCATTGGGAATATGGATAATCTGCTCAGCTCGAAATCCATGGGAGGTAAGATAGGAATGGCTACGTGTACTCAGAATCTGATAGAAGGCGTTCGAGTTCCGCAGGAAGTTCAAGATTGCATGGCCACCTAGCGCCGTTTGAGGGAGATAGGCAATGTCACCTACCACCACGTCCCGAAGATCGACTTTCAGAAAACTTGTATCAGTCAAGGTATCAGCCATAAGCGTTATTTCACTCTGAAACTGTACCTTTTGCGCCTCGCTAGGACCTGTACTTGGAATGACAATGACAACTGGTTTACGAGTGATCTTGCCGATGAAAGCTGCCACAGCAGCAAGAGGAGACACCTGGAAGACATGAATGACATCGTAGCGGTGACGCAAGCGCCAGAGCTGCAGGAGCATTGCAATATCGATAGGCAGATGTCCAAGTCTGCCGAGGTGTAATCCCCCTCCACGCTTGTATATTCCTCCTACGCGCACAACTGGGAGGCCATCAAGCATTTCTGTTCGTTTCAAGCGTCTATCGTGTCTCAATGCGACAACAATAACATCGTGTCCGAGAGCCTGAAGCTGACGGGCCTGTTTCTCTGTCTGCACCTCCGCACCACCAACTAGGGGCCAGAACAGAAAGGATACCAGACAGATACGGATACGATCTTCCACAAAGTAACTCCTCAAAATCTAGTGTCTAGTTCTAGAATCCAGAGTATGATGAAGCTCCACTTCACACCGCAGAGACTTGTTCACGTTCTCCTCGTTGTAGTTGTATTGCCCCCATTCGGGGCTCCTTAAGGATGTCTTCTTTGATCTCGGATGATTGTTTCGGCCTGGACCAGCAGAGTGCAAATGGTAATGCCATGATGATCCAGAAGTAGATGGCATTTGCCTGGTTCCAGAAATCCCTCGACTCAAGCGATTGCAATAACATATTGACAAAGACTGCTAACGCTGTCACGAACAGCACGCGATGGTCGCCGGTGGCTTTTCGCATTCCCGCAATCAAGCTGATAAGTAACGTAATAAAAACCAGCGTGAGCAAGATCAGTCCGATAATGCCGTGGTCATAGAGGGTACCAACGAAAAGATTAGATGGTGCAGTAGCAATTGAACTGGCTACGCGCAAATTGGTTAACAGGAGATCAGAAGCCTGGAGACCGTTGCCTAACAGTTGTGTTGGATCAAAGTGGTCAAGGACTGTCTGCCAGATATAGACACGTCCATTGAAGGTGGTAATATCATTGCTGAAGAAGCGTTCGAAGATCGGAACATGGCCCACTGTTGAAAGTAGAACCACGAGACTGGCAAGTACAAGGGTACTGCTGAGCAAGCCGATCTTCAGCTTACGTGAGGGCAGGAAGACGATCATGATAATGATGCTCAAAGGGACGCTGATAAAGGCACCCCGTGTGAAGGTCAGCACGAGTGCCACTAGAAAGACAAGGATCAGTATCAAACCACCCACACGCTTGGACCCTGACAATGTGAATGTGCGATAGATCGCAAGTGGAATTACTATTGAGAGAAGTAAAGCCAGTGCTGGTGCCGCGCTAAAGATTGAGAAAATGCGGAATGAGGTTGTAGGGTCTACAACTCCATTTTGCCTGGTGATGTAACCGTAAATACCATACAGGGCAATAAATGTAGACGGTATCAGGATGGCGTCAATGAGTCCAAGCATGCGCTGCCGCGAGGTGATCAAATTAATGGTGAGCACTCCAATCGCCACATAATCCAGAAAGGTGAGCCAGATCGTCAGGAATGATCCAACGCCAATGGCAGAGATTCCGATGCTGGCAAATACCCATAAAAGATAGACAAAGAGGATAGCAAAGACTGGCATGCGCTTAAAGGTCTGCTTGACGGGCATGCAGAACATCAAGAGCAGTGTTGGGATTGTCAAGCCTGAAAGCAGGTTATTGCCATTGAAGATTTGCAAAGTTGAGCCAATGAATGTATTGATCAAGGCCCAGGTAATCAACAGCGCATAGCGATAGCGCAGGAAGGCTACTATGATTACCGAACCAAAGGCAGCGCGCAATGCATAAAGGGGATTCAGGAAGATGCCAATGACCCCGGCGGTGAAGGCCGCGATTATGATGCCGGTGCGTGCGACCTGCCGGCGTATGCTATAGGGGATATCGAACGAGGTAAGCTGTCCTTCCTTCCGGATGACCCCCTGTACGTAGTTTTTACCCTTACTCAGTTTCCAAATCACGTTCATTACCTCCGTTGGTGGTGTAAAAAGGTAGAGCTTGCCGATCGTGTGGCGAAGCGTGATGAGCAGAATGAACATGGTGCAAAAATACACCGCCGAGGTAGCCAGGGCGATGCCGAAACCCTGCCACCAACGATAAAAGATATAGTCAAAAAAAGCATTAGCGATTACAGTGAAGATGGTGACATACATAAGTAGGCGGGTCTTGCCTATGGCGCTAAAAGCCTTCGATATAATGAAACCAAAAGACATAGGTGTTAAGCCAATCACGAAACCTATCAGTGCGATCGCAGTGCGGTTCGTATCTTCAGCAGTAAAGGCTCCGCGCTGAAAAAAGAGTTGTACAATTGGATGTGCCAGCACAATCATGAACGCTGTCAACACCACTGTGCTGATACCGACAACCCACAAATACAGGCGTAGTGTTTCCTTGAAGGCTTTCATATCGTGTATGGAGGCTTGACGTGCGAGATAGGGGAGTGCAGCACGTCCGACTGATACAAATATGACACCGACAGGTACGCTATCCAGCTTCAGTGCATAGCTAAGTGTGGAGATATTACCTGCTGAGAGGTAGGAAGCAAATATTTGATCGACCAAAGGGGAAGCTTGTGTGATAAAAATACTAAAAAGTGCCGGCCACGCGGCTATCATAACTGCACTGATTCCCGGGCTGCGCAGATTCATGACGAGCCGGTAGCTAATCCCTGCATGTCGTGCGCGCAGGATAATCACACCAAGTTGCAGGCATAGTCCAGCTAGCGTGCCTATGCAAAGTATGACCACGCCCAGTGAGTTGCCCAATGTCAGTACAAGTATTGCGGTGGTCAGCGGCACCAACATTCCAGCATAAGCAGGCCAGCCAAATTGACCTTCTGAGTTGAGAATGCATTCCATGAAACCAATCAGTACCATCAGCAGAAGCGCTGGAAAGATAAAAGGTGACAGGCTGATAGCGCTGCTTGTAACATCAGCATTGATCCCCGGAGCGGTGAGAAAAATTGCCTCACGACGAAAGATGAGTATGAACAAAGTGAGTACTACTGCACCCACAATCGAGAGATTTAGTAATGTACTGAAGAGAATAGATGCTTGCTCTTTTCTCCCGCGCGAACGTAAGCTTGTATAAACTGGTATGACCGAGGACTCAGCAGCGCTGCCAATTAGCTGCGCCATCAGGATAGGCAAGGTGGAAGCGACAAAGTATGCATCCATACTTGCTCCTGCGCCAAAGTGACCTGTAACGACAACCTGATTAAACAGGCCCCCTACACGAATCAATAGAGCCGCGGATGCAAGACTTAACAATGCACGAAAAATCTTTGTATTGGCAGATTTGATCTGCACAGCTACCAGCTGTGCACTATCAGTACTTAAAGGCTGAGAAGGCTCAGGCATTTATTATGACCATCCTGATAAGAAAGCAAAAATCAGATTAACACAGAGAGCTTCTTACCTTTTTCAGAGTAGAAACACTTTTTCATCATTGTGACCTCGCGTCATATTGCGAGTATCTACAATACAGCGTGCTTCACGTACAATCCAGGAAACATCGTAATAACTATGATCCGTGACGATGACTACACAATCTGCTGCTTGCAACAGGCCACTACTGAGTGATTGTGAATGTAGTGTCCGGTTGCCTAGTGTCAGGGAAGGTACATACTCGTCGTTGTAGATTACGACTGCTTTGCGCAACATTAACGCCTGCATAATGTCAAGTGCAGGAGATTCACGTACATCGCCTACATTGCCTTTATAGGCAACGCCCAGCACCAATACCGTCGCTCCATTGAAACTGCGACGCTGCTCGTTCAATGCCTCGCTGATTTTATTCACGACATAATGCGGCATGCTGCTGTTGATCTCTGCTGCCAGTTCGATGAAGCGAGCTGTATAATCAAGTGTTTTGAGCTTCCAGGAAAGATAGTGGGGATCTACAGGAATACAGTGTCCGCCCAGGCCTGGGCCAGGTAAGAAAGGCATGAAGCCGAAAGGCTTGGTTGCTGCTGCCTCAATGACTTCCCATACATTGATATGAAGTTTCTCACATATGATGGCGATTTCGTTCACAAGGCCAATGTTAACGGCTCGGAATGTATTCTCAAGCAATTTGGTCATCTCTGCAACGCGTGCAGAAGAGACAGGTACCACTGCCTCCACAGCCCCTCCGTAAAAGGCCTGTGCCAGTTCTGTGCAAGCTCGTGTGATGCCGCCCACAATTTTAGGCGTATTACGCGTGCCAAAGTTGGGATTGCCTGGGTCGATGCGCTCCGGCGAAAAGGCCAGGAAGAAGTCGACACCCACTTTCAGGCCGGTGGATTCTAATTCTGGTAGCACGACTTCATCAGTTGTACCAGGATAGGTTGTACTTTCCAGCACAATGAGTTGTCCAGGATGCAAATGTGCCCGTACTTGTTGTATGGCTGAAATAATATAGGAAATATCAGGATCGCGTGTCTTCCGCAATGGAGTGGGAACACAAATACTGATGGCGTCGACATCATCTAATGCAGCGTATTCATTGGTAAAATGAAGGCGCTTTGTATCAATGAGTGCCTGTAATGTACCGCTCGAAATATCAGGGATGTAGCTCTCACCGCGATTGGCCTGATCGACCTTTTGCTGGTCTATGTCGATGCCAGTAACCTGGAATCCAGCTTCTGCGAATGTCGTCGCGAGTGGTAATCCTACATAGCCGAGACCCACAACACCAACGCGCAAGGAACGTGCGGAAATCTTCTCTCGCAATAAGCGATCCAATGGTTTCTCCTTTTTCAGATATGGCAGTTTATAGTGCAACAAACTGCCATATCATGATTTTTCCCCGCTATTCCTTATCTTGATGGGAAATGGCAATGATATCGGGGTCTGGATCCACCGTACCGTTCGTAGGAGGGGTGGTAGGAATAGTGATAGACGAAGCATCTACAGGGTGCGCGTGAGGCTCTGTCAGATCAAATTTTGCCTTAGGTTGCCGCCTGTCACTTAGATAGTGGCGAATATCACCATAATCTGACCAGGGACTCTTATTAAGAACAACTCCTATTATTGTGGCGTGGGTTCTGTTCAACACTTGCCTGGCACGTAAAAGTACCTTGCGAGGTGTTTTAGAAGCATCGATAACTAGCACTGTTGCCTGGACGTACGAAGCCAAAATCTGTGTATCTGCTACAGGAAGTAGCGGAGAGGTATCAAAAATGACATAGTCAAATGGTCGTTTTTTAAAATGATCAAAGAGTTGGCTAGCTAACGAAGATTGTAGCAACTCTGCGGAGTTAGAGTGATTTGACCCTGCTGTCAGCACACGCAAGGTTGGAATCCTGGTCTCTTGCCCATCCAACTCGACTTTGAGCTCGGTCCATGCACTTGATAATCCCTCATGATCTTCAAGTTGAAAGCGTTGATCCAGTACTGGATGATGTGAGTTAGCATCTACCAGCAACACATGCTTGCCTGTCACTGCTAAAAAGGAGGCAAGATTCGCGGCAATGGTGCTTTTGCCTTCATTGGCCAGGGCGCTTGTAACCATCACTAGCTTGAAGGGCCTGGTTGTCTGTGCAGCATTCAGACTGGCGCACAACGTGCGATAGCCCTCTACTAAGGCAGGAATCTCTTCGACCTCCTTGCTGCGTTGTTTGCGTGAGAGCGAAGGGAAAACCGCCAATGTATCCGTCCCCAGAAGCTCTTGCACTTCTTCAGAATTGGATAGACGATCATCGATCCATTCGAAAATAACGATTAAGGTCAGTGCAAGACCCAGACCTACCAGTGCGCCAATCCCTGTATCCAGTAGTGGTCTCGGACGAATAGGACCAGCAGGTAGCTGTGCAGGCACAATTTGCACTCTGCCTGGGAATTGGCTGTTTGTAAATTGCGCAAAGTTTTGGCTAACCTCGTTGGCAAGCTGCATCGCCAGAGCTGGATCGCTATTCTCGACATCGATTTCAATAAGTTGTGTGTTAGACTGCGGTTTCACAGAAATCATCGAGTTGAGCTCTTCCAGTGTCAGCCCATTATGCGTGGCTACAACGCGGTTAAGCACTGAGGGACTCGTAATCAACTGGGAGTATGTTGGTACGGCTGCCAAACCGGCTGGTAAATTGGGTGAAAGTTGAGACGGAAATACTGGGCTGAGATCCCCTTGTCCGAACATTCACCCAAAAAACGTTTGGGTGAATGTTCGGACTCATTTCGGAGGTGGGTTCTCCGGTTCCTCTGAAGAGGGCTGTTTTTTTGCCTGCTCTTTTGCTTTCTTGCCTTTTGGCTTCGGCTTCTCTTGTTCTTCTGGAGTTTCCTGTTTCTCTTCCTTGTCTTCTTTCATACGGTTTTCAGCGTCAACCACCTGTATTTTGTCCCGACGAAGGGTGAGTTGTTCGGCGGCAGCTTCGAGGTGTTTGGGGCTGACATCGGTCTCAGCTTGAGCATACGACCACTTCAACGCCGTCGTCACCAGTTTCATCACGTGGTCCATGAGCACCCGCCCACTTTTTTGTGGGTCAAGTAAGGGATGCGTGAGCCATGTGTAGATGCTCCCGGTCCACTGCTGCAAATTCAACTCGGGGAAAGACGGGCGATAAATCTGCTCCAGAGCCAGCAGAATATCACGTACCTCTCCCTCAGTATGGCTGACGACCCGACAATATGGCTGGAGGCAATCCAGGCGTCGCCGGAATTGCATCCACAACGTCTCTGGTTGATCGAACACATCTTTCAGGGGAATGGATGCCCCCCGCCCGGCGGTCACTAAACAGAGCCCAAGGGGATGGGTAGGAAAAGCCAGGAAGAGGTGATCAGTCAACTCTTTCAAGAAAATCAGGTGCGGCATGGAGAGATCATGAGCATCGTCACAAATCAGGCACTCGACGCCATATTGGCCCAACAGGTCATAGAGCAAATATTTGCGTTCGCTCCAGCGCCCACGCGAACCAACTCCCAATGCTCCCAGGAGCAGGTTTCCCAGCGCCGCTTCCCGAGGATCATTTTTGGGGGCCGTCACCGCCAGTACCGGGTACCTCCGTCCTCCTACCATTCCGGCCTGGCGTGCCGCCTCATCTCTGAGGTCGCCAATGCCCATCGTTTTGCCGGAGCCCGGTTCGGCCACAATGACATGCCAGCTTCTTTGGAGCCACGCCTGACGTAACAGAGCCTGAAACCGGCGCTCAAAGGGGGTCTCTTTGTTATGTAGACACAATGGCCTTTTCATCCTTGTTTTTCCATTTTACTCGATAAATTCAGGTCCATCGAAGAGAGGGAGTTTGCGACCCGTCATAGGTCCACCTCCTTCTCACGATAGCGGATGGCCAGGGGCTGCCACGAATAGACTTTCTCCGGGTCAGGAGTTGCTTTTGGCAACCGGAGGCTCTCCCGTTCGGGGGGAGCCAGGCTTTCCAGAGCTTCTAACACATGAGACGGATGGATCTCCTCGCGTTGTCGATCGAACTGCCGAGCCTTTTCACCCTCGCGGAGAGCCTTCCTACGCTGCTTTTTGGTGGTTTCGATCTCCTCCTGGATCTGTGCTCGAACCTCAGCGGCTTCCGCACCGGCAGCCTTGGCCTTTGCCGTATCAGAACGGCGCATGGCTTTCGCCTCCCATTCACTGATGCGTTGCCCCATGAAAGCTGGGCAGTACGCTTCCCCCACATACCCTCCGTCCACAAACAGATAAATGACCGAGATATCACGCCGATCGTAATAGATCTCAAATTCCCGGCCAGCCAGGCGATTGAGCAAGCCTGGGCACACATACCAGTTCCCCTGGAAGGAAAGGCGTGAACGATCATGAACCTGATAGCTATGGTTCCTGGCTTTGCGATTTTGCGCTTTCATCAGCAGGAGCTTGAGATCCTCTGGTGCTCCCAGATACTGGGGAACCCCCGTTTGGCGCACCGCTTCTTCCCAGAGGAGGTTGCGCTTTTGCCGGCGCAAGCCATCCCAATTCTGTTGGTAGTCATCGACAATCGCACGGATAAAATAGCGTTCGAGCTCCTCCAGCGTCATCCCACCGGCCTCTGCCGCTTTTTGCGCATCATGGATACCAAAACTCGTGTTGGGTAAACGCCGCTCAAACCGCTGAGTCATCCAGCGAAAGATGGCCTCCACCGTTCCCTTGGACTCAGCCGTCAACTACACCGTCTCCATCTCTGGCAGAAGGAGTTTTCACGGTCACCCATCCGTTTCATCCTTTGTACGGCCGGCAGTTTGAGATCCTCGCCTACCGACACAATTGGGGGGAATACCGCGTCACGTTTTACCAGACTCCTGATCAGGTGCGGGCGCTGCCTGCGGCCTGGACCAGCCTTGCTCCCTCTGATCCCAGTGTCGTCTTAGCCGCCGGTCGCGCCGCCTTTCGCGTGGCGGATCTGCTGGAGCTTTCCCACCTCATTAGCCGCATCAAAGAGGGACACGAGGAGGCAGCAGAGTGTTAAGCCAATTTTGCCGCAGATGTAAAGGAAATAATGCCGGATATCTCGGCACGCTACACCGTTTTTCTACGGAGAAAAGAGCACTCACCTTAGTACTATTGTATCTCATTTTCTTGACAATTGATCCTCAAACGGTCATACTGGGCAGAAACGCCTTGCCATCTCAGGAGGTCATCATGTCCGTTGAAAAACTCGGGAACTTGCGCCAGTCTCATACCCTTCATCCGCATCCTGATCAGGTGCGTGATCCGCTCTTCACCACTGGGTCTGCCTTCTTTGACCCGCGCGACCTGGTGCAGGTCAAATACGAACTCTTA
>WNGK01005812.1_pt1 | contig 22963 bp, 24 predicted proteins | sample 5400601 | NCBI WGS metagenome assembly WNGK01 (sample SAMN13153376, study PRJNA577476) | soil metagenome | isolation source: 60 cm soil or saprolite under Garry oak tree replicate 1 | place: USA:California | collected 2016-06-15
TGCTGCCCGCGCAGAAGTCGCTCGAGCTCGGCGGCCTGCCGCTCGGTCTTGCGCACGGTGCGAAGCTCCTGCGTGCGGTGAAGGCCGGACACACCCTGACGTGGGCCGATGTGGCGCTCGACGAAACGCTTCCCGCGCTTACGGTCCGCCGCGAGATGGAAGCGATGTTCGCGCCAGCAGCGGCGCGAGCAGCGAAAGGGACCTCCATGGATGTCGAGCGAAATAATGTCGGAGGGCAGTCGGCCCCTGCGCCCGGCTCGGGTCGCCTCCACTCGCTTCGCTCGCGGGGCCTCGCTCCACCTCGCCGGTCGCCCCGCTCACAGTGAGCGGGGGTCGAGCGTCCGCGAGTCGCCGCAGCTACCGACACACGACTCGGACATTTGACACTTCGCGTACAGGGAGGTAACGCTGCAACGCGTTGCGTGAGCCCCGAGGCGGCCCCAGGATCAGCGGGCGTCCAGCGCGCCCGCAAACTCCAGCATTACGTGCTGGCGCCGATCGATGCCGACCTCGACGGTCTTGCGCTTGTGCGCACCGTTCCATTCGACGTCGACGTTATAACTCCCTGACGGCAGACGCACGAGCAGGAACGGCCCGTCGGTCCGCGTTTGGAGTACAGGAGTGCCCCGGCTGTCGCGAATTTCCACCGCGGCGTTGGAGATATACTCGTCGCGCGGTCCACCGGCAGCAGCGGCGAGCTCGAGCGTCAGCGGGTAGTCCGCGGCTGCGGCCCGCATCGCCTGCGCCTCATCCTCGCCAACGCCGCCCGTCACGTAGCTCACCGATCCCTGCGTGTGCTCCCGGGGCTGGAAAGAGGTCTGCGCCGCGAGGCTCGAGGCGAAGAGCAACCCTGCCACGGCCAGCGCGTTCCAAAGTCTACTTGTCGTCATCGGCATCCTCGTGGTTGCGCTTACTGGCGCTCAAAAGAGAACGAGCCGATCGGCTCGGCTCGTCCCCTGCCGCGCGTGCTGTCGAGCGCGCGACCTGCGAAGATTTATCGGAACGAGCGTGCCTGGGAGTCGGCCAGCGCGGATGCCCACACCGAATCGTCGCATGAAAAAATTCTCACCCGATTGCGCACCGCAGAAAATCGGTACGCTTCCGATTCTGTTGTAGGAGCGCTGGCACAACGGCGTAGGACCGAGGCCTAGCCAACGCGCCGCCTCTCGGCTCGCGAGTCGGCGGGTTACTGCTGCGGGGCGTCGAGCCAGCGCCCGAGTTCGACAAGCTGCCGTTCGTCGAAGGTCGCGAAGCCCTTGTAGCCCAGCTTGGCCAGCCGGCGCTGGCCTTCGTCGGTGGTCTCGAGCGTGAGGAAGTATTGCTGAATGTGGGCGAGGTCCTGGGCGGGAAGATTAGGGCTCGCTATCAATTCCTTGATCGGGACGGGCTTGCTCTTGAGCAGTATCTTGCCGCCCTTGTCGGTGTACTCCTTGATCACCGCCGATGCAGCCGTTGCACCGACTTCGGCGAAGCCGTAGTCGACCATGAAGGGGACCGCATCCTGGTAGCGCGTGTAGCGCAGACGCAGCGTCTTCGCCTTCGGCCCCAACGCGTCGCGCAGCGTCGCGCGCACGATCCACGCCGTGATCGAATCGGCATCGGGCATCCCCACCTGCTGAATCCGCGGGTCGGCCAGCGAGGCGTAGGTCGCGTCGCTCTTCACCAGAAAGCTCGCCCGATACTCGGTGTAGCCCTTGGTCACGGCCACCAGCCGGTAATGCGCCTTGTCGATGGCGCGAATCGCGTAGTGGGCCGGGTGCACGTAGGCTAGATCGTAGCGCGCCGCCTCGAGATCCTTGCCCATCTGCACGTACTCGTCCATGTACTCGATGCGCACAGGACGCTTGAGCAGCTTGGTCAGATCGTCGTATGGCGAGTAATAGAAACAGGCCAATCTTGTACATTACGTTGAGATCCCGGTCGACTCCCCTGCCAGATCATACAACACCACGTCTGCAAACGTTGGGCACGGTCCCAGCGAGCGGTCTGTCACAGGGGTCCGGCGGTCGAGCCGACAGGGAATCGACCTATAATCGTTCCTTACTGCTCCAAGGACCCAGCCGTAACATTTGGAGTTTCAGGGCGATTTTCATGAAACCTGTCGTATACATCTGCTTTGCGGCGCTCGTTGCCGGCATTACAGCCGAGGCGCCGGCGGCGGAGCCGCCCGACATTGCGCATGGCACGTTCAAGAGCCAGGCGATCACGCTGGAGGTCAGAAGCGCGATCGCCTTCAAAGGCAAGTCCTATCTCGGCCCGGACGACGTGCTGATCGTTGCGGTGACCAACGCCAGGGTCCACGGCGACGCGTTGGCCGACTACTATGATCGCAAGCGCGCGGTCGAAAAGCGCATCAAGGACGACGATACCGGCGTCGTGTATTTCGAGTTCCGGCCCAACGGGGCATATCGCGGACTGAGCTACTATTTCGTTCCCGGCAACGGCTGTGGCTTCTGCACCAGCGAGGTGGCATCGACGGTAAGGCTCGCCGGAGGGAAGCTCTCCGGAACGTTGACAGCCACCGAGAAGGATCGCCTCTTCCAGGTCGTGCTCGACGTGCCCGTGATGTCCGATGACCACGGCTCGGCATTACCCGCCGACGGCGGGGCGCCCGGCGCGGCCTATCTCGCCTACCATGCGGCTCTCGTCAAGCGCGATCGCGCAGCCCTGAAGCCACTGCTGTCGCTCGACCGGCAGCAGACGTGGGCGGACGCGGAGAAGAAGGGAAACGCCGGCAAGTTCGTCGAGTATCTGGCCGAAGAGCATCCGGACAAATCGGTGCGCATCGTGCGCGGTTTCGTCAAGGGGGACACCGCGGTCCTCCTGGTCAGCGGCGACTCGCTCGTGGGCAACCTTTCCGGTGAGGTGCTACTGAAGAAAGAGAAGGATGCATGGCACGTCGATGACGAGTTGATGGATCTCGCCGCTCGTTAAGCCGACGCGGGTCCTCGAGTGACGCGAAGCAGATGAAACAAAAATCAGACGGTCGAAAAGGAATCTTTGACGACAAAAGCGATCAGTTGTAGACCAAGTGTCGCGTCCTTCGCGTTGAAGAGTTCGGTTCTGGAGGTTTCCATGAAGCACAATCTAATAGGCATGGCCGTCATCGCTGTTCTGCTCGCAGGAGCGGCGCAGGCGCAATCGCTGACGCAGAAAATCGCGGGAGACGTTGTGAAACTCGATGGCACGAAGCTTGAAGTCAAGGCGACGAACGGGCAGGTATTCGACTTCAAGCTTCCGGACAACGCGCGCCTGAGCGCCAGCTTACCTGCGGACGCGACGAAGCTTTCGCCCGGGGCGTTCATCGCCACGACCGCCGTCCCGCAGCCCGACGGGACGCTCCTCGCGCGCGAGGTGCGCATCTTTCCCGAGTCGATGCGCGGCGTCGGTGAGGGTCATCGGCCCATGGACAGAGAGCCCGGGAGCACCATGACCAATGCGACCATCGCCAGCGTCGCTGGTCGCGACGCGGCTCCGCGCAACAGGATGACCAATGCGACGGTCGCCGACGTGTCCGGCACGCCTGGGGACCGGCGGTTGAAGCTCACCTACAAAGGCGGCGAGAAAACGGTCGTCGTCCCCGAGAACGTGCCGGTGACGATGGTCGAGCCGGCCGACCGATCGCTGCTGGCGGCGGGGACCCACGTCATCGTGTACGGCGCGCCCCAAGCCGACGGTGTACTTGCCGCCGAGCGGGTGATCATCGGCAAGAACGGCTTCGCACCTCCGCTGTAGCGCCACGGCGATGCGGTGTCGGCGCTGGCCATTGCTCTGTGGAGCGTTGTTGATCGGGGCAAGCGACGCGGATGCATTCACCTTCATCGACGGCACGTCGATGCGCTGCATCGTCGCCGGTGGACCGGTCGAGGAGGTCGTGGCGCCGCCGTCGCATCCGATCGTCACGCGCGGCCGCATCGCCGTCACCGAGAAGGTCGGATCGGGTTACCGGATCTTCTGGAACGAAGCGCAGCTGAAAGCGCTGCCGCCGGCGATGCACGACTTCATCTTCTTTCACGAATGCGCGCATGCCAGCGTCCCGACGCAGAGCGAAGTCACCGCCAATTGCGTCGGGCTCCAGGCGATGCGCACGGCAGGCCGCGCCGGCTTCGCCGTCGAGTCGAAGCTCGCCAACTTCTACGGTCAGAACAACGAGTATTGGCGCAAGACGCTCTCCTGCGCCAACGCCTTCAAGGAGTCGCCGAAGGCGCCGGGATGAGATCGCCCGCGGAGCGTTGGCAGGCGGTGGATACGCGTGCATATTCCTCGGGTGAGTCGACTTTCGCTTGACGCTCGTCGAGCAGGCGCTGCCGTTCGTGCAGGAACTGCGCGAGGTAGTCGCGGATCGCAACAATGAGCCGCTGCTCCAGCTCTTCGGGGCTCGTCGCGCGGCGCAGTTCCGTACCTATGCTTTCCGGGAGTTCGCGCTCGAGGTCTTGCGCGGCCTCGTCCAGCACTTCGCGGAAGACTTCGACATGCTTCAGCTCGTGCGATAACGTGGCCTCGTGCTGGCACGACGCTTCCGCGAGCTCGCGGGCGATGAACACTGTCATCGGCTGCATCGAAAGCTCGACACGCACGCGCGGCGTGCCACAGGTGCGCGCGCCGCGGCGGTCGTCGACGGAATGTAGCTCGATGTCGGTGCTTTGCCCGAAGACGGCCGTGGTGAGACCGATCGCCCGATGCGTCGCAACCGTGCTGCCGCTCTTCGCAGTCAGTGCCGCGATGGGCTGCGTATCGTCGCGCTCGAAGCTGAGCGGCACGGCGACGACTTCGAACCGCGATAGAGCGAGCTTCGCGCAACGCGTTTCGAACGAGGCGAATGGGTTGCCCCCCGGGCCGCACCCGGCCAAGAGCAACGCGGGTGCGAAGAGGAACGCGGTCAAGCGGCAGGTCACGAGCTGATCGGCGGCGCATGTGGCCGTCGAGGCAATAGGAGGAGCATGATCTCTTTCGATGCAGGGGTTGGCCAAGGAAGCTCTGAACAAGTCCCACCTGCGCCGAAACCCGAAGGAACGCAGTTTAAGCCATCGCGCCTTGACGGACGTGCCGGCGCGCGTATGCCCGAAGTCGGGAGCGCACCGGGAACGCGGCGGGGCAGAGTGGGTCCTAGGGGGTGGGGCCGCTCTAGGGTGCATTGAGGTGACTGCGGTCGGGAGCCGCAAGATGAATGCAAGAATAACGCTCGCCGGCACGATGCTGCTGCTCGCTCTCGCGCCGGGAGGACCGAGCAATCGGGGGCTTGCCACCGCGGCCACGCCGTCCTCCGATCAAACTCTGGTGGCCAAGGGCGCCGAGCTGGCCGCCATCGGCAACTGCGCAACCTGTCACACGAGCCGTGACGGCCGGGCCTTCGCCGGCGGACTGCCTCTGACCACGCCATTCGGCACGATCTACTCCACCAACATCACACCGGACCCGGACACCGGGATCGGACGCTGGACCGAAGCCGATTTCCTGCGCGCCATGCGCGAGGGTGTCGACCGGGCGGGGCGTCACCTCTATCCCGCTTTTCCCTACGATCACTTCACGCGCGTCCGTGACGAGGACGTCGCGGCGATCTACGCCTTCATCATGACGCGCGACCCGGTGCGAGCCGACGTGCCGGCAAACCGGCTCAGGTTTCCCGCCGGCTTGCGCCCTGCGATCGCGCTGTGGAAGGCGCTCTATTTCCGGGCCGGCGTCTATCAACCGGACGGATCGAAGGACGCGCAGTGGAATCGCGGCGCGTACCTGGTAGAGGGGCTCGCGCATTGCGGCGCCTGTCACACACCGCGCAACGCGCTCGGCGCGGAACAGCGGCAACAGGACCTTGCCGGCGGCGAGGCGGAAGACTGGCACGCGTCGTCGCTCTCGGCCAACTCGCCGGCGCCGGTGCCGTGGACCGCCGATCAGCTTTTCGGCTACCTGCGCCGCGGCCGCGAAGAGCAGCACGGCGTCGCCGCGGGTCCGATGGCCCCGGTCACGCACAGCCTCGCCGGCGTCGGCGAGGAAGACGTGCGCGCGATCGCCGTCTACGTTGCCTCGCAGATGCCCCCGCGAAGCGCGGCGGCCCCGCGGAGGGCGGACGCCGAGCGCTCTGGTTCCTCGGACGGCGCGCAGATCTTCGCCGGCGCCTGCGCGAGCTGTCACGATGCACCCGCCGCGATGCCGCCGAGCTCGCCGGTGCCGCTCGGGTTGACGACCTCGCTCAACGCACCCGATCCGCGTAACACGATCCATGTCGTGCTGAACGGCCTGTGGCCCGAATCGGGCGAAAGCGGCGCGTCGATGCCCGGATTCGCCGCCGGACTCACCGACAAGCAGGTCGCGGCTCTGGTAGATTATCTGCGGGCGCGCTTTACCGGTCAGCCGGCGTGGCGCGACGTTCCCGAGCGGGTCGCGGCCATACGTCGGACGTTGGAGGAGGAGCGATGATCAGTCTCACCATCAACGGCCGGACGCACGCCGTCGACGCGGATCCGGCCACGCCGTTGCTCTACGTGCTGCGGGATCACCTGGCGTTGAACGGCGCCAAGTTCGGCTGCGGGCTCGGCCAGTGCGGTGCATGCACAGTGATCGTCGACGGCCAGGCGACATTCTCCTGCATCACGCCGATCTCGGTGCTGCCGGGGCGCCAGGTGAGGACCGTCGAGGGTCTGGGCACCGCGGCCAAGCTCGGGCCTTTGCAGCGAGCCTTCATCGCCGAGCAAGCCGCGCAGTGTGGCTACTGCATCGCCGGGATGATCATGCGGGCGCAAGCCCTGCTCGAGAAGAATCCCGCGCCGTCGGACGCCGAGATCCGGCGCCACATGATGCCGAACCTGTGCCGATGCGGCACGCACATGCGCATCCTGCGCGCCGTGCGGCGCGCGGCGGACGAAACGAGCGCGGCGATCTCCGGTGTGAAGCAGGCCGGATCATGACCCTCGAGGCGAACGTCGGTCTCGAACCGGTCGCGCCTGTGTCTCGGCGGAGCTTTCTCGCGGCGAGCGGCGCGCTGATCGTGTGCTTCTCGTTGCAGCCCGCGATGCGGCTCTCCGCGCAGCAGGCACCGAGCACCCCAAAGTTGCCGGGGAGCCTCGGCAACACCCCGCTTCTCGACGCCTGGATTCGGATCGATGCCGACGGCGGCGTGACCGTATTCACGGGCAAGGCCGAGCTCGGGCAGGGAATCAAGACGGCGCTCACCCAGATCGCGGCCGAGCAGCTCGGGGTCGGTCCCACGCGGATCAATGTGGTCACGGCGGATACGAGTCGCACACCCGACGAAGGCTTCACCGCGGGTAGCCGTTCGTTGACCGACAGCGGGACGGCGATCATGCACGCGGCCGCGCAATTGCGCGAGATCCTGATCGCGCGCGCGGCGGAGCGTCTCGGCGTCGCGGCGGAGCGGCTGCAGGCGCGCGACGGAGCGGTGCTCACCGACGACGGACAGCGGGTCGCGTTCGGCGAGCTGGTTGCCGCCAGCGCATCACCCGCGAGCGCCCAACTTCAATCGAAGCTCAGGGACCCGGCAAGCTACTCGGTCATGGGCAAGCCGATGCCGCGCGTCGACATCCCCTCCAAGGTGACCGGCGGCGAGGCTTATGTGCAGGACCTGCGGCTGCCGGGCATGGTGCACGCACGCGTGGTGCGGCCACCGAGCTATGGCGCGCGCCTCTCCGGAATTCAAGCGGATGCGGTGCAGAAGCTTCCAGGTGTGCTCAAGGTCGTGCGCGATGGCAACTATCTTGCGGTGATCGCCGAGCGGGAATATCAGGCGGTCGTCGCGATGCGCGTACTCGCCGCCAGCGCAAAATGGGAAGAGTCCGCCGGGCTCCCCGAGCCCTCGAAGCTCTACGAGTTCCTGCGACAAACGCCGTCGAACGCGATCATCGATCTCGACCGGCGTGCCGCAGCCGATCCGCCGGCGGGCGCGCGCACGGTCGAGGCGAGCTACCGACGGCCGTATCAAATGCACGGCGCGATCGGTCCGTCCTGCGCGCTCGCCTGGCTCAAGGACGGCACGCTAACGGTGTGGACCCACAGCCAGGGCGTCTACCCGTTGCGCCGGGCGATCGCCGAGATGCTCAACCTGCCACAGGATCGCGTTCGCTGCGTTCACGCGGAGGGCTCAGGCTGCTACGGCCACAACGCTGCGGACGACGTGGCCGGGGACGCCGCGCTCCTCGCGCGAGCGTTTCCCGATCGGCCGGTGCGCGTGCAATGGATGCGCGAGCAGGAACACGCGTGGGAGCCGTATGGTGCGGCGATGCTGACCGAGGCCAAGGCCTCGCTCGACTCGACCGGCCATGTGATCGACTGGCAATACGAGGTGTGGAGCAACACGCACAGCACGCGGCCGGGAAATGCCGGCAGCCTCGTGCCTGCGCGGCATCTGGCTACGCCGTTCGCACCGGCACCGCCGCAAACCATTCCGCTGCCGGAAGGCGGTGGCGATCGCAACGCGATCCCGCTCTACGCGTTCCCCGGCGCGCGCGTCGTGCATCACTTTATCCCGGCGATGCCGGTGCGCGTGTCGGCGCTGCGCGCTTTGGGCGCGTACATGAACGTATTCTCTATCGAGAGCTTCGTCGACGAGCTGGCGCGCGCCGCTGGCGCGGATCCTGTCGACTTCCGGCTGCGACACCTCGACGATGCCCGTGCGCGCGAGACGATCACCACGGCCGCGACGCGGTTCGGGTGGTCGGGGTATGGCAGGACCCGCGGTCGCGGCCGCGGCTTCGCGTTCGCGCGCTACAAGAATCTCGCCGCGTACCTCGCGCTCGCCGTCGAAGTCGAGGTCGATCGCGAGACCGGCCGGACGCGGCTCTTGCGCGCGGTCGCGGCGATCGACAGCGGACAGGCGGTGAATCCGGATGGCATCCGCAACCAGGTCGAGGGCGGTATTATCCAATCGATGAGCTGGACGCTGTTCGAGGCGGTCGGCTTCGATACGACCCGGATCACCAGCACCGACTGGGGCAGTTATCCGATCGCACGATTCCCGGAGATTCCCGAGACCGTGGAGGTGCATGTGATCGACCGGCCCGGGACGCCATTTCTTGGCACCGGCGAAGCAGCGCAGGGGCCGACCGCAGCGGCGATCGCCAACGCCATCGCCGATGCCGCCGGCGTGAGGCTGCGCGAGCTGCCGCTGACGCGCGGGCGGATCAAGGCGGCGATCGGCGTCTGAAGTCACCAAGAGCCGATAAAAGCCAACCAAGAGCCCATGAGGCTGGCGCGCGAAGCGCGCGAGCCAGAGCCCCTTGGAGGCGCGAGCCTCCGCCCCAAAGTCAAGTTGATGCCTCCGGTCACGCTGTTCCTCATCGCCGCCAACGCGGGCATCTTCCTGCTGCAGCAGGCCGCGCCCGGGATGGATACACCCTTCGCGCTGTGGCCGCTCGGCGCGGCGCGGGCGAGCGGCGGTCAGGTCAGCTTTCAGGTCTGGCAGCTGGTGACTTATGCGTTCCTGCATGGCGGCCTGCTTCACATCGGTTTCAACATGTTCGCGCTGTACATGTTCGGAAGCGCGATGGAACAGGTGTTCGGGCCGCGTCGATATCTGACCTACTACCTGGTTTGCGTGCTCTCGGCCGGGATCGCCCAGCTCATCACGTCCGCGCTGACGGGAGGTCTGTATCCTACGATTGGCGCATCCGGCGGCGTATTCGGGCTGCTGCTCGCGTACGCGATGTACTTCCCGCACAACCGGATCATGCTTATCTTCCCGCCGATTCCGATGCCGGCGCGCGTATTCGTCATCGTTTACGCGGCGTTGGAGCTCTTTCTGGGCGTGACCGGCAGCGCGGAGGGCGTCGCCCACTTCGCGCATCTGGGTGGGCTGGTGGGTGGATATCTCATGCTCCGCTTCGGACGCGGCAGGCCCGCCAGGTGGCGCTGAAATCGTCGTGAGCCACCGCAGCTGGCAAAGGAGCGCTCCGGCAGCGACGCTCGCATCTGCGCTTATTTACAACTCCGCTTGAAAAAAGGGCGGCGCCACGGGGGCCCGGCCCGATTTTCGGCGCGTCATGGGGCACCCGGCCAACGCGGTTGCAGAGAGCTTCGCGGGCACAGCGTTTGCATCATTTCGATTCGGCCACCGCTCATCGACCGATGCAGCTTCACGTTCTCCATGCCGCTTCCGATCTGCCTCGCGAGGATGAGAGCCCCGCAACGTGTCGCCGCTGCGGCTTGTGGAAAGGTGCCTCGCAAGCTGTCACCGGCGAGGGGCCGCGCGGGGCGCCCCTGATGCTCGTCGGCGAGGCCCCCGGCGACGACGAGGACAAGGCCGGACATCCGTTCGTCGGCCCCGCGGGGAAACTCCTGCGCGAGTTGCTGCGCCAGGTGGGTGTCGATCCCGCGAGCGTCTTCATTACCAATGCGGTCAAGCACTTCGGCTTCGAGATGCGCGGGCGGCGCCGCATGCACAAGTCGCCGGGTCAGCGTGAGATCGAGGCCTGCAACGTGTGGCTGCGCCGGGAAATCGAAAGGATCGGCCCGAAAGTCATCGTGACGCTGGGCACGACGGCGTTGCGAGCAATTCTCCGCGAGCGGGTCTCGATCACCGCCGCGCGTGAGCGCACGCTCGTCGATCCCGAAGGCATCCCCGTCGTCGCGACCTATCATCCGTCGGCGCTCCTGCGCGCCCCGGCGCAGGAAGACAAGGAGGCAATGCGGAAGGTTGTCCTCGCCGACCTCCAGCGTGCGCTCAGCCTCGCCGAAAAGTAGCGTCGAAGCGATTGGTGTACCGCCACGCTTGCGGCCTAATTAGCCAACTGAGTGGCCAATTCGGCCGCTGCGCTTCCCCAAAAGCGGGAGCCAATTCGCGCCTTGGGGCGGCCCGGCGGCGCAAATGTGGACCCCCACGCTTGCGGCCTCATAGACCCATTCGGCCGCTGCGCTGCCCCCAAAAGCGGGGGCGCCCGCGCCGTGAGACGACTCGGTGGCGCTCATGCCGCCATCCACGCCTTGACGCGTGGATGCGTGAGCACATCGGGATTGACGACGAATTCGGGCTTGCGTCCGTTCAACGCGTCGACGATGCTGGCGAGACCCGTCGACGCCATGTTGTGGAAGCATTCGTCGGTCCAGCACAGCGAATGCGGGGTGACGATGACGTTGTCCATGGCGAGCAGGGGATTCTCCGGATCGACCGGTTCCTGCTCGAATACATCGAGCGCGGCGCCGGCGATGCGCCGCGCGCGCAATGCCTCGATGAGCGCCGTTTCGTCGACGATGGGGCCGCGCGCGACGTTGATGAAGTAGGCGGCCGGCTTCATTTGCGCAAACTCGCGCGCGCCCATCAGATGGCGGGTGCGTTCGGTGAGCAGGCAACAGACGACCACGAAGTCGGACTCGGCGAGCAGGGTGGCGAGGTCGACCTTGCGCGCGCCGAGGTAAGCGAGCTCGAGAGCGTTTACGGCGGGATCGGCGGCAAGAAGCTTGAGATCGAAAGCCTTCGCCATGCGCAGAATCTCCTGGCCGATACGGCCCGCGCCGATCACCCCGAGCGTGCGGCCGGTGAGGCCAAGACCCATGTTGTCCATCCGTTCGTGCCAGCGTCCGCTGCGGGTGAGCTTGTCCTTCAGAAAGAGCTTGCCGGCGAGTGCGAGGATGAACGTGAGGGTCACTGTCGCAACGGGCCGTGGCATCGAGGTAGGCGTGTTGGTGACCAGCACGCCTGCACGGGTCATCGCCGGCACGTCGACCGTATCGTAGCCCACGCCGTGCCGTGCGATCACCCGCAGGCGACAATCGGGTCGCGCGACCGCCGCGGCCGGCACGCGCGCGATGTTGACGTAGATTGCGTCGTAGCTTGCCGCCTGGTCGGCATCGATTTCGGCGACGACCCGCGGCAGATATTCCCAGGAGAGGTTGGGCGCGCGCTCGAGGATCGAGAGCGCGGCGCGGCCGAATGCCGGCTCGCCGCGCGAATCGAGAATGTCGCGGGTCAGCGCGACGCGGGAGGCATCAGCCATGTCCTCGTCCTTGTGATTGCAAGGGCCCTCACTGCGCGGCGTCGCGCAACACCTGGAGGCCGTGGCGCAGCGCTTCCTGGTAGAGCAATGTCTCGACGCCGTAGGCCATCAGGCGGAAACCCTTCGCCGCATAATCGCGCGCCCAGGTCTCGTCGGTGGCGAGGAATGCCGGCGTCTTGCCGCTCCCGGCGCAGGCGGAGAGCACCCGATCGACCGCCGCGAGATACTTCGGGTGCTTGAACTCGCCTGGAATGCCGAGGAAGTTGGTGAGATCGAAGTGCCCGATCCACAGCGCATCGATGCCGGCCACCGCCGCGATTGCTTCGACGTTGGCGAGTCCCTCGGCGGTCTCGATCTGCGCGATCACCAGTGTGCGCTCGTGCAATGCGGACATCTTGGCGGCGACCTCGCCGCCTTCGTAGTCGTCGTGCGCAAAGCCGAAGGCCGCACCGCGGCGGCCGTGGGGCGGGTAGCGGGTGCAGGCGACAATCGCTTCCGCTTCCTCGCGCGTGGCGACCATCGGCACCATCACGCCCAGCGCCCCGACGTCGAGCGCGCGAGCGAGAAAGTGATACTCGCCGCGCGGGACACGGGCCATCGGCACGATGCCCAGTCCCCGGCACAAGGCGCATTGCAGCTTGAGCGTCTCGAAACCTAGGCCCGTGTGCTCCATGTCGTAGAGAATGAACTCGGCGCCGGCGTTGCGACAGAGCTGCGGCAGGCCGGGCGAGAAGAATTCGAATACCATCGCGCCGAACACGTGATGGCCCGCGCGCAGGGCCTGCTTGATCGGGTTGTCTCGCATTGATCCGCTCAGCCGGTGCGCAGATCCGGGCCGCGCTCAGTCATTCCGTCAATGTAGGCGCTGGAACCGGCCGGCGCAAGCGTGACGTTTCCGCGCGGGCGCGCTGCGCAGTGGGATAATGCTCCATGGGCTCGTCTTCGGCGATCCTCACCGCGGTCATTGCCGCATGCGCGCTTGTCGGGCTGCTGTTCCTGACCGCCTCCGCACGGCGGTTGCGCGGGCACCGGTTCGGTGCCTGCGCGTTTCACGGCCTGTCGTCGCTCGCCTTCTTCCTGGCTGCCGTGGCGATGGCACTGCTCGGGTTCGACCTGTTGACGTACGACCGCCTCACGCGAGAGCAGCTCGCACTTCGGGCGAACTTCGCGCGGGCGGCCGACGAGCAGTTCAATGCGACGCTGACCTATCCTTCCGGCGAGATCCGCGGCTACGTTCTGCGCGGCGATGAATGGCAGATCGACGCCCGCGTGCTCAAGTGGCGCGGTATCGCCAACGTGCTGAGCTTCGACACCGCGTACCGGCTCGAACGCATCAGCGGGCGCTACAGCGACGTCGAGCGCGAGCGCACTGCACCGCGCACGGTGTACGCGTTGCACCCGACGGAACGCTTCGATGCGTGGGCGTTGCTCCGTACGTGGCACGAATACCTTCCCTGGGCCGACGCGCTGTATGGGAGCGCGACGTACGTGCCCATGGCCGATGGCGCCGCCTACGAAGTCACCGTATCGCAGAGTGGCCTGGTCGCTCGGCCCCTGAACGACGCTGCGCGTCTGGCCGTGGGCGGATGGCACTGATCGCGGTGGCCTGTCGAGCTTCGCAGAAATGACGGACAATCGAGGATCGTATCGTGACGGAATGGTCTGAGCCACTCCGCAAGACTCAATGGAGACCAGGATGAATCAAGAGACCTTCAACTTAAGCATCCGCAAGTTCCTGAAGATGGTGGGCATCAATTCGCAGCGTGAAATCGAACAGGCGGTGACCAAGGCAATCGAGGCGGGCACGATCAAGGGTTCGGAGAGTTTTCCCGCGCACGTCACGCTCGATGTGGCGGGACTGAAAATCAACGTCAAGTTCGACGGCGAGATCAAGCTCCAGTGAGCCCGGCGAGAAAAGCGCGGCCCGGCAATGCCTTGCCGCAACGGCGCGAAGCGCGTCGAGGATGGTTGTGGCTGGACAACGGACAAGGTTCGAACTAAGGTCGCTTCCAGCGGTCAGATTCCGGGTCAACCGATGCGCAAGTTAGAACTTTCAAGACACTTTCCCTGGGGGCTGCTGCTGATGCTCGGTATCGGCGCCGCCTGCGCGCAGGCGCCGTCCATTCCGGGGCCCGAGACGGATCTCTACGCCGGGACGCGCGAGTATCGCTGGACCTTCTACGTCCCGGTGATGAGCGTGGAGCGCCGCGAAATCGTGGTGCAGGGGCCGGGCGTCGCGGTGCATTCGCGACGCTTCGAGTACGAGGTGCCGGGCCTGAAAACCGAGCGGCGGAAGCTCTTCCCGGTCGCCGAGCTCTACTGCAAGTATTCGGACTGGCAGTTGCCTAACGAGTGTGGCGTCGCGTGGCACGACGTCTACGCCGACTTTCCGCAGCTGACCATGCGCCGCGAGCATATCGACGTCGATGTCGCCGAATCGACAACCGAGGAGCGCCGCATCCGCATCGATGTTCCACGCTGGACCTGGACCGAGCGCACGCTGACCCTCGTCGTCCCGGAGTTCAGCACCGAGCCTCCACCGCTGCGGACGTGGTCCCGCGCGTCGGATACCCAGCTTGCGGAGACGTCGATCGATCGCGCGCGGAGCGCGCTCGATGCCCGTCAGGCCGAGGTGGAGAGCGCTCTCGACGCGGCGCTCGCCGCGGTCACGTCGAGTATCGCGTCGGTCGAGGCGCAAGGCGCGGATGCCACCAAGGTGGCTTCCGGCGACGGCACCCGGGTGGATCTGTACGCAACGCGCCAGGCGCTGCTCGACGACAAGGTGAGGCAGCTCGGGCGCTATGCGCAGGTCCGCGCCGAGCTCGACGCCACGCGCCGCGCGCAGGACCGCCCGATAGAGCAGCGCTGATTCGTCGAGGCGCTTGTCAAGGCGTCGCCCACATCCGGATCAGATTGTAGTAGTACGCATAGAGCTGCGTAAGCTCGGGCGTTGCCGCCAGCGGTTTTTCGAGTTTCTCAAGCGTCTGGAACATCGCGTAGAGCAAGGCGCGCTGATCCGCGTCACGCACCATGCTCTGCGCCCAGAAGATCATCGCCAGTCGCGTCCCGTGCGTTATCCGGGTGACGTGATGGACGGTATTCGCCGGGTAGAGCAACAGGTCGCCTGCAGGGAGCTTCGCCGGGTAGCCGCCGGGCATCACGTCGCTGACGAGCTCGCCGCCGCCGTAGTCGCTCGGATCGGAGATGAACAACGTCGCCGACAGATCGACGCGCATCGGTGCGCCGCCGCCCATGATCGCCGCGTCGCAATGGTCGCCGTAGTCCATGCCCTCGGCGTAGCGGTTCATCATCGGCGGGCTCATCAGCGCCGGCAGTGCGGCGCTGAAGAACTGCGGGTGACGGCGGACCGCCCGCAAGGTGATCTCGGCGGCGGCCTGGGCTTCGCGGCTATCGTGCGGAGCCTCCGTGTTGTGCTTCAGCGGGGCGGCGATCGGGCCCGCGGTTTTGCGGCCATCGTCCCAGCGCACGCGGGCCGCGATCGCGCGCAGCTCGGTGAGCTCATCTTGCGTCAATACGGCTTTGAGATGATAGATCATGCGCGACGGTCGCCGCGACGAACACCACCGGCGCTTCGCGGCGCAAATCGAGGCATTCTACCGCGCGTGGTGACCCGGCGGCGCGGGGGATTGCATTCAGTCGTCGTCCAGGTGCACCGGCGAATCGTCCTGGAACGCGACCGCGAACGGGCGCGGCAGCCGTTCCTTGTTCATCACCATGCGCACGTGGATGAACGAGGAGATCTGGCGCAGCGCGGCGCGAATCTCATGCGCCGCGTCAGTCCTCGTCATGTTGCGTCCCCAGCGCGCGCGGCGCGACGTGGGGCGCGGTCGAACGACGACGCCGAGCGAAAGTTCGGCGAGGTACTTGTCTCGGGTCATGTAGCCGCCAAACGGCGCAACCAGCCCGATCTCCAGCGGATTGCGCACCCACTCCGCGTTGACGCGAGCGGCGAGCTCGCAGGCCTTGGCGAGAAGCTGCTTTGCGCGCTCCCGCGGTAGCGGCTCGACCACGCGTGCGAACGCGAATTCGACAAACCGCTCGGTGAGACCGTAGTCGGGTTGCATCTCGTTGGGCGGGTCGAGCAGCCCTTCGGCCACGAACTCCTCGATCAGGGCCTTGCCTTCGTCGGCGTCGCCGAGGCCGAAATCCTGGCGCAGGCTCCTCGCGCTGATCCGCGCCCGCTCCGGCGATAGCCCGACCACCCGCGAAAAGGCGCGCGCGGTCGCCGCCCGCAGGTTGAGCGCGTTCATTCCGAAGTAGCTGCGATCCGTGACCAGCGTGCGTGCCTTCATCGTTCCCCGCGCTGTCGTTGCCTTCTATGACAATAGCATAAGCGTGGTCAGGAAGGGAAGAGGGGGCGTTCGCGCTGGGGCCCGACGAAACCGCGCCGGTCGCTTATCATTGGCGCTCAGACTTGCCGTGCCCCTCGACCCTTGATCGTGGAGACCCGAACCATGCTTCGAATCGAACCCATACCGGCGCTGGCCGCGGCGGCGCTGGCGCTCATCGCCGCCATGCTACCGTCGCCGGGCGCGGCGCAAGCCGCAAAGAGCACCGAGTGCACCAAGATCGGCATCTGCTATTGCGTGAGCGCCGAGCTCAAGCCGGTGATCGAGGCGCGTATCGCACAGTTCCGTCAGCTCGCCGCCGAGCAGCGCAAGGCAGGCAAGGCGGTCGGCTATCTTTCGGTACCGTTGTCTCCCGCCGGCGGTGGCTACATGAAGCTCAACTTCGAGGTCGCCGAAGCGGCCAAGACGGCGATCGAGAAGCGCTACGGCGTCGATTTCGTCTGGGTGCTCAACCCCGGTACCGCGGAGCCGCTACCCAAGGGGTCGGGCGCGGATTACATGCTGATGTGGACCAGCATTCTCGAAGGCCGCGAGGGGCTGGGCGAGGACTTCGACTTCATTTACTTCGCCGGGCCGCAGGATTTTGCACGCCTGTTCGATCTCGACGGTACGGCCGACATGGCGAAGATCGACCAGTATTTCGACAAGCGCCTCAAGACCGACCCCGACCTGGAGAAAGCAATGAAGGCCGGGCTGACCAAGCCGGCGTTCCGCACGTACTACGCGCTCAAGGCATCCTCCACGTTCAGCAAGGGCGCGCACGACGAATGGAACATCATCCGCGTGATCAACGAGCGGCGGCGCAACGAACAGAAGCTCGGTATTCCCGACCAGTTGCCCGTGCTCTTCGACGGGCGCGGCGTGCCCGCCGCGAATTCCGAAACGGTGGTGTCGGACGGCTACGTCGGCAAGTGCAAGATGTGACGCGACGAGCGCCGCCGAGCCGCCCCAAGGCGCGGACGGCGGCTTTCGTGGCGCTCCTGCGCCAATGCAGGCGCACCCATCGTGAACGCGACGATGCACGCCGCCAGCGTAGTCCTGAGCCTCATGCTGTCCTCCTTCGGACGGTGGGCAGACAGACCCATATACGCAGAAGCCCTCTCCGTGGACGCCTCAGGCGTCCCTTTCGGCCAGCCACGACGCAAGATCGCGCTTGAGCTTGCGCATGTCGGTTTCGCGCGTGTACATCATGTGGCCCGCGTCGAAGTAGTGGTGCTGCACCCGTGTCAGGATCTCGGGCGGCACGTCGAGCTGGGCCAGCGACCAGTCGGTGGCGCTGTACGGCGTCCCGAGATCGTAGTGGCCGCTGGCGACCAGGACTCTCAAGTGGGGGTTGCGTCGCAACGCGCGTGACAGATCGGGGCTGGTGCAGGCGAACGCGTTCCCCTTCTCCTCGCCGCGGTTCCAGTTCCACTGCTTGTGCGCGTCCATCGACAGCACCTCGTAGCGGTCGTGGATGTCCACACCAAGCTGCTCGCTCATGTAGGCGTGAGCCGCCATCGTATACGGCGCCGCGATCGCTTCGATGCCCGGATCGAACTCCCAGTCGCGAGTGCGGCTCGCGGCCATCGGCCCGGTGACCCGCGCCTCAAGCCGGCCGACGATCTGGCCCCGATCGCGCAGCAGCTCGAAGAAGAACGTGTGGTCGCTGATGCGCAGGTTCTTCTCGTCCACCAGCGACGGAGCAAGCCCGGTCAGCTCGGCGATGCGACTCACTACCTTGCGCCGCGTTGCGGTCGACAGCCGCGCGCCCGCATGCAAGGCGCTGAGATAGTCCTCGGTCACGAAGCTTTCCGCGGCCGCGCGCGCCGCCGCAGGCGATGCGCCGAGTGAGCCCGACAGCTTGCCGTGATACTGGGCCACGCCGGCGAACCCCGGCAGGAACAGCGCGTAGGGCAGGTCGTTGCGCGGCGCGAAGACGATGCTCTGCAGGTCCATCGCACACGAGACGAGAACGAGCCCCGACAAGGCGATGCCCATCTCCTGCAGCTTCTCGGCGAGCGCGGCGCCGCGGGTCGTGCCGTAGCTCTCGCCGACCAGGTACAGCGGCGAGCTCCAGCGACGATGACGGCCCAGCCAGACGCGGATGCATTCGGCGAGCGCGTCGACGTCGCCGTCGACGCCCAGCATCTTCTTGCGCGCCTCCTCGCTGGCGGTGATCGAGTACCCCGTGTGCGGCGGGTCGATGAACACCAGGTCGAAGTGCTCGAACCACGAGTCCTCGTTGTCGATGACCGTGTACGGCGGTGGCGGCATGGTGCCGTCTTCGCGAATGGCGACGCGCTTCGGTCCTAGCGCACCGAGGTGCAGCCAGATCGAGGCCGAGCCCGGTCCTCCGTTGAAAACGAAGCACACCGGACGCTTCGTGGGCTCGGCGTCCTCGAGAAAATAGGATGTCGTGAAGACCGCGGCGTCGGGATCGCCGCGCTTGTCGTCGAGGCCGCCGGCGGTGACCGGCACGAAGGCCGCCACCGCCTTGTACTTCAAGGTGCGGCCGTTCAATACGATGTTCCCCGAGCTCTGGGCGGGCTCCCGCGCCAGCAGCTTGTCGACCTTCTCGCGCAGTCGCTTCTTGGCTTCCTTGATTTCTTCGGTCGGAGGGGTGGGTGTCGGTTCGGTCATGAAAGTAAGGTCATCGGGTCTGGGTGAAGGCTCGATTCTATCCTGCGCGGAACAAGGTTCTTCGTCGATTTGCCCGACGCCGGTTTTGCAAGGCAGTTACGCGCTCGATCCCGGAATTCGGCGAAGAACGCGGGATAAGTCGGGCCGGGCAAGTGCGCTTCATCAGCGATCCCCGAGCGCGCCGAGGATCGCCGCGCTCGCCGACGTGCCCAACCGGTTCGCGCCGGCGTCGAGCATGGCGCTCGCGTCGGCCAGCGTGCGGATGCCGCCGGAGGCTTTGACCCCGATCGAGGGACCGACGGCGGCACGCAGCAGGCGCACGTCGGCGACGGTCGCGCCGCCGCTCGGATGGAATCCGGTCGAGGTCTTGACGAAGCGCGCGCCCGCAGCCACGGCGACGCGGCACGCGCGCTGCTTCTCGCTTTCGCTGAGCGCGGTGAGTTCGAGGATCACCTTGACGGGAATGTCCGGCACGGCCAGGACCACGGTTTCGATATCGGTCGCAACCGACGCGTCATCGCCGCTCTTCAAGGCGCCGAAATTCATCACCATGTCGATCTCGCCCGCGCCGTCGGCGACCGCCAGCACCGCGGCTCGCGCCTTCGCTTCGGGGCGATCGCAGCCGTGCGGAAAACCGACAACGCTGACGGTGCGCGCAGCGCTGCCGGCGAGCGTCTCGCTGGCGAGCTTCACCCAGCACGGCTGCACGCAATAAAAGCCGATCGACCAAGTGCGGACGATGTCCGCGCCGTCGCGAATCTCGCGCTCGGTGGCCTCGGGTTTGAGGACCGAATGATCGAGGAGCCGCGCGAGCTCGGCGCGCGTCATGATGTTCATTTGCCGACCCCGCTCGCGGCGGCACGGGTGCGCGCGATCCGGTCGGCGAGATAGGCGTTGAGATTTGCGTCAGTGGTGAACTCCGGAGTGGTGTCGGGCACACCCAGATAGAACACGACCAGCGCCGGCGCTCCGGCCTGGAGCGCGGCCGGCGAACTGTAGAAGCGCAGCTCCGTGCGCGGGAAATCCGCATATTGCGCGCGCGGCACGCGAACGTCGACGCCGCCTGCAGTCGGAGTCGCCGGGAGCAGTGCTTGCTGTCGGTCGCTGAACGGATTCTTCGCGATCGCGGCGACGGTGGGGTAAATCTGCGGGTCGGCGACGATGCGCATCACGACTTGCGTGGAGGCTTCGTCCGCGCCGCGCACGATGCCCCAGGCGAGCGCCACGCCGGGCGCGGCGTAGGCATCGGCGACACCGTGCACTTCCCGCGGCGCGTCGGCGTTAGCCGAGGTGGACGCAGCCACGCACGCACAGAAGACGAGGAGCATCATGTTGCGTGCGGCTTCCCAGCGCCGCACTGCCGGAAGTGCCGTCATGCGCGCTTTCCCGGCAGTACGTTCACCGAGTCCTCCGCCACGCGCAACCAAACTTCGGCGCCCTCCGGGACGACTTCCGCCGGACCGGCGTTGTAGCGAACGCTCTGCAAGATCTCTCCGGCGCAACGCAGTAGGTATTCGACCTTCTCGCCGAGGAACGTGCACGAAACCACTGTCGCGCGGAGCGCCGTGGGCTCGCCGTCCCGCGCGATCGCCAGAGCTTCCGGCCGCAGCAGGAGCTGCACCGCGTCGCCGAGAACGAGGCCCCCTGGTAGGTTCGCTGCGGCGATCACGGTGCCCAGCGCCGCGACGCCAGGCCTGCCGTCGGGGGTTCGCGTAGCCGTCCCGGCGATGAGATTCACGCGACCGATGAAACCGGCGACGAACTGCGACGCAGGGCGATAATAAAGATCCTCCGCGGTTCCCTCCTGGACGACGCTGCCGCGATCCATCACCACGATCCGGTCGGAGACTGCCATGGCCTCTTCCTGATCGTGCGTCACATAAACGGTGGTGATGCCCAGCCGGCGCTGCAGCGCGCGGATCTCCTGGCGCATCTGCACGCGGAGCTTCGCGTCGAGGTTCGACAGCGGCTCGTCGAATAGCAGCACCCGCGGCTCGATCACGATCGCGCGCGCCAGCGCGACGCGTTGCTGCTCGCCGCCCGAGAGCTGGGCCGAGAACTGTTGCTCGTATCCGGCTAGGCCGACCAGCGCCAGAACGTCGCCGACGCGTCTCGCGGCCACGTCGGCAGGCAGTCCGCGCACGCGCAAGCCATAGGCGACATTCTCGAACACCGAAAGGTGCGGGAACAACGCGTAATTCTGGAACACGAAGCCGATGTTGCGCTGATTCGCGGGGAGATGCGTCACGTCCTGACCATCGAACCGGATGCGGCCGCCGTCGGGCGTCTCGAATCCGGCGATCATGCGCAGTGTCGTTGTCTTGCCGCAGCCGGACGGGCCGAGCAGCGTCAGGAACTCGCCCGGCGGCACGTCGAGCCGCACGTCGCGCGCGGCGTAAATCTCGCCCTTCACGCGATGCAGGTAGCGCTTGGATATGCCATCGACCTGGACGCCGACCGAAGCCATGGCCATCGCCGTCATCCCCCTAACACGCTCGTCATCGCCACCGCCCCGGGCGCGCGGAGGAGCTTCAGCAGCCGGCCGATGATCGCGATGACAACGAACACGATGGCGACGACCAGGACCGAGAACGCGGCCGCGGGTCCCAGCGACAGCTCGGTGATGTTCTCCAGAATTTTCACCGTGATGAGCGTCCAGCTTATCGATACCAGGAAAATGGTCGCGCTGATCGCCGTCATCGAGCGGATGAACACGACACCCAGCCCGGCGAAGAATGCCGGCAGGATGAGCGGTAGCGTGATGCGGCGAAAGGTGGTCCCGCTGCCCGCGCCGAGCCCCTGCGAGGCTTCCTCGAGGCTTTTGTCGATCTGCTGCAGCAGCGCCACCGTAGCACGGATGCCGGTCGGACCATAGCGGAAGATATAGCAGGCGACGATGATGAGCGCCGTGCCCGTCAGCACCAGCGGCCGATCGTTGAACGCGATGAGGTAGGCGATGCCGACGATCGTTCCGGGCAGCGCATAATTGATCATCGATACCAGCTCCATGCTGCGGCGCCCGACGAACGATTTCTTCGCGACCAGGTAGCCGAGTAGGATCCCGTAGACACCTCCCAGCGGCATGGCGATCCCGGCGATGATCAGCGTGTCGCGGATCGCCTTGAGTCCGTCGGTGAAGATCACCCGATAGTGCTGCAGCGTGAGCGTGTGGTTCGCACCCAGGGCGACGACGATCGAGGCGTACAGCAGCAGTGCGTAGAAGTAGACGATGACCAATGTGATGAGCGCGCAGGCGAGCAGAAGCAGGTTCCGCGCGAGCGGCGAGACGCTGATGAAAGGCGTTTGCCCGGCGCCCTTGCCGGTGACGGTCACGTAATAGCGCCGGCTCACCCAGTAGCGCTGCAGCAGAAAGACGATGAGCGCGGGAACGAGCAGCACGAACGAGAGCGCGGCCCCGCCGCGCAGGTCGAACAAGCCCGTGATCTGCAGGAACGCCTGCGTCGGCAGCACGGGGAAGCTGTTGCCGGCGAGGATCAAGGGGGTGGCGAAATCGGCGAGCGACGCGGCGAATAACAGCAGGAAGGCGTTGGCCAGTCCCGGGATTGTCAGCGGCAGCGTTACGGTACGGAAGACTCGCCAGCGCGACGCACCGAGCGACAGCGCCATGCCTTCGATATTCGAGTCGATCGCGGCGAGGATGGGCCGCAGCGTGAGATACGCGATCGGAAAATACGTCACGGCCTCGGAGAAAAGCGTGCTTGCGAGCCCGTACACCGTGTAGCCCTTGACGCCGAGCAATTCATAGGTGACGAGCCCCCTCGGCCCGAACGAAAAGATCATCGCGATCGCGGTGGTGAACGGCGGGGAGACCAACGGCAGCAGCACGCTGGCGTCGATCGCGGTGAGCAGCCACCGCGGCAGCTGCCCGCGGGCGGCGGTGAAAGCGAACAGAAAGCCGAGCAGTGTGCCGACGATGCCGACCAGAGAGCCCAGCAGCAGGCTGTTCCAGAAAGCGCGCATCTGATGCCGGTCGGTAACCACGGCCGCGAGCCCGGCCGCCGTGAAGGTGCC
>WNGK01004930.1_pt1 | contig 22933 bp, 21 predicted proteins | sample 5400601 | NCBI WGS metagenome assembly WNGK01 (sample SAMN13153376, study PRJNA577476) | soil metagenome | isolation source: 60 cm soil or saprolite under Garry oak tree replicate 1 | place: USA:California | collected 2016-06-15
GTCGGCGCGATCCGCAGGCGGCCGGCTCGCTGCTCGGCCGCGAGCCGCGCCAGCATCGACGAGTAGCCGCTCAGGACGGGCGGCCGCAGCGCGTTGAGCCGCTCGACGATGTCCGGCACCGGCAAGGTCACCGGGACCGGGATGAGGCGGAGGGGCAGTTCCCATCTCGCCGCCCACGCTGGCGCACTCCCCGTGAAGTGCACGGCGGAGGCGCCGAAAACCGTGGCGATAGGCAGTCCCCCGGGCGGCGGCCCAGCGAGACCCTGCATCCGCGCCATCATCGAGCGCAGCAACGAGGCGAATGTGTCTGCCACGGCCGTCACGTTGGAGACGAAGACGCCGCGGTGGCCCGAGCTTCCGCCCGTGGCGAAGGCGGCATACTCGCCGAGGATGGGGACGGCTCGGCCCTGGTTGCGGCCAATGCCCGCTGGACCACGTCCCGGCTCAGCCGACGGTCGGTGAAGACATCGTCGAGAGACTCCATCATCTCGGCCTTTGTCATGACGGGCAGGCGGCCGAGGTCGGCCAGCTCGAAGCTGCCGGGGTCGATGCCGGCCAGCCGTCGGCGATGAAACGGGGAATGCTCGCTGGCGTGCGCGAGCAGCGCCCTCAACCCCTCTCGCTGGGTGGACTCGACCTGCTCGCGGCTCCATTGGAGCCGCCGGACGTGGTCCGGCATTCGAGCGAGCAGCTCTGCCTGCACCGAGGCGCGGAACTGCTCGAAGCCCGTCCCCTGCGTGGTCGTCGTTGTCATCGGTCATTCCTCCTGTCGGTCAATCCGCGCCGTGCGGGTCGCGAGGATGCGCGGTCTCCTCCTCAGCGGTGAAGCCGAATGCGCGCGTCAGCATCCGAAGAACCGTTTCGACGGGCACCGCGGCCGGATTTGCGGCCTGCTCGAGGTTGGTGCCCGTCTGCAGGGCGAAGAAGACCTCCGCCATCACTCTGGTTGGGAAGCGCGGCTGCAGCTCAGCCTTGACACAGATTCTCTCGAGCGCGGCGGCCAGGCGGTCCACGTTGCGGGAGTGCGCGGCTGCGTAACGGGCGTTGAGGCGGGGATCGCGGGATGCGAGCACTCGGAACTCGACCAGCACACGAGTCCATGCCGCGTCGGTCCGAGCGTACTTGGTGACCGACTCGACAAACCTATGCCAGCCCTCGAGCCCGGAGTATTCGGCGATGAAGCGCTCGACCGCCCCGGTACGCTCCTCGATTCGCCGCTCGAGGAGGGTTAGGAACAGATCGGCCTTGCTCTCGAACTGCGAGTACATGACGCCCGTCGAGAAGCCGGCTTCCTCGGCGATGGCTTCGAGGGTCGCACCGATGTACCCCTGTTCGATGAAGACACGCCTGGCGGCGGCCAGGACCGCTTCACGGTTCCGCTCCACCATCTCGGCCCGCCGCAACCTGGGCGCCATGGGTAGATTAGATATCGTCGTTATCCAAATGTCAACGATATTTTCTCCGCTGAGGTGTCAGACCGGGAAGAGCGAGCGCGCAAGCAAGCGGCGCTCGCGCGCCCCGCGATCAGGTATTGCGGCGATGGACTGGCTGCTGGATCGCCAGGACGGCATAGAGGCCGCACTGGCGGGCCGGCACCTGCGCCCGGGCGGGATCGCCATGTTCGGCCTGCCTCGTTCTGGGTGGAGGGGACGCACTGCGAGCCGGCCGCCCGCGGCTACTCCCGGGACGCAAGAAGGGCCGCGAGCAGATCGAGTGCGGGCTGCTCACCGACCCTGAGGGCCGGCCGGTCGCGATCCGGGTCTTCGCCGACAACACCGCCGAACCGGCCGCGTTCACCCAGGCTGTCGACGTGGTCCGGACGAAGTTCGGCCTTGATGACCTGGTCATGGCCGGCGACCGCGGGATGATTACCACGGCCCGGATCCGGGCTCTGAAGCAGGCAGGCGGCCTGTCGTGGATCACCTGCCTGCGCGCCCTGGCGATCCGCAAGCTCGCCGATGACGGCGGCCCGCTGCAGATGTCCCTGTTCGATCAGCAGGACCTGGCCGAGATCACCAGCCCGGACTACCTGGGCGAGCGGCTGATCGCCTGCCGCAACCCGCTGCTGGCCGCCGAGCGGGCCCGCAAGCGCGAGGACCTGCTGGCCGCCACCGAGAAGCTCCTGGGGAAAAGCGCGCGACCAGGTCACCGCAGGGCGGCTGAAGGACGCGGACAAGATCGGCGTGCCCGCCGGGAAGGTCATCGACCGGTACAAGGTCGCCAAGCACTTCATCCTCGACATCAGCCCCGGCTGCCTCGCATGGCGGCGTGACCTGGCCGCCATCGGCGCCGAGGCCGCCCTGGACGGCATTTACATCATCCGCACCCCCGTCCCGACCGGCGAACTGGACACCGCCGCCGCCGTCACCGCCCACAACCTTGCCCCGTGTCGAACGCGACTTCCGGATCATCAAGACCGGCGACCTGGATCTGCGCCCCATCCACCACTGGCTGCAGGACCGGGTCCGCGGCCACGTCCTGATCTGCATGCTCGCCGCCTACCTGGCTGCCACGAGTGCGAGAACGCTGCTTGTCCCGCTCGAAAATAGGATTCGGTCGGTGACCTGCAGGTCTTCCGTCCGTCAGGCGGCGTGCGAGTACTCGTTGATCAGGCCGCCCAGGATGGGTTTTCGGCGGATCTGTTGTGTGTCGATGCCGGTCACCGTGGCGCGGGGAGCGTCAGGTTCGTCGTCGGGGACGCGTTGTGCTATGCCCTGATGCGGCCGGGCCGTGTTGTAGTGCGCCTGGTAGTCGGTCAGGACGGCGCGCAAGTGTCGCTCGCCGAGGATCAGCACGCGGTCCAGGAGTTCACGGCGCAGGGTGCCGACAAGGCGTTCGCAGGTGGCGTTCATACGTGGAGCCTGGACCGCGGTGCGCAGGATCCTGGTGCCAGCGGCCTGGAAGACGGCGTCGAACGAGGCCGTGAAGTTCGACCCGTGGTCGCGGAGCAGGAACTTGATGTCCTCGAACCCCTCGCCGAGGCTCATGGCGAGGTTGCGGGCCTGCTGCACCGTCCACTCGCCGGTGGGATGCTCGGTGACGCCGCCGAGGTGCATCCGGCGGGTGCCGTGCTCGATAAACACCAGCACATACAGCCGTCTCAGCAGGACGGTGTCTGCGTGCAGGAAGTCGACGGCGAGATCCCGGCGGCCTGGGCTGCCAGGAACTGCCGCCAGGTCGGCCCCGTGCGGGGCGGTGCCGGGTCGATGCCCGCGGCACGCAGGATCTCCCACACGGTGGACGGCGCCACGGCGATGCCGAGCTTCGTCAGCTCGCCGTGGATCCGGCGGTGTCCCCAGAGCGGATTCTCCTTCGCCAGGCGAACGACGAGGGGGGCGATGCCCGGCGCTGCCGGCGGGCGGCCGGGCTTGCGCCGCCCGCTCGTGTCGTACTTTCTGGCGGCCAGTTTGCGGTGCCAGGCCAGCAGCGTCGCGGGTGTGACGGGAAAGATTTCGGTCCAGCGCCGGCGGGGGAGGAGCCGTGCTAGCGCGGCGAACCACACCCGGTCGGCCGGCTCATACCGTATCCGGCCGGCGCGGCGGCGCAGCACCGCGTTTTCGTGCCGGAGCACCAGCAGTTCAGCATCCTTCGCCAAGTCCCTGCGGAGCACCAGGACAGCGAGGCCGAGTATCCGGCGAACTAGCAGGTAGACGATCTTGAGTAGCACCCGGCCAGCCAAGCATCACCGCGCCCTGGCCGCTGGCGAAGGCACAGGTCAGCCACGCAATCGAATATTCGAGCGGCACAGCCGCCCGTCGCGGGCAACTGCTCACCTGCGGCCGCGTGCCTGAGTCAGAAGGCTGCGGGGCCCTCGAGCGCCGCTTTTCCAACCCTAGCCGACTCACTCTCGGCTGGATCGATGTACTCGGGCACGTCAGCCAGATCGAATTCGGTTGGCTGTTGCGGGCGCGTTGCAGATTCTCCCCAACTTCGTGTCTCGAAGGGGCCACCCGCTCGTATCGCCTTTAGCCGCTTGTCGAGTTCCTGTTGAATGTCACCCGCGATCCGTTCCCTGTCAGGGCGGATCAGGAATCTCGAGTCCTTGAGCGCCTGTGTGAACGTCGGCCATAGATCATTAAGCCGCTTCCCCTTCTCATTTGCGTTGAGCCCGCTATCGGCCATGATCGCGCCGAATTTGGCGTTGAACTCGTTGAGTCCCGGAAGAAGCGGCCAGTCGTCCCGGCGGTCGCTCCGCTCGATGGACAGCACCATGTAGTCGTGGTCCTCATACGGCCTCGAGGCGATCGGGTCGGCGCCTTTGACCAAGCGCCCGTCCTTAAGCCATAGCGCGGAGACGTTGATCTGTGCGGTGGGGGCTGCGATGCCAACGTGGTAACCAGAACGGAGTGGGTTGCCATTCGCGAAGAAGGAATCGCGCACTCCCAGTTGAAGCTTCGTGTCCCCGAGCCCGAGGATCTTGTCGACTCCGTTTTTGACGAGCCCGGCGATCTGTACTGCCTGCCCGAACTGGGGTCCTCCGAAGGACGCGAGCGTGCCGATCACCGAGATGAGCTCTTTCGCCGCGTCCTGGCCGGGGACTGAATAGAGGCCGACCAAGATCGAGACGTCACCGCCCTTGTACGGCGTTGGCCCCGTCAGCCGATAGTTGAGCGTAATCACTCGGTCGAGGTTCACGTCTCCCAAGTCCTGCAACTGACCCGGCCCAGCAATCGCATGGTCTTCCTGGCCGGCGTACTCGGTAAAGCTGTGCAGCACCGGGTAGGACTTGCGCCAGAGCAGGCGGATCCGCCTGAGGAACACCTCCTTCATGCGTACGGTGAAGTAGGCTTCGTCGAACTCGATCGCTGTGCCGGTGCCCCCTTCGGCGACGTGGTGATCGTTCATGCGATTCCAAAAGAGGTGTGTGCCCTCCTTCTTAAAGATCGCTCCTATGTCCACCGCGCATCTCCTAGGTCGTGGCCAGTTGCTGGGCTACCGTTCCGCTCGCCTCGGTTTGCCAGCTCATTAGCCAGGGCTGTCCCGGCATGACGCGTCGGCTCAACGCGACCACGGCGTGATTGTCGCGGCTTCGCTCTTGTGCATACCGTGCTAGCTCGGCTGCGCTTCGCGCCAGTACCGGCAACTCGTCGGTGTCGAGCATGTCGGAGAGGGTCTGCTCCCGTTCCGCCGGGAAGGCGAGCCCGTGAATGACGCGGGTATCGGCGAGGTCCCCGAAGTAGCGACGGAGATTCCGGGCCGTGGCGGCGAGCAGGCCCTCGCCGGGTAGACCGGCGTCCGACCAGGCAAATGCCGCCATACAGCTAAGGACTGGGTCGGTCCACTTGGCGTAGAGGAGGTCGGTCAGCAGCTGTGAGCTCCCTGTGCTTTCGACAAGCTCGCCGCTCTCGTAGAGGCGCTGGCCGAGCTGGAGGTCCCGCAGCATCCGACCGTAGGGGATGTTGGTCACCAGTTCGTCGTAGTGGAGACCGGGGATCCGGAGAAGGTTCTGGCTCAGGTCGAACGAGCCGTCAGGCCGGAACGTGAGTGCGATAACCGTCACTCGTCTGTTCAGGGATGCGGCCGTCAGTGTGATCGCGCCGATGTACGGCGACTGGACATGAATGACGAAGGAGCGTGCCGGAGCTGCTATAGTCCCGAGCCCGACGCGCCCGTCACCGAAACCGGTCAGGAGCGGCGCGATGGGGATATCCACCGGGGGCCCGGTTCCCTCCACGGTCCCGCGTGCCGATCTCAGCACCTCGCTCGCCGGGAGGGGCCACCGGTTACCGTCGACAGCCAGCACCAACGAGACCGGGCGCATGCCGAAAGCGTTCGGGTCAAGCTGCGGGACGGCTCCGTCGAGACGACCAACGAGCTCATGCGTCCTGTCGAACGGCTTGATCCCGATGATCGGCAGAACCGTAGGCAGCACGCCGGCCTGTATCGGTCCGATCGTCTCCGAGACGACCGCCTGCGTCTGGGGCCAGTATGCGCCGAGCAACTCCTGGATAAGGGGCGACGCTCCGATGGTGGGTGTCACCCTCACAACAGTCCGGTCTCGGACGTCTATCTCGCTCTCGCTGAAGATGTCGCGCCCGAGGCGGAAGCGGATTCGGTAGGCGCCGGGTGGCACGGACTGCTCGAGTCGGTGTGGCGAGACCCACTGACGGTACGGCGGGTCAATCTGCTGGAGCTCGACCGTCGATTGAGGTTCGAGGGCTTCCGCGATGATCGTTCCCTGTGGTGGCGGTGGCAGCAAGAAAGCTGTGGTGTCGCGGTACGTCACCAGTTCCGGCTCCGACGGCCCCGGTTCCTCGGACGCGGGCAGGCCGATCGTCGGCTCGCCGATCGTCGGCTCCTGGATCTCGATCGTCGCCTCGTGTTCCTCGCGTGCATCAATGCGCTGCTGGGCAGGCTCCGCCATGCCCGCGTCGCTCTGGGCTTCGAGCCAGTACCGGCGTGGTTCGATTGCGAAGGGCTGGCGGTAGGAATTCGGCGGCCAGGAGCAGACTGGGGTCTCCATTTGGGTCAGCCTGACGTGCGTCGCGGCCTCGGCCTCTTGAGGGCGGACGTACAGCGTCAGATGAGCAAGGCTGGGCTGGTCGATCTCGCGGATTGGCCCCGTTTTAGGCTCGCGGTGGTCGAGGCGCGGCAAGATGTAATTCCTTTGCCAGAGCGGCACAGCACCGACGGTCTCGTGGACTCGCTTCTGTACGTAGGCGGCGACAGACTCAGGTGACACGACATACTTGCGGAGGTCGTCGGAATAGTCGAGCGCGATCCCACGTCCGTGAAACGCGTCTACCAGGTGCCTCGTCATCACCCCCAAGCCCTCGTGTTCGCTCTGCGCTTTGCCCAGCGGCGGAACCGCGTAGAGGATTGCCTGCTTGCGCTCTGCCCCAGGCTGAACAGCCGTCCACCCGAGCGCCATTGTCGTATCCGGGTAGTCGTCGTAGGCGAGGTCCCGGCACGCATCGATGAAGAAGAACTGCTCGGCGGGCCCGGAGAATCGCAGGCGCACGAGGACAGAGTCGAGGTCGATCAGGGTGTCGCCGTCGGTCGCCAGGTCCCTCATGTCGACCGGTACGAGCGCGGTGCGTGGAATCGCGCGCCCCGGATCAGCAAAGGTCAGCAATCCATGACCGGCGTAATAGACGAACAGCCGGTCAACCGACTTCTCGCCCGTGTAGTAGGGGCGAAGAGCGTCTAGGATGCCCCTGCGCGTGGGAAGATCGTCTTCGTTGTCCGACGGCGCGGCAAGCATACGGATGTCGGAGCCAACAAGACCGAGGTCGACGAGGGTCTTTGCGAAGAGGCGCGCGTCGTTGACGGCGCTCGTCAACGGCTGCGCCGCATATGCGTCAATGCCGATGATGATCGCAGCGCTCCCCGTCACGCTGCTATTTTGAACCGTTCGCAGTCTCGTTACAACCGATCCAGCGAGCCTGTGCCGTGCCAGAACTCGTTCGCGGTCGCTGAGCTAGGGGTTCCTGAAGTCGTCGGCCTGCTCCCCGATATTCGCTGATCAGGCCGCCGACCGCCTGCGTGCGCTTGATCGGGGCGGTGATCGATGGCTGGCCGGGATCGTTCAGCGGAGGTTTGTGATGCCGCGCTTGGTGGGGCCGGTGGCCGTTGTAATGCCGCGCGTACTCACTCATGATCTTCGTAGGTGCTGCTCGCCGAGAATCAGCAAGAGAACAAGGCAGCCGCAGGCACAGGTGAAGACCGCGTCGGAGGCCGTCGTCAACCTGCTGTCGCGGTCGTGGATAGGGAACTCCGGCGCTGTCACCACGATTGCCGGGGTCCATGAGCAGGTTGCGGGTTTGCTTGGCGGTCCCAGGCTCCGGTGAGGTGCGTCACGCCCTGTGAGGTTCCAGAACTGGACCACGACTACGACCTTCTGTTCACAAACTGGCGCGGCGTCCAGAGCGTTCCGCCCAGCGCACCAACGCGGGCGGATCGCACCGCAGCTACGACCATCAAAGATCTGCTCGTTGTTGCCGTCAGTGCCGTCGGCCCTGGCCATCGGCGTTGCCGCGCCGGCTCTCGCAACCGCCCGACCGGCGAAGAAGGGTGATCCACAACCATGCTCAGTGAGGCTGGTCGCGTCCTGCCGCCGACCCCGGCCTGGCCCTCCCGGTAGCCGACCGCTCGCCTTGCGTGTCTTGAGTCTGAATCGCGGCCGGGGCTGACAGGAGGACGGTCGACCCGGCCGACCGGGACGACCGTGACCTGATAGGAGCCTGACCTTGGTGTCCCAGAAGTGCTCTGTCCGCCCTGTGGGGTGCCAGAATTCGGCCACCGTCTTTGACCAGGGCTTCTGCGCAGCCCGCTCGTATTCGTTGAGGAGGCCGCCGAGGACGGGCCGGCGCTTGATCCGCTCCTGGGAAAGGCCGGCGATGGGGTGGCCGGGCCGGGGCGGCCGGAGCTGGCGGCTGCGATGGGGTCGTCGTCCGTTGTAGTGGGCCTCGTGCTCAGCCAGGATCGACCGCAGGTGGCGGTCACCGAAGATCAGCATCCGGTCGGTGACCTCCGTCCGGGCGGTGAGTACGAACCGTTCGGCGTAGGTGTTCGCGCAGGGACTTCGGGGCGGATCATCACGGCTTCGCGCCCGCGCTGGCAAGCCCATCCCAGGCCAGCAATCAGGTGAATGTGCTGGTAGCAGGCTTGCACCGACGCTGTCCGTGCCTGTCCGCGGTTTTCACCTGTCCGGCCCGGCGAGCGCACGGACATATGACGGACAGGACAGGGTGCGAAGGCCGGTATCAGCTAGAAAATCGCAGCTCAGGCGGCATATGGCCGCTTCGGGCCAAGCGGTCTGTAAAACCGTCGGCTTAGCCTACGTTGGTTCGAACCCAACACCTGCCACCACCTGCGGAAATAGCCCGTGAGCTGGGTTTTCCCGGCCTCGCGGGCTGTTGCTTTTGGCCTGACGAGGTCCCGCTGTGTCCATCGGAATCCGCCTGTTTCCGGCTGTGCACGGACATATAGCCCCAAGTTACGTCGGCATGTCGCTTGAAAAGGGGACATGAGCTGCAGAAACGCTGCGGTTGGGCCGCGAAAATGTAGCCAGAAGAATCTGGCGATGCCCTCGGTGTGATACCAAGTTGATCATCAACGGACGGCCGACTCGCCAAGGTTGTTGCCGCCCTGGGGAGCGCTGTGTGTTGACGGTCATCGAAATCTGCCCGCTGGCGGCCACGAGGAACTGCCCGGAGGCGGCCAGCCCGGTCACTGAATGTGACTGCTGTATGCGCTGCGCTGCGCCTGATCCGTTCGGTGCCGCAGCGGCTCGGCCGCCGATGGTGTTCTGCGTGGCTGTTCTGGGCGCCCTGATCGGCACTTCGGCAGCGTGCCTTCCGGTCGAGTTGCTGCGGCGCTCGGTGACACCGACTGAGGGCTTTCAGCTCTGGCTCCATGCACCCTCGGAGAGGATCAGCCAAACGCCTATCTGCCCGAGGGGAAGTGCCGACAGGCGGTCGCGGATCAGATCCGCCCGCCGCTGCTTGTCCTGCACACGGTGCTCGAACAGTTTGGTGCGGACCTCGATCACAACATCGAGGTCGCCCACGTCCAGCGGAGACTTCTTCCGGAACCGGATCTCTATGTCACCAGGCTCCGCCGGCCCGGTCGAGGGTTCCTCCGGACATTCGACCGCTTCGCCAACAACATCTGGCAGCAGCTCGCCCAGGCGACGCAGAACCTCCTCGCCTACCGTCCCGTCGTAGGTCACATCGATCAGCGGCATGCCACCAGCTTGCCCGACCGTGCTCTCCGGCGCCGCCCGGCACGGCAGCGGCAGGTGTACTGCGCGCAGCCGTCGGCGAGGCCGCGGCACAGCAGGAGACGATCCTCGAGGAGCAACTCCTTCGCGCCTCAGTTGACGATGCCCGCGTGCACGCCTTCGCCGCAGCCGTTCGCGAGTCCTGGGGAAGGCGGCGGACAGCCGCGAACTTGCTGAGACTGGCGGGCGCCTGTGAAGACATAGACGGCAGTAATCCTGAAGCTGGCTACGGCTATCAGGGCTACGAACCGAAAGACTGGTATGTCAGCGACCGGATCGCCGGCCTGGAAGGCCACGCCCAGCAGATCGGCAACGTCATCGCCGAGGGCGAGAACGCCAGGCTGTATGAGGCCATCGCCCAGGCACGGGCGCTGCGTCGCATCGCCGGCGATATCAATCAGCGGCTTGATCACGCGATCGAGGCGATGCGCCAGAACGGTTACAAGCCGACTGCGATCTTCGTGCCGTGGCGCGTGTGGGAGCTCCCGCCGGAACTCGATCTGCAACGCTTGGCAGATCCGCGCGACGGCGCTGATGTCGTGCTCGGGAAACTCGGCCGCTTCAGAGACCTGGACGTGGTCGAGATGCGTGATCTGCCCGCTGACCGGGTCGTTCTGGCAGACCTTCAGGCCTTCGCGACGTTCCGCCAGTGGACTCGCGGGGCCGATGCGCTCGCGATAACGGTGGCCAGCTTCGACGAGCAGACCGCGAAAGCTACGGCACGCGCGGACAGGCGACTGCTTCGACAACCCGGCAGGACAAAGCTCGCCGACCGCGCACGGGAGTTGCGCAAGCAGGTATTCGTCCAGGCCCTGGAAGAATTCGCGCTCCAGGTCAACGACCCTAAGGCGGCTCGGGCCGTACCGCTGCCACCCGCAGGAAAAGCGCGCTGAAACCTGCCTGATGCCTCACACGGTTGAGTGGCGCCTTTCTTATTCGCGGTCATTTGTCCTGCCGCATGACCATGATGTACCACCCGGCGCACTGCGCAGAGGTGGCTACATACTTACGGGCGGACGGCCTTCGAGCACAGGCAGCGGTCCGGACTCCGCTTGCCTTGATAGTCCGGGTGAGAGCCGCGGGGAGAAAGAGCGGTTAGCTCCTTTGTCAGCACGGCCGCTACGATCGGGCGCGCTGGGCCGGGCGGGTATGGCGCCGCGGGGAGGGATGATGCCGGCACAAGGACGAGATGCGTCCCGGGCTGCTGCGTCGCGGGGAGGCAGAGCCAACGAGGCTGGCAGCCTGTACCGGAGCGGCATTGCCGCGTACCTGGCGGCTCATGGTCTTGCCGGCCGCGGAGTCGAGGCTGCAGTGTACCCGGAGAGCGGGCCGGCTCCGGTGACGCTGTCGTTCGAAACCGGCGATGCTGTGGATGACATCCGCTGCGGTCTCGCTAATGGCACTACGCTCTGGCTGCAGGCGAAGCGAGCATGCGGCGCGGACGCGCAGCTGAGGGCGACTGCCGCGCAATGGGTCGGCCAGCTGGGCAGCCTACGGGAGGCCGACAAGGTCGGCCTGGCCACCGCGGAACCGAGAGGGTCGGTCAGGAACCTCGGTTCCGCCCTGGACCGGCGCAGGCGTGCGCCCCAAGTCGCGGGACCGTTGCCGCCCGGCGAGACCACGGCTCTGGATGCGCTCCGGGACCAGTTCCCGGCCGGCACGTCGGCGCAGGTAGCGGACCGGGTGATGAATGCGGCGATCGTCATGACGGTAGCCGCGTCCTCGTCACGTGATGAAGGCTTCCGCTCGGTTGCGTACCTGCTGGATGGCAGCGTCGTCCCGGCAGGTTCGGGCACCGCGGCGGTCGCGGCGCTGCAGCGCGCCTTCCAGGAGCAGGCGGCGGCGGGGACCGGAAGCGGCCTGGATGAGTGGCTGGAGATCCTCGCCGATGCAGGGCTGCAGGTTTTCCCCGATGCCGGCGGGCCGGCCGGGCCTCGTCGGCGGGCAGAGCTGGACGCTGTCGCCGCGCATCGGGCCCGCCTGGCGGGCAGGGACGGGATCATCGAGTTCTCGCTTCTGGCCGACGATCTGCCGCCGATGAGGTACGAGCCGCTGGCGGACTCGCTGTCCCTGGCTGTGCCTGGGAGCGGCCTGAGCGACGCGGAATTCCTGGGCACCGCGCGACGGTGGCCCCGGATGCTGCTGACTGGCCTTCCGGCATGGGCAAGTCCACGGCGCTGGAGCAGGCGGCGGCACGCTGGGCGGCCGACGTGGGCTCGCCGATCCCCGTGCTGGTCCCTCTCCGTGATATCGCGTGGCGGCATCCTCGCCGTAGCACGGACATCACGCTGCCGGTCCTGATCGAGGCGGGCACAGCGGCCGCACCCGAACAGGAGCGGGTGCCGTTGCGCCGGGCTCTGGAGCAGGCTGCCGCCTCCGGTGACGCAGTACTGCTGCTTGACGGCCTGGATGAGTGTGGGAACTGCCGGGCGGTCGTAGCGGACGGCCTGGCCGCGGTGGCACGCGGCCTGCCTGGCGGAACCGGGATAGTGCTCGCGACCCGCGACAGCGGCCTGGCCGCCGCTGGGAAGCTGAACATGCCCGAGGCGCGGCTGACCGAGCCGCCCCGGCTGGGCGCAGTGCTTGCCCGGCTTCTGGACCATATCGCGGCCTGCCGGGTACCCGAGCCGGACCGCGATCAGTGGGTCCGGCAACGTCAGCAGCAGCTAGAGGAAATCCGCGGCGGCCACCCCGACCTGTGGCGCATTCCCCTGTTCGCCATCCTGCTCACGCTGCTGGTCGCGAGACCCGCGCCCAGGACGCTGCCCGCGAGCCGGGCCAGGCTCCTTGCCGAGGCTGTACAAGACACGGTGGAGCGGTGGGAACTAGCACGCCTGTCCCAGACCTCGCCAGATCCCGGCATGCGCGCGGAGGAGCTCCTCGATGGGTACAGCGAGATCGCCCATATCCTCATCGGCGAGCCCGGAGGCTGCCCGGCCGAAACGGTGAGCCGAGGGGTCGAGGCGATGCTGGCGGAGCGCTGGGGACTGGCAGCGGGAAAAGCCAGAGCGCATGCCCGCGAGGTCATGGGGTTCTGGGACGAGCACGTCGGCGTGTTCGTCGCCTCCCCGGTGACAGGCGACATCGAGCCGCGCAGCCGGGTCTTCGCCGAGGCAGGCGAGGCGATGTGGGCCACCCGCCAGGATCCCGCAAGCAGGCGTGATTGGATTAGCGCGGCGCTCGCCGATGACCACCACCGCGAGCAGGTCGTTCTCGCCGCTGGCCTGTCAGCCGACGTAGCCAGCGAACTGATCGAGACGGCGTGCCACGCGGCCGATCCCGCCGCACGGTCGCATGGCCTGCTATGGGCGGCCGACGCCACCGCAGACGGCGCACAGCCGACAACCGAATCACTCACTGCCCTTATCAATGCGCTCGCCCAGGCCGCCGCCAGCCCGCCAACCTCCGGAACGCAGCCGCACGGCGACATCACTGAGCCGGATGACAGCGCGCCCAGACCGGAGTGGCCGTACACACAGCGCATCGTGGCTGTGTCAACCCCAACTGGCTCCAGTGTTCTCCTTTGATCTGGCCCCGGCCTCTGCGGTGCCGGGGTGGCAGTTCTCCTTTGATCTGGCCCCGCCTGGCGGGTCGTCAGAAGCGGAGGGGCGGGGCTGGCGGCGGGGGCGGGCTGATGTTCAGGACGGCGTTGCGCATCGCCTGGGTCAGCTGGGTGATCACGTCGTCGAGGCCGCGGATGAGGGCCGGCAGGGTGTAGGGGCTGCCGGATTCGCGCAGGCAGACCTCGGCCGGGGCGGTGGTCTCGGGCTGGGTGCCGTCCAGGTAGAGGTGGTCCAGGACGGCGTGGACGTCGAGGAGCAGGCAGATGATGTCGCGGGCGTTCCCGGCGTCGAGGGTGACCTCGGCGAGCTGGTAGTCGCTGCCGGGCTGGCTGATCAGGGCCATGGGAGGCGCCTCCTCGGGCGCGGGGGTTCAGCTCTTGCCTGCCTGGTGGCGGGCCTTGGCGGTGCGCAACCGGTAGGAGTCGGTGCCGGTCTGGATGATGTGCGCGTCGTAGGTGAGCCGGTCGACGATGGCGGCGCAGAGCCGGGGGTCGGTGAAGGTTGAGGTCCATTCGCTGAAGGCGGCGTTGGAGGCGATCGCGATGGAGGCGCGTTCCTCGCGCTCGGTGAATACCTGGAACAGCAGCTCGGCGCCGCGGCGGTCGAGCTCGAGGTAGCCGAGCTCGTCGAGGCAGAGCAGGTCGACGCGGCCGTAGCGGGCGATGGTGCGGGAGAGGGTTTTGTCGTCGGCGGCCTCGACCAGCTCGTTGACCAGCGCGGCCGCGGTGACGTAGCGGACCCGGTAGCCGTTTTCGGCGGCGGCGGTGCCCAGGGCGATCAGCAGGTGGCTCTTGCCGGTGCCGGAGTCGCCGATCAGGCAGCACGGCTGCCCGGCGGCCACCCATGCGGACCTGGCCAGGGTGTGGATCAGCGCGGCGGGCACGCTGGGGTTCGCGGCGAAGTCGAAGTCCTCGATCCGCTTGGGGCGGGGGAAGCCGGCGTCGCGGACCAGCCGGGCCTTGCGGCGGGCTTCGCGGTCGTCGCACTCGACTGACAGCAGTTCGACCAGGAACCCCTTGTAGCTGGCCTGCTCGCGGGACGCCGCGGCGGCGATCTCGCCGTGGCGGGCCCGCATCGTGGGCAGCCGCAGGATCCGGCACGCCTGGTCGATCGCGGCGTCGGCGGCGGTGTCGGTCAGCTCATCGCGGGCGGCGGCGCGGGTCATCATGAGCCTCCGTGGCCGGCGGCGGGCGGGGCGGCCAGCAGCTGGTCGTAGGCGGCCACCGACGGGGCCGGGCGGCGGTCCGCCGGCAGTTCCGCCGGCCGCCGGGGCAGGGTGACCACCGCTGCCCGCGACGGCCGCGGGCGGCGCAGCGCCGGCCAGGGCCGCTCGCCGGCCTCGGCGGGGACGGGCAGGCCGGCGGCATGCTTGCGGGCCTCGATCGCGACCACGTCCGGCGAGCAGCTGCCCGCCGCCAGCGCCGCGGTGATCCCGGCGGTGACCTGCGCGGCGGGCAGCCTGCGGTGCAGCAGCAGCACCCCGATCAGCGCCCTGGTGCCGTCGGCGTCTCCGTGCCGGGCCCGGGCGCGGTCCCAGAACTGCTGGTGTGCGGGGGTGAACGCCCCGGCGGCGCGGGCCTGGACCAGCGCGGCCGCGCCGGGCAGCGCGCCCGGCTTGCGGGACAGGATTTCCAGGTAGTGATCCAGGACCAGGTGCTCGGCCCCGGCGGCGGCCAGCCGCGGATGCACCGCGACCAGCTTCGACCCGCTGTAGACCTCCAGCTGGTTAGCCGACAGCCTCACCCGGACCCGGGCGTCGATCAGGCAGGCGGGCACCGAGTACCGGCACTTGCCGACGGCGACCCTCGCATACCGGTCTACCCGCGGCCACGCCGTCGCGGCGGTGTCAAACGCCTCGACTGGCAGCGGCAGCAGGAACGGGCGCTCGGCGGCGAAGTCCTCGCCGACCGTCGCGGCCCGCTGCCCGATATGGCGGGCGTCCTCGGCCGCATCGGCCTCGGCCAGGCGGGCGTTGAGCTCCGCCAGCGAGCCTGCCCGCGGCACCGGGACGAACCAGCGGCGGCGGAACCGGCCGATCTCGCCTTCCACGCCGCCCTTCTCATGCGCCCCTTCGGCGCCGGGGATGCAGTAGAACGCCTCGAACCCGTAATGGGCGCGGAAGGACAGCCACCGCTGGGTCTCGGTGCGGTTGCGCCCGGTCAGCACCTTGGCGACCGCAGCGGTCAGGTTGTCGTAGCGGACATGCCCGGCAGGCACCCCGCCGCACGCCTCGAACGCCGCCACGTGGCCTTCCAGGAACGCCTCCTGCGCCTGGCTGGCGTAGACCCTTCTCCGCACTACCGGGATGATCTTCAGGTGCCGGGACCGCTGGGCGAGTTCAGGTTCCGGGTCGCCGGCCTGCAGCGTGACGGACGGCCGTGGTCACCAGGTCGAGGTTGGCGTCGTCGAGGCTGGCCAGGGCGTCCCGGAGGTCTACTGGTATGCCGTCGCCAAGGCTGGCGGCGAGGCGGAGCAGGCGCCGCTCGGCGCCGGAACATGGCAGCTGGCCGCCGGCGAGGGCGGTGACCGCGGCGGCCCAGTCGATGCTGGCCATGGCCGTGGCGCCGTCGCTGATGCTGATGCCGGCGTGGATGAAGCCGTCGCGGAAGTCGGCGCGGTGCGGCCAGGACGTCGCTATGAGCAACTCGCAGGCGGCTTCAGCGTGATAGAGACCGGCCGCGCAGGCGCGTAGCGCGGCGGCCGATTGCGGTTCGGGCACGGCTGCTCCTGACCGGGGGAATCTAAGTGAGTCCTTCAACACCGATCTCGTCTTGTCCGGCCTGGCGTTTGATGCGGTCAGCCTGGTTTTTCTTTCCCGCGATGTGCCGGAGGCTTTCTTCCAGGGCGGCGACTTCGCCGAGCCACTGCATCTGGCGGGCTTCTTCAAGACGTTCAATAGTGTTATGCTCAATTTGCAGCAAGCGGGGGACCTGGGCGAGGTCAAGTCGCAGCATCGGGCAGCGAATGCAGGCGTGTTCATGCTGGCAGGGGGTGCCGTAGGGCCGGTGGCAGGTGCCGAGGGCGACTTTGCGGAGGCTGAAGTGGTCACGGAATTCGGTCCATTCGGAGTCGCTGGGTTCGCGGTATTCTTCGCTGGGACGCTGACTGCGCCGCTGGTCGATGAATTGCCGGTAGTGACGGATTACCTCGGCCGGGTAAACGGCGACATATCCCTGGGTCGTGTTCAGGTCGAGGTGGCCGAGAAGCCGGGCGGCAATGTGAATTGGCAGGCCGCTGTTCACTGCCTCGGTGGAAAAGATTCTCCGGAAATCATGCGGGGTGAACCTCAGTGCTGTCCCGTCCACGTCGGTGATGTCCGCTTTTCGCGCTACCCGGGCGAGCAGGTCACGGACCCGCTGAGGTGAGATGACCTGCAGGCGGTGCTGGGTGATGAGCTGGAACAGGTGCGGCAGCGGCGGGCCGAAGACGCGCTCGTAGGTGTCGTAGCGGGTCAGCAGCGGCACCCGCCCGCCGGCGTCCTTGATCCGCCGGATGATGCGAGCCAGGACCGCCACCAGCTCGGGGTCGGCGGGGATGACCCGCTCGGTGTCCGTCTTGGACGGGCTGACCTGCACCAGCGGCACCATCTCACCCGTGGGGGCCTGGTACTGGCGCAGGCTGAGGTGGGTCAATTCCAGCAGTTCCTCCACGCGGACCCCGGTGCGCCTCAGGACCTCGATGATGGCCAGCGCCCAGAACGCGCTGGCCTCGGCGGCTTCGGCATCGAAACGCGGCCCGGCCGGATCCAGGGGCTCGGCGAGCAGCCGGATCGGCTGGATTCCGCGGCGCGGCCCGATCCGCAGGTAGCGGGCATCGTCCACGGCGAACTCCGCACCCGGGACGGTGTTCCTGACGGTGGCCAGCATCCGGGCCGCCGCCTCCAGCTGCTGCCCGGCAGCGGCGACCAGCCGGGGCAGCACCGGGGCCAGCGCCCGGGTGCGCTCGGCCATTCGGGCGCGCCGGCGCCGGGCCTCTTTGATATAGCCGCGGACGTCCGTTTCGCTGACCGGGCACGGGGCCGCCCATGCCGCCCAGCGGGCCGGGTCTTCCAGCGACCATTGCAGCAGGTCAAGGTAGAAGGAACGCACGGTCAGCAGCACGGCGTGGAAGGTGCGCCGTGGCGTGCCGTCGGGCAGGGTGCGGACCCGCTGCTTCCAGCCGTGGGCAACATCACCGGGCAGATGCAGGGTGCCGATGCCGGGATGGTGGCGTTCCAGGTCGGCCCAGAACAGGCTGACCAGCATATGGGCCTGGTTGTCCAGCGATCTGTAGTCCAGGACCGCCGACCGCTCGGCCAGGTAATGCACGAGCACGTCGCGGACCGGGCGGCAGGCTACCGCATACCGGTCCACCAGCTCAGCTACCGTCAGCTGCCCGCGGGCCTGGGCCTGGCGCAGCGTCGGCGGCTCGCCGTCCAGCCCGCCGATGCCGCGCAGCAGGTCGTAGGCGAACGGCAGTGCCGCCACCTTGCGGCCCGTCTGCCTGCGGGCCGCCGCATAGGTATTGATGTCGTCCATGTCGAGATCCGTGAGGTTCTTGCCGGTGACGATGACCATGCGGGTCAGCGCGTTGAGCGCTTCGGCCTCATGCTCGGGGAACCCCCGCCGGGCGGCGTGCGCGGCCAGCTCCGCGAACTCCGCTGGCTGATTGTGCGACCGGTAGGCGGCATAGACGCCGAGCATCCGGCTGCCGGACAGCCATCCGCAGGCCGGCCGCACCGCCCGCACCACGATCAGCGTGCCCAGCCCGGCGGTCAGCCGGCTGCGCTGACGTTCCGGCAGATCACGCGGTCCCCACGCCTGTCCTGCCGCATCGGAGCCGCTGAGTAGCCAGCGTTCCTGCCAGTCCTCGCCGGGGAAGCCCTCCAGCCAGTCCAGCACCGTGTTCACCGATTCCTGCCTCCGCCGTCGCTCAGAGGGGATCGCACTGGTGAGCAGGCCGTCGGCTAGGTGCAGCAGCTCGCGGCGTGAAGCGTGCTCGCGTCCTGTCGCCACCGTGACCGGGCGGCTCATCGGCGCCGGCCCTGTGAGAACACCGGGATCGCGTGGGCTGAGCGGGGTGCGGCTGAGGCGCCCGTGTCTTGTTGCCATCAGTCCTGCCCGAACACGTCCGCGAGGTCGGCGGGGTCGTAATCCCATCCGCCAGACGGGCGGGGCTCCGGCTTGGGCCGCCGGTAGTGCTCCTGCACCGCGGCGATGACCTCATCGGGGCGCGGGCGGAGGTAGAGGCCGGTTGTGGTGATGTTGGCGTGCCGCATCACCTGCTGGGTGTCGACCAGGCTGATGGCCGGGTCGGCGATCAGCCGCAGGCACAGCGTGTGCCGCAGGTCGTGGGCGGTGACGTTGGTGCCGGTCTTCTCGTTGATCCGGCCCAGCAGCGCCCGCAGCGCCGTATAGCTCAGCGGCCGCAGCGGCTTGCGCCGGGTCCACCACAGCGGCTCACCCGGTCCGGGCCGGCGCCCCAGGCCGGCGAGCTCGCCGAGGTAGAGCGCCAGCCACGTGAACGCCTCCGGCGAGGCCGGGCACGCCTGCTTGACCCCGCCCAGTCCCTTGGTCGCGACATAGATCCGGCCATCGCCGGGCCTGGTGTCGGCGACGGTCATGCCCAGCAGCTCGCTGGCGCGGGCGCCGCTGGCCAGGAACATGTGCAGCAACGCACGATCCCGATGGCAGCCCAGCCCGGCGAAAATGTCGTCAATGACCTCATCGGGCACCGCCCGCGGCGGGCGATCGGGCTGTTTCTGCCGGTAGGTGCCACGGCGGTGCAGCCGGAACGGCTCCAGCGGATCGTGATGAGCGTTCAGGCGGCGGCCGTCCCGGGACTGCGGCGGCACCGGCGACACGACCGGCCCCAGCCCGCTCTCGGCGTGGTAGCCGTAGAAGGCGGCTAGCACCGCCACCGCATGGTTGATCGTCGCCGGCGCATACCCGGCCCTCAAGTACGGCTTGCCGGTGCGCGCGTTCACCGACCCCGGCTCGGGCGCATCCGGGCGCCTCCTGTCCCGGGCCGGATTGGGACTCGTACGCAGCCACAACACGAAATCACGGACTTCCGCGCGCTGCGCCCGGTCCCACGAGACATCCACCGCGGCCAGGAACCGGAGCCATCGCAGCAGGTCATACCCGTAAGACCGGCACGAGGCCGGGCTGCTACCACAGGCCAGGAAATGCCTCAGGAAGTCATCGACGGCACCGATCCGCTCGCCGACCTCATCCACCACGATCCACGGCAACACCGGATCATCCGCCGGGCGCACCGCCCCGACCCGGGCGACAGCCAGTCCCCGCAGGTCACGCTGGCTAGTCTTCTCGTCCACCCTGCCTCCGTCCTCGTGATCAACGAGGACGAAGCCTGCCCCATCGCCAGTCCCGGGCGAAGCAGATCAACCAAGAACGGGCCACTAGTGCGGTCAATAGGTCGGTGGCAGGCCCTGCCCGAGCACGACAGGCGGAACGCGAACATGTAGCACCGTGCCGGCTCGCCGGCCAGGCACACGGTCACGTCACCGAAGTCGACCTCGGCCTCACTGCCTGGATCCTTGGCCTGCGGCACGAACCCCCGCAGGCCCTCGGCGCGGGCGTGGTCCTCCGCGGTGATCTCGGCGCGGCGGCCGGCCACGTACTTGGCCACATACGAATACGACGCCTGCGCGCCGTGCTCATCGCACAAACGCTCGAAGACCCGCTTCGCGGTGTGCCGCTGCTTGCGCGGCGCGGCCAGGTCCTCGCGCAGCATGCCGTCGATCAGGTCACGGACCTGATCCAGCACCGTGGCCTGCCGCTCCGGGGTCTTGCGGCCCGGCGGGACCGGCGAGGCGATCGCCTGGCGGACCGTCCGCCGGTGCACGTCGTACTTGCGGGCCAGCGCCCGGACAGACATCTGGTTGCGCTGCCAGTCGAAGCGGATCGCCGCGAACAGCTCCACTCTCTTCGGCCCCATCCCGGCCCCACCCGAAGCGGAGGAACACCCGATACGGCTAACGATCCACCCGGGCATCCCATCCATCCCGCAACCACCCGGCGTGTCGCCGCGGGCTCCTGCAGGGGCGGGGCCAAATCAGAGTGCTACACCGCCACCGCGACCGCCCCCGGCGGGGCCAGATCAGAAGAGAACAGTGGGGCCATTTCAGAGTGCTACGGCCAGCATCGCGATCCTGCCACTGCCCGACCCCTTGCGCCCCCAGCGCAACCTACTACTAGCCGGGCTCGACCTCGACGAAGACGAGCGCCCGCTCGCCGCCGCGCTCGCCGCGCTCGCCGACGCCGGAGCCGATGCCCGCGACACTCTCGATCCCGGCCAGGAAGACACCGTCCGCAGCCTCCTCGCCCGGCCGCTTCCCGAACGGAACGCACCCGCAGAGTCGGGGACACAACCGGTGCCCGCCGTCCGCGCCGGCCGGCAAGGCGGACTCCTCCCCGGCCACCTCCAGGCAGCCGAGGGGGCGGCCAGGTACGCAGGCCAGCTGGGTCAGGACGCCGTATCCGCGATCTACCGGATCGCCCGCCGCGGTTACCTACGCGACTACGCCCGCATCGGAAGGCAGATGATCGCGCTCGGGTATCCCGATCCCGAACCGCCGCGCCTGTCCGTGAAAACGATCTATGGTGAATCGCTGGACCTGTGGGAAGACTGGCAACCATTCTTCACGGCCGCAGCATCACTGGAAACGCCGCGTGCGCTGACTGCCGCCGAACAGTGGAGATACCCGGACCTCGCAACCCTCGCCGACGTTCTCGGCACGGAGAACGCGACCCTTACCGCTATCGCGCATGCGTTCACCACCGACCGGACATTGTTGCCAGGCTGCATGAAGGCAGCCACGGACGCCGCGCGCCTAGACTTGTCGGCGATCTCCGCCGAGGCCACCGTCGTCGTGGAGAAGTGGCCCGCAGGCAACCGGGACATCATCAACGTGATGTTCGCCCCGCCGCCGTCACCCGCGCCTGCATTCGACAGCACCCGGCTCGACAACCAGGACAAAGACATCTTGATCGAGGCCCTCGGCGCTACATCAGACTGGCTCGCGGGCGTCGCCTACACGTTGCTCCTGCCCGCACACGACCCGGTAGCCGGGCAGCGCGCCGCCGACCAGATCCCGCACATCCCCGCGAACCGGCGCGAGAACGCCGCCATCGTCGCCGTCGCGAACGATCCCAGCCCGCCGGATGCAGCCACGCGCTTTCTCGAAGGTGCCGAACCGCTCGCACGGGTCGGCGCGGCGGCAGCAGCAGCGCAGATCCTGGCCGAAGGCGGCGACGCTAGTGCCTGGACGCCTCTGCTCGCGCGGGCCTCAGCGGACGACGACCTGACAGTACGGCTCGCCGCCGGAGCCGACCAGGGCACAGCCGACAATGCGGTCTCCAGGACCTGCCGGAACTGCGGCCAGCCGAACGACATCGACGCTGGCCGGTGCAGCGGCTGCAAGAAGGACATGGGCCTCCAGTAGGTATTGTCTGGAGGCCACACCGTCAGCCGTCACGCTGCTTGGCAGGTGCATGCCACTGCGCGAGCTGGCGTCGCAATTCGTCGGCCTGGGCCTCGGCGTGCCGCAGCTGCTGCTCCAGGCTGGCCCGAGATGGCGGCTTCGCCAGCTTCGGCGCGCGGGTGCGCGGGACGAGCCAGCCGATGCGCTGGCACGCGACGATGGTCCGCGCCCGCGGGCAGGTGTAGCACAGATGCTCGGGGCTCGGGCTCGGCCAGCCCTCGGCGAGCATCCTTTGCGTGTGCTCGCGCTCGCGCGGCGGCTGCGCATCCGGCTGCTCTGCCCAGAGCTCCTCGAACTCCGTGGTCATCTCCAACAGCCTGCCGGCGCTAACCCGGCTGGGGCCGTCGGCAGGCTTCCAGCCGAGGTCGGAAACCGGCACCTCGGTGACGTGCGCGCACGATAGCGTCACCGTCCAGAACGCCGAGGTATGCGGTTCGTCGTGACGCAGCACGGCCCAGGTATCCGCGTCCGCCCACTCCGGCGGCTCTGCCGGGTCAGCGGGAAACGTCACTTCGCGGCGGTCTCCCCACCCGTCGATCTCCCGGTACGGCGCCGGCGGGGAATCCTTGTGCGTGCAGAGCAGCTGGCCCGCCGGCAGCCGCGCACCGCAGACAGGATCAGGCCACTGCGTCTCGTCAGGCCAGCACGACGAGGATCGACCTCATATCTAGTTGACGCCAGCGGACCACATCCGGTTCCATAACTGTGCCGCTGGCCTTGACCTGGTCTTCTATGCGGATCGCTCGTATTCGTTGAGAAGGCCGCCGAGGACGGGCCGGCGCGTGATCCGCTCCTGGGAGAGGTCGGCGGCAGGACGGTCGGGCCTGGGTGGCTGGAGCTGTCGAGCTGCGGTGGGGCCGCCGTCCGTTGTAATGGGCCTGATACTCGGCCAGGATCAGCCGCAGGTGTCGTTCGCCGAAGATCAGCATCCGGTCGGTGGCCTCGGTCCGGGCGGTGAGCACGAACCGCTCCGCATAAGCGTTCGCCCGAGGGCTTCGGGGCGGGATCTTCACCGTCTGGATACCGGCGCTGGCCAGGGCCGCGTCGAAAGAATCGGTGAACTGCCCGGCGCGGTCGCGGACCAGGAATCGGAACTCCGTCGCGCGGTCACCGAGGTCCATCAGGAGGTTACGGATCTGCTGGGTAGTCCACGGCCCGTCC
>WNGK01001831.1_pt1 | contig 22917 bp, 34 predicted proteins | sample 5400601 | NCBI WGS metagenome assembly WNGK01 (sample SAMN13153376, study PRJNA577476) | soil metagenome | isolation source: 60 cm soil or saprolite under Garry oak tree replicate 1 | place: USA:California | collected 2016-06-15
TCATGAGCGCTTGCATCAAGCGCTTGACTATCAAACACCAGCACAGGTGTATCTGAAAAGATAGCGGTGAGTTTCTCGAACTGTTGAGTTTTGTCTTATTCTTGCCCAAAAACTGTCTTGACAAACGGTACCACCATAGCTGTTGGCAAATAGGCTCTTTTTGAACGGATGTCTTATGTAGCCAGTACACTGGCTTGCCGTGGGTGATTCACCGAGCGATATCCTGGCTGGGAAGGCAGCAGGCGCGCTGACAGTGGCCGTGCTGACTGGCGCGCGAACGGCTGAAGCACGTCAGTTCCTTGAGCAGAGCCGGCCAGATTTCATCCTCAATGACATGACGGAACTGCCACCCTTGCTGGAACAACTAGAAGGTCAGACGATGGATCTTCGTGGCGGAGGGCTTTGTTAGGAATGAGAGAGGACGGTACAGCCTCTGATGATGGTGGATAATTCGGCCTTCTCTCTTAAATTGCTTGACAATCCCCTCGGCCTTGCTTACTCTTCCTTTCCAGAGCTCTCCATGCTCATCATTTCAAGCGGCGAGGATCCTATGACCTTTCATGTGTTCGTGTTCTTCCTTGTGTGCTTTCTCCTGCTCTCGCCTCTCGTGGCTTTGTCGCCTGTATTGGCTCCATCAAGGCCTTTCTCACTGGAGAGCACGCGTAGTGCACCCCGTGGTCCACCGTCTCCTCAAGCCACGTACCCCACTCGATTGCCCGGCCTGTCGCCTTACCTCCCCCCTCTCACCGGTGGTAGGACCATCGCCTCTGCCGATTCGGCCCTGGCATGAAGTGAAAAGCCGGCGGGGAGTACCCAAGCGAGTGAACACCGAGGGCTTTGCTTGTCCCAATCAGCAGTGCGCATACTTCGGGATCACCGATGCTCACATCCACGCGCTCGTCGGAGATGGCAAGCATGGTTCTGCAGAGCGGATCCAGACGTTTCGAGATCCTGCCTGCCACACCACGTTCAGTGCCCGGCGCCACACCCCATTGTACCGGCTGAAGACTCCCTCGCACCAGGTCGCCATGGTGCTGTCTGCGCTGTCCGAAGGCCTGGACCCTTCCGAAGCCTGGCGGGTCTTCGGCTACCGTCAGGCGACGATCATCACCTGGCTGTCCCGCGCAGGGCAGCACGCTCAAAGCTTCCACGAGCATTTTTTCTGTCATCTCCAGCTTGCGTATGTCCAGTTGGACCACTGCTGCGCACCCGGGTGCGCAACGCCAAACAGATCCTGTGGCTGTGGCTGGCCACCGATCCCTGTACGCGCGATACTTCCCGTCCTGCATCTGGGTCCTCGCACGCAACACGCGGCCCACAGCGTGATCCATGCCCTCCGACGGATCCTGGCCGCCTTTCTGCCTCCCACTCTTCACGAGTGATGGGTTCAATGTCTATTTCTATGCGGCTCCCAGCCCATTTCGGACACTGGCTCCAGGTTGGTCGCCGAGGGCGGAAAGTCCTCCGGTGGCAAGTGGCGGCAGAGCTGATCTACGGTCAAGTGAAGAAAAGCTGACCTTTGGCGTAAGCTCGTGCGGGTCACGCACGTGATGCGCCTGGGAACCAGCGCTGCCCTCACGGCCGCGAGGACTCGGACTGGGTCACTCTGGACGACTCAACACGGCTTTTATGGAACGGGTGAATCTGACGGTGCGTCACGGAGTAGCGGCTCTGGCCCGTCGAACCTGGGCGACTTCCCAACAGGCCTCACAGCTGCTGGCCCACCTGGAGTGGTGGCGAGCGTATTATCACGTTGTGCGTCCTCACCAATCCCTCCGAGTGACACTCGTGCGGCCACGAGAGCGAGGTGGCAAACGTCTGGCGCAACGCTACCGGCAACGGACGAAAGCTCTGACAGCGGGAAGAACGAACCGACGATGGACGGCGCGGGACGTGCTCTGTTATCCCTTGCCCCCGGTACCATCCTTACCCATTTGAGAGCCACTGAAGTGAGAAGACGCCCCGCAAAATGGCCGTGGGCGGCTCGGTGAAGATGAAAACAGGTTGGGTGGGGAGCGACAGGATGAAGTGGCCTGCCTGGATGGTCACATGAGAGGAAAGCCAGCCCGAAATGCGTTCGCAGGGGTTGATCGAATTATCCACCATCTCCAATGGCTGTACCCAAGATCTCGCCTTCTACTTGGGGTGCTGCCTCTTCTTTGTGCCGCTAGCCCTTTCCCTGCGTCGGCAGCAAGGTGCTGTACGTTTTTACCCAAACGGATGTGGCGCGTGCTTTCCAGCGATCTCAATGGTGTTCTGCTCACATCTCATAAAGCTATTGCCCTCGCCCACGGCCTTCGCGTATTTGTTCACGCACCACTTTTAATGCGCCACTAGCTTCCCAGCAAGCTAGTAACCAGGTTTGCTCTGGGTGGCTCAACATGAGTTGCGGTACCTTCCCATCCACGACGTCATGTGGATGTTCCCATCCGGCGTCACCCAGGTAGAGCGTCCCACATTCCTGCTGATAATCGTAGAGAAAGATTGCCTGCTCGCCGTACTGGTTCTCGAAGTAGCTCCGATAGACGTTGGGAAAGGTTTGCTCATCAATCTGCGGCGGTATGCCATAAGATTCTCCATGATGATTGGTGACCTGAAAAAGTAGTTGATTACTCATCAATCCTTTGGCGCTTCACCCACTTCCTTCAAGAAGCCAGGCGGAAACACCCCTCCTTACGGTATACGCTGACTCTTATTGACCTATTCTTTTCCCTTGCCTCTCGTTGCTGCGTGGAGACAGGTTCGTGTAAGAAACGGTTGGCCACGGGAAGATCCCCAGGTTCCAGCTCGCCATACACACTGTCTACCATCATAGAGGCGATCTGGTCCTGTCCTTGATAACTTATTGTTCCGCGTCTCTCAAGTACCCTGCCCACTCTTTACCGCGTATTTCCTGCTTACTCAGCGGCTGAAGGCCGCTGGCTTGCAACAGGCGTTTCACTTTCTCCTGGTGCCACAAGCAGAGATGCATGCACTCGTCTTCACAAGCCAGCGTTCGCCAGTTCCTCTTTCAGCGCACGCAGGTTGCGATTTTGCTCGCGCAAGTCGGTCAGGTAGCTCGTCCAGGTCTCTCCCTCGCCAAGCTTCTCGTACAAGGCACGCATCTTTGCAAGGAACGTGCATGCGTCCTGGTAGTTCTGGCGGCCTCGCTGGGCGATCAGTCGTTCAGCCCGCTGTCGGTACAGCTCGATGGCCTCTCGTGGGCGCGCCTCTTCGGCGGCCCTGGCGACCTGAAGGGCGATGTCGCCGAAGCCGTAATACCCATAGCCCTCGTTGTAGGTGTAGCCGTAGCTATCTTTCTTCGCCATCCCTTTCAACAGGTGCAAGGCGCGGTCGATATCCCCTTCATCCAGGGCGATCTCGATCAAGAGCGTGGTGTTTCTGGTCGTTCCAGCTTGCTCCAGGAACGCGAGCAGCTCCGGTCGAAGCGTCTGCCAGCGATCGAGACGTGTGGCAAGATCGCGCAGTTCCTGGTAGCGCCTGAGAGAAGGCTGCATGCGGAATGACGTTGCGGCTACCTCCAATTCGGCGGTGAGGTTGCCCCTGTCCCGGGAGTATTGTTGGAGCCATTCCAGCAGGTGTAGAGCTGGGTTCTCCTTGATGCGGTTGCTCACCAGGTGCTCGGCCATAGCATCCTGCCCGTGCTGGACGAAGAGATCGGCCAGCTTGAGGAAGGCAAGGTCATCAACCCGTTGTGTTTCTCGGACGGCTTCGTCGATGCGTTCAAGGGCGAGGAGCCGCTCAACCAGGTCAGCCGTGCGACCGGTTTCCCGACAGATGCGCAGGTAGGCTTCATCGTCGAGGGTCTCTTTCTCCAGATTCAGCCAGAACCCGCCGTATGCCTGGCGCTCTGAGCCAGTGATCGCTTCCTCTTCGTCAGCCAGCCTCTCGCGAATCCACTCCGCGATGGTCTGTTGTTCCAGCAACGTCGCGTATCGCACAAGCTGGTCCGCTGCGCTGTCGGCGAACCCATGGCTGTCGTCGGCATGCAGGTCACGCTGGTAGATGGCCAGCAGCACCGTGATGCTCTTTTCGCGCGCGACCCGATCAGTCTGCTCGTCAGCCAGGCCATTTCCCAGCGCTTCAATGCATTGCCCGACGAGCCCTTCCAATCCCTCCTCTTCTGGATAGTACCCCTCTTCTTCGTAGGAGTCGTCATATTGGGTTTCGTCATAATAGAGATGGGACTGCTCGAAAATCCCCGTCACCAGGATTTCATAGATCGTGGCTGCGCTCAGCATGTCTCCCTGCTGAGCCAGCTTATCAGCTGTCTGTTTCACGGTGAGCAATTCCTGGGCAATGCGCGGTGTATCACGTTGAAAGGCGTCGACGACCTGGCGGCGATAGGTTGTTGGGTTCACGGACAGGATCTGCTGCGCCGGGCGGATGAGGTAGCCGTCGGGATGGCGTACCCAGAACTGCCGCATGTGCCAGGGGTAGTCTGCGAGAGGACGCACGATGTCTGCCCCGGCCTGTTGAGCCTGGCGATAGACAGCCTCAACGTTGTCGACGAGAAGGACGATCTCCACACCGCTGCCGCGCTGTCCCGGAGGAAGCAGGTGTGGGCGCTCGGGCATCCAGTAGGGGGCGTCATCTGCTGCCAGTTGAAGAGCGGTTTCCCCACGAGACAGTTCAGCATACTCATTTACCTCGCGGGCCACGACACGAAAGCCCAGGACGTGCTCAAACCAGGTGATGGATTGCTCGAAGTCGCTCACACAGAGCTCGACCCAGCTTGTTTTGGTCATATCGGCCCCCTTTCAAATTGTTGTGAGAGCCCGGATGCAGAGAGAACGTTCTGGAATGCTTTGAGACTCCGGTGGCGCTCACGGAGTCGCGTGATGTAGCGCGTCCAGATGTCGTGCTTCCCGAGCTTTTCGAAGAGCGTTGCCTGCTCGTAGGCTTGCCGGTTGCGCTGGCTGATGAGGAAGGCAACATACCTCGGATAGAAATGCAGCGCAGTGATGGGTGGAATAGCGCTCATCGTTGCCTCTTTTGCCTACACCTATGCTCACTGCAATGGGATCACTTCCTTGAAAGAAATCACGCAGGTGCTCAACCATTTCTTATTTTCTCTCACGGGTAGGTTTGATATGATGGATCTATCTTACCATAGATAGGGAGATAGGGCAGCAGGGCGTTACTACATTACTTGATAGATGGGGTCTGGCCTCGATAAACTCCATCACCAGGAAAGCCTTGCGGCTCTTCCTTGGGCAGGACCGCCAAGACCTTGAAAGTGGACGTATAGAAGTTGGATGTATAATGATAGCCGGTCATGACCGCGTTACCTTCCGGCTACTAGACACGAGGTGAACTTGATGAGCAGAGGATTGAGTACTTCCCACATGCCAATAGCCGTAGCCGTGTACTTACCAGAACAATATCATGGGCTATTAGCCACAGCGGAAGACGCAAGTGATTTGGAGGCGACATGGCAGGAATGGCATCAGGTGTTGCAGGAAACCAAGCAAAAAATGGCGGCACTGGGCATGCACCTGGTTGAGGTGATTGTCGATCTGGACGCGCTGGAGCAGTATTGCCAGGAACAGGGACTCACAAATACGAGTAGCACACGTGCTCAGTATGCTGCCCACCTCTTGTCTGAGCAGCGTCAGCGACAAGGGCAACTGCAACAGCGACCCCCATCGAAACAGCGAGGAAAGAAAAAGAAGCGTAGGAATCGATGACGGAGACGCCTATCTTTCTTAAGGCGGCTGTCATGAGCGCTTGTGCTCCTTCTCTAAAGCAGCGAGCCGTGTCTGGTATGGCTCACCGCTGCTCCATTGTGGATTCTGAGTGAGCGCGTCCCGCGTCCAACGGTCGATAACCCGTCGTTCCTCTGGCGTGGTGTTGCCGACCAGCCAACCAGCAATGTCCTCGTCCAGATCCATCCTTGTGTTGGCTACGTAGGTCATCCGTTAGGACTCAGGGTCACTCTCCCTGAGGCAAGAGAGCGCTCGCTCAGAGAAGACGACGCCCCAGCCATAGGTTGCGCCCGCAGGGTTTTGTTCGATACCTGTTCTTCGATGAGATGGATCGAGTTGCTTCATAAGCAAGGCGAAATAGAGGCCCGCCAGACCTGTGCTGGCTACATAGGACATCCGTTCGGGAAATAAGCACTTTGAGAACGATATAATCTTCTTCCACTGCTTGCAAACGAGGGAAGGCAAGGGTTCAGAAACGATAGACAATGACAGTAGCGACGATGAATGTAGACCCGTTTCCGGCGTTTGGTGAGCACCGGTTTGGGCTTGCAGACCACCGGATAGCGCGGTGCAGGCGTGACCTGCCCCTGCACCGGTCGTCCTAGCGATTTTCCACGCACTTTGGGTGGCTTAGCAGGAGTCCCCATCTGCGCAAGAATTCGTGGCATGGTTCGCCGCAGCTATTGGGGCGTAACTGCACGACGCTTGCTCTCCCAGGGTCGGTAGCAGGCCTGCGCGCGATAGCATAAGGATGGACGGAGGAGCAGTGGAAACAAGAGCAGCACAGGACCGTGAGTGTGCTTACCCAGTTGCCTGCCGACAAGCAAACCCCACAGGTTGACGCTGCCAATCGCTATGAGCAGACGATCGCCTGCTTCAAAGATCTTGTCTTTTGGCCCTGGTAACACGTTTGCCAAAAGCTACCTCACGTCGACTGGGCGCGAGTGGAAAGATCCCGGTGAGATACCAAGCCCAGACCTTTGTCCATCGACACTGTCGCCCAATGCGATCGCCAAGCTTACATGAACAGATATCGCTGCTTCGCTGAGCGCAGGGAATGAATGAGGCAACAGCGTCAATGATGGAGGAGCCTATGGAGCAGAGTGAAAACAAAAACACAAGGCTAGCTCATCTGCTAGCCTTGTGTTCCTCTCGTGGGTTCTGAACGTATTTCTGGCCTGTTTCGCGCTACCGGACGTCGAACGTTAGTAGCGTTCGCTCCGGAAGCCCTTGTTAGGACGCCGTTCTCTTCCCTGGAACCCTCCGCTTCCTGGTGATTGGCGCTCGCGTGCCTGGTTGACCGTGATGGTGCGATCCCCTAGATTGGTGCCGTTGAGTCGCTCAATGGCAGATCGTGCTCCTTGTTCGTCGCTCATCTCGACAAAGCCAAAGCCTTTGCTTCGCCCTGTGTCGCGATCAGTGATGACCGAAGCCTCGGTCACGTGTCCTACCTGTTCGAAAAGATCGATCAGATCGTGTTCCGTCGTTTGATAGGGGAGCCCCCCGACATACAGTCTCATGCTAGTATGCTCCTGTGCCGACATCTCTGAATGCATTGACGCTCGTAGAAACCGTTTCTCACAGAAGCGATACAATTATTTTTGATGTCATGTGCTTAGTATATACTATTTCTTGCAACAATACAATATTTATCAAAAGAACTGCCTTTGTGCTTTTGCATAAATGTTGCATTTTTGTAAAAAATACTGTATACTTAGAGAGTCTCATCTGTATTCGTATGAGCCATGCCCCTCGTGTCATGTCCCTGATATGAAATGGCATTCAGAGTATATCTCCATGCTCTGGCAGGAAAATGATGCTGTGTGTGTTTGGCGTCGCGGGGAGATGGCGTGGAACACTCTCTTCAGATATTCCGCCTATAGAGCTGTACCGACACCCTCTTTTCCCTGTTTCTCCTTCTCATGAAAGTCATTTCTTGTAAAAGCTCAGGAGCTCTGCAACAAGGACGAGCGGTTCTTACTGACCATTGCCATGTGTACCTGTAGAAGTAATAACGAAGAAGGAAATGAACCTTATGGCAAGCCAGCAGCATCTTGATCTTCTTTCATCAGGGAAAACACATTGGGATACGTGGCGACGAGAATATGCTGATGTACAGGCTTTAGAGCCAGACCTCCACGAAGCTGATCTTCACAAAGCCGATCTCCGCGGAGCTGATCTCCGCAGAGCTGATCTTACCGAGGCCAACCTGCAGGAAGCAGACCTGCGAGAAGCGGATTTGCGAGAAGCAGACCTACGCCATACCAATCTCCAGGGCGCCAATCTCAGCGATGCCAATCTCCTGAAGGCACGCCTCCACGGAGCAGATGTACGTGGAGCCAACCTCTGCCATACGAACCTGAAAGGAGCAGATCTCAGCGATACAGATCTACGTGGAGCAGATCTGGATGGAGCAATCCTCTTCAAAACGACATTCGATGGAGCGAACTTGTCCGGGGTAGATCTCAGAGATGAGTAGGTTTAAGTATACAAGAAGTGAGCAAGCAACGAACGAGCACACAAGAATCACCCAACCCCCTTGTTGGGTCACATCGGAGGTATTACAATGATAGAAGACCGTTACTATGTCCAACGTCTCACTGAGCAGGTTTTTTTGATCCGGGAGCGTTTGTCTGCAGACGGTGGGCCAGGGCCAGATGATCGCCTTGTGCGATCGTTCGACCACCGTGATGATGCCTATAAGTATGCTGGCAGTATCAATGATAAGCAAAGGAAGCTTGATGAACACTACGGCCACTGGATGCAGCATGCTATCTGAGAAAGGCAGACAGAGCCATGGAGACAAACGCGGACGGAACCTACTTTCAGGAAGGTGATCACGTGCGTCTCAAGCGCACAGCAGAGATGGGGAGAATCAATGCCGCCGATGGAGGAGTGGTGTATGTGCTCATGGATGGGACCAACGAGCTCAAACTCTTTTCAGCCTCCGTTGATGAGGATGCGTACATTGAACTCGTCACTTCAGGGGCCGAGGAAACCATGCTACCGAGAGAGGACACGAGGAGAGCAGGGGCCTAGAGATGATTTTGCTGCCTTTATCTAAGGCCGGTGGGCGCAGACGGACAAAGGAAATCACGCATGGGAAGGCTACCAACGGGGACAGTCGTCTGGAGCCTGAAACGGTATACCAGGGATAGGAACCTGTGGGATCGCACCTGCTTCAGATGTAAGCACACCACACCTACCTTTGAGTATGAACAACGCGATCAAGAGGAACGACCTGTCTTCAGCTATCTCTGTGACATCTGTGCACAGAAGAAGCTCGCAGAATGGCTTCAATGCACGGGGAGTCCCGATTATGCGCTTCTTGGCTATCTGACTGACTTTGACGCTGACACGCTGGAGTCCAGAACAACGGCGACGCAGGCTGCAACTCGACGAGTAGCAGGGATCGTGCCGAGCCGGCGTGAGGTGGCTTTTGGCAAACATCTTACCAGGGCCAGAGGACAAGATCTTTGAAGCAGGCGATCGTCCGCTCGTAGCGGTTGGCAGCGTCAACCTGTGGGGTTTGCTTGTCGGCAGGCAACTGGGTAAGCACACTCACGGTCCTGCGCTGCTCTTGTTTCCACTGCTCCTCCGTCCATCCTTGTGCTACCGCCCGCAGGATCGTCAAAACCATGAGATAATCTGAAGATCCGAGCTTATCATATCTCATCGCCTCTTGTATACGCGTCGAATAGGCTGCTGTATCACTCATTCTGCCTGAGGAATTTGGCTCATGTGTTTCAGAGGATTGCTTACTCATGTGTTTGTTCCTTCCACTGTGAGAAGCACGTTGTTTCTCATGAGTATATTATGTCACATGCTATGATTGATGTTTGGCACGTGGTGCGTGATAGGGGTTTTTGAGGGTATTGCAAGCCCGAAGTTGCCAGTTGCTTGATGTGGGTGAGAAGTCTCTTCACAACGTACGCCTCTTTTTTAGCAGGGTGATCGTTTTCCATGTTGATGCCTTCCGATAGCCTTCACATTCCGAAAGAGCTTGGCTGTGGTATACTAAGGCTAAGGATGGCTGGTATTGAGTAGGGTAACAATGATTCTCCTGAGAAGCAACAGACAGTACAAGTTCTGGTTGATGTTATTTAAGCCCGCTGCTTTCCCATCGAGCCTTCTTGTAACCGCAAATAAGGGGGAGTGTGTCTGGTCTTGGAGCATTCACCTTTCCTGTGCAGCGAGAACTCACAGAGATCGATGCCACGCCGTCTTGTTGACCAGGCAGCAAAACCATAGTGCGAACCGTGTCACGAGGGAGGGATGAAATGACTATACCGACCTTAGATCAAACGGAAGGGATCTGGATTGAACGCACCAGCAATCAGGGCAATCATTACATCCAGGAGGTGTTTCCCCAAGAGAGCCGCTCGGACCAGGCGCACCGAGCCAACTGCGATATGCTCATTCGACGAGGAAGCCTCCAGCCAGAGTATGCTGATCATCTTCTACCAACTCAACGGGGGCGGAACCAGGCACAGCGCTATCACCGGGTCCATGTTTGAGATGCAAGGGCGGAAGAAGATATCCATCGACATCAAGAGATCGAGGAGGACCTGTGCTGGCTACTTCGCATATCTGTTCTAAAAAAGAGCGAGAATGATGGCTCTACCGGTTCGTTTTCTTTGGTATCTACTACTCATCAGATAGATGACGTGAGGGTTTCCCGCATGACGGTTTCCTTTCTGTTATTGGAACGGATATGCTAAGTAGCCAGCACAACTCGTTTTGTCCTCAATCGGTCACCTGTGCTGGCTACATGGGATATCCGTTCTATAAAAATGCGCTGATGATGACCACCACTCAGGTCTTTTCCTACTTATCCACATAACGGGCAAGGTTTTCCACAAAGCTTTTTACCTGCTTGTTTTGGAACGGATATCCCACGTAGCCAGTACAACAGGGAATCAGGGCAGGGCTTCTTGGTGAAACGCAGCACAGCGTCCTGTCCAGAAGAACAGCGAGCAAACCCTCCCTTTGGACGTGGTCATGTGCCACGGTCCTCGAGTATGCTTTTCACCGGGAGCCATCCTGCTCATACGCTCAGTTGGAAAAGCTCATCCTATAACCTACGAGAGATGCGAAAACAGGAAGGAAAAGATGTTCCAGCTCGAAGCTCTTGACCATGTCGCACTGCTGGTGCAAGACATGGACCGAGCGGTGAAGTGGTACCAGGACGTGTTCGGAATGGAACGGCGCTACCAGGACGTGTGGCGAGGTGCGCGCGACCCGGTGGTGATGGCAACAGGCAATGTCCAGATCGCACTGTTTCTACCAGGAAGCTCGGGAACGCTCCGTCCCTACGACCTCAATGAGCATTTCGCCGTGCGGGTAGACCGCGCGAACTTTGAACAGGCCCGCAGGGAGCGAGAGAGACGAGGCATCCCTTTCAAGGTGTGGGATCACACGATGTGCCTCTCGCTCTCCCTGTTTGACCCTGATGGAAACCAGATCGAGGTGACGACCTTTGAGGTCGGGTAACAGGCTGCTTGGCAGCTGTTGTGTAAATAGACATGATGTGAGAGAAAGGAACAGGACCCATGGCCTATCGTGCAGTCACTCATATCGCGCTGGTTGTCAGCCCACTGCGGCAGGCAGAGGAGTTCTACCAGGCCTTGTTTGCGTTGGAGGTGGCCTTTCGTGAGGCTGAAACGGCTGATGGCTGGTGGACCTTGCCATCGCATGCGAGTTGGGAAGAGGCTCTTGCTGCCGGTATCCACCTGGGGCTGTGCTCCCTGCACCGCGATGCCTTCACCCTGGCCTTAGAAGATGGGCCCGGCACAATGGGCGGACGGCTCTCGCACATTGGCGTGCAGGTTGACGCTCCTGACCTGGAGCGTCTGCGTACGCAGGCACCCGCATTGGGATGTCAGCTCACCCTGGATAGACCGACGCTGGTGGTCTTCGATGATCCCTATGGCGTGCGGTGGGAAGTGACCACCACCTCCTACGAGGATCCTTCCCGTCTGAGCACGGGAGCGCGAGCAGGGCGCTGGCTGGACGTGAGTCAGAAGCCATGAGGGAACAAGCGCATGGCTCTCTTCCTGCTTATCAGAAACGCGCCAGACGCGTTGCCCGGCCTGCTGATGGGTTCACCGGGAGAAAGGAGAACGTATGACCACTCCGATGCGACTGCGCTTTGGGATCAAGACCGCCCAGCAGCACACGACGTATGAGGAGATGCTGCGGGTCTGGCGCGAGGCCGATGCCCTGCCCATCTTCGAGCACGCCTAGCTCTTTGATCACTTCATGCCCCTGGGCAGCAATCCGGCTGGTCCATGCCTGGAAGGCTGGACCAGGCTTCCGGCTCTCGCGGCCCAGACCCAGCGCTTGCGCGTGGGCGTGATGGTCACCGGCAATACGTACCGCCATCCGGCTGTGCTGGCGAAGATGGCCGCGACCGTTGATGTCATCACCCGTGGTCGGCTGGAGTTCGGCCTTGGCGCCGGGTGGTATGAAAGAGAACACCGTGCCTATGGCATCCCGTTCCACTCAACGGGCGAACGCATCCGCCGCTTAGGCGAAGCGTGCGAGGTGATTCGGCGCCTGTGGACGCAAAGCGTCGCTGACTTTGATGGTCGCTACTACCAGCTCAGGGAGGCGCGCTGTGAGCCCAAACCCGTTCAGCAGCCACATCCTCCCGTTGTCATTGGTGGTGGCGGCGAGCAGTTGACCCTGCGTGTGGTCGCCCAATACGCCGACATCTGGGATTGCATTACCGACTCCCCGGAGGAGTACCGGCACAAGAGTGCGGTCCTGGACAGCCACTGTGCCGCCATTGGACGCGACCCTGCGACGATTGAGCGGTCCAAACATGTCTTCGTTGACCCTACCGATCTGCTGGCGGCGCGCAGCGAGTTGCGCCCGTACATCGAAGCGGGTGCCACCCATCTGATCCTGCATGTGTCGGCTCCCTATCCAGTGGGAATTGTGCAGCGCCTGGCGGAGGAGGTCGCCGAGCCGCTGCGGACAGAGTACGCGTCCAGATAGCAACACCAGCCAGTGTGCTCCTCGTGAGCCATGGTGACGTGGTGGCATGTTGAGAGGTCGAAATGATCGAGGAAGGAGAGGACCTATGAAACTTGGTCTTGCGTTCACCACTTTGGAAGGCGCTCTGCATGGGCGGACCCCCACCTTCCGTGATCTGCGGGAGATGGTCCAGCGAGCTGAACAGATGGGGTTCGATTCGTGTTGGATGGGGGATCATCTGCTCTACCGTTTTTCTGGCGAAGAGGAGCGAGGTCTCTGGGAGGTTTTTAGCATGCTCAGCGCCCTGGCGGCGGTGACCGAGCGCATCGCACTCGGTACCCTGGTAGCCTGTACCTCATTTCGTGCTCCTGCGCTGCTGGCTAAGATTGCCGCTACCCTGGACGAGATCAGCGGTGGACGCTTCATCCTGGGTCTAGGTGCTGGGTGGCATCAGCCGGAGTATGAGGCCTTTGGCTATCCCTTCGATCATCTGGCCAGCCGCTTCGAGGAAGCGCTGCAGGTGATCGTCCCTTTACTCCGTCAGGGACAGGTGGATTTTCAAGGACACTACTACCAGGTGCGCAACTGCGTGCTGCGCCCGCGTGGTCCATCACCCCTTGGCCCACCGATCTGGGTTGGCGCTGGTGGTCCTCGTCTATTGCATTTGGCTGCCCGTTATGCTGATGGGTGGAACACGGCGTGGCACAGTGACACCGCAGCCGTCAAGGAGCGTTACGAACAGATCAAGGAGGCCTGCGCAGCGGTGGGACGCGATCCCACATCGATCGCCTTGACGGCGGGGATCAGGGTGAGGCTGCTTTCCGCAGGAGAGGATATGAGAGCAGCGCCAGTCCTTGCTGGCTCAGCAGAAGACATCGCCGGGAGACTACAGAGCTTCGCCGAGGTAGGAGTCACACATCTCATTGTCGCGCTTGAACCAAAGGGCCTGGCAGGGATCGAGCAATTTGCTCGCATTCTTGAACTGCTTCATCAGGAGAGGAGGGAGAACGTTTGACCACCGACTTATGCGAAAACCCTATAGTAGAAGAGAAACCAAAGACCAGTCGAGGGAGATACGAGGTATGAATATGCATTCCTCTGAACAGCAACCAGAGAGCGGCGCTTCATCGCCTCAGGTGAACCTGGGAGCCTCCATACCGCAAGCTGACGAAACGGCATCTCTTCAAGAGGTGAGTACGCAGGGAGGATATGCGCTCTGGGCAGCATCCTATGATCAGGAAAAGAATCCGTTAATCGCTGTAGAAGAGCCACATATCGACAGGCTACTGGCCAGCTTACCTTTCACCAGGGCTCTGGACGTGGGCACCGGCACAGGCAGATATGCATTCAAGCTTGCCCGACGTGGAGCGAACGTGACGGCTATCGACCAGTCTGCTGAGATGCTCGCTGTGGCTCGGCGCACAGCACAGAACGAGGGCTTGTGCATCGATTTCCGACTCGCTTCACTGGAAGAGGGTCTGCTTTTCGGCTCGGATCGGTTTGATCTGCTGATATGTGCGCTCACCTTATGCCATGTTCCTCATCTGGCTGCCGCCGTCCAAGAGTTTGCGCGTGTGCTGCGAGAGGGCGGTTACCTACTCATCACCGATTTTCATCCTGCCAGTGTCAGCTATGGATGGCGCACACAATTCAAGCGAGCAGGGGTGAAGTACCTGCTGCCGAATATGCCGCATACACGAGACAATTACCTGGAGGCAGTTTCGACGAGCGGTTTGACGATTCTCGAAGTGATGGACATTCCTCACCGGGAACTGCCAGCTGGATACTTTTCGGAGGAGTTTATGCGCTTACATAGTGAAAAGATGTTGTGTCTGATCCTTCTGGCGCAAAAACAGCCATCTGTCTCTTGAGTTGTATAGCACTGAAGAGGTGAGAGATCTGGGAGCAGTATGAGAGAGGAGCAGGCACGCGCTCATACTACACCATAAGACACCCGGTACAACCCCTCTCGGTGGTGGATAATTCCTGTGCTGGCTACTGGTACAGCGATTCACGGTGGTGGATAAATCGGACTTCTCTCCCACTCGCTAGACAGTCTCTCTCGCTTCTCCATATAAAAATACAAGAGTTCGCCCTTCTCCCGATTTCAAGCAGGAAGGATCGCTATGGCCAATCAGGTGTTTGTGTTCTTCCTCATCCTCTCGGCTTCCGCTGCTTTGCCGTCTTTGCTGGCTATCTCTTCAGTCATCACATTCACAAACAGGGAGCAGACGCACTCTGGTACAACGTCTTCTCAAGCCCCGCACCCCGCTTGATTGTCCCATCTGTCGGCTCTCCTCCTCAGGTGTGAACCCTTCCTCTGCGGAAGTCACGTCCATGGAGTGAGGTGAAAAGCCGACGGGGAGCACCGAAGCGCATACACACCGCAGGCTTCGCTTGTCCCAACCAGCAGTGCCCCTACTTCGGGATCACAGACGCTTCCATCCATGCTCTGGTGGGAGACGGCAAACATGGCCAGGCCGAGCGCATCCAGACCTTCCACACCTGCAGCTGGACGAACTACGAACACGGCTCCGCAGCCATACGCAGGTGCTCTGGCTGGCCATCGACCCCTTCTCGAAAATTATTCCTGTCCTCCATGTGGGACCCCGCACGCAAATCTCGGCGCATGCGGTCATTCACTCTTTGCGACAGATCCTGGCACCTGGCTGCATCCCCCTTTTCACCAGTGACGGCTTACATCTGTACTTCTATGCGCTGACAGCCCATTTTGGATACTGGCTTGAGGTGAGTCGCCGAGGCCGGAAAGTATTTCAGTGGCAAGTAGCTGCGGAATAGATCTATGGCCAGGTGAAAAAGACCTACCAACGACGCAAGCTGGTTCGGGTCACGCCGGTGATGCGCCTTGGAACAAGCGCTGTGCTCACAGCTGCCCTACAGGGACTTGGTCTTACAGGACGGCTCAACACCGCTTTCATTGAGCGGCTGAATCTCACTGTTCGTCATGGCGTGGCAGCACTGGCACGTCGAACCTGGGCCACTTCCCAACAGGCTTCACAGCTCCTGGCTCATTTGCAATGGTGGCGAGCTTATTATCATTTTGTGCGTCCTCATGCCTCGCTCCGTGTAGTGCTCATGCAGCCTCGAGAACGAGGTGGCAGACTTCTAGCGCAACGCTACCGACAGCGTACGGAAGCTCTGGCAGTCGGCAGAACCACCCGACGATGGACGGCGCTCGAGGTGCTCTCTTCCCCATTGCCGCCGGTTTCCGCTTGAGAGCCACCAAAGCCAGATGTGGTTGGAGTGTCATGTCGCGAGGAAGTCGGTGAAAGTGCTAGTAGAAGTCGTCGGATGGAGCCTTGCTTCGGGAAGAGGCGACCTGTCCGCACTGCTCAATGACGAAAATGCAGCCCAACGTGTGTTTGGAGAGGGCTGGTCGAATTATCCACCATCTCCAATAGCTGTACCGCCAGCACAGCCATTGAATGTGTAAGCGATCTTGCACAACTCTTCCCGGGAACGTGCATGAGATACCGCCGCCAATTCCTCCAACCTCTGATACTGGTGGCTCTTTTTGCATGCTGCAGAGTTTTATTGCCTTATTTGTATGTTGTATAAGGTCCTGTGGCATTCTCAGCGTCATTTCAGCATCTGCATAGGGCCAGTTCATGATAGCAAGCTATGGTATTCCATGAGAGTAACATACATGAGCGCACAGCGTTGATGCGTGATGAAAGCGTTTCTTGGGCCTCCTTTCGCTTGCCCTGCGCTGCCCTGAACCGTCACCCCCGCTCTTCTCAGGCAGTGCAGGGCAGCCCTTTTTCATGAGGCTGGTGAAATCTACCGGTGGCCAGCAGCAACTATCATCAGTGCGTTTTAAACGCACCTCCTGCGAAACTTTACGTACCTCTTTGCCCTCTACAGGCGGTGTTAGTCGATTCTGAAACTTAGTTTCAGCACGTTTCGTAACGAAGATGGGGGCGGGTTCTTGGGTGAACTTCCACTGTAGTGAAAGCCGACAAGTATGCGCATCATAGCCACACAGAAGGAGCTACCGATGCTATCCCCCGACGAAGCCGAATTAGAACACCTATACGGGCCGCTCGCGCGCAATCGTGAGTACAATCCAGGTGATCGCATCAGTTATCGCCTGGCGGGGGAACCCCGCGCATATGCCGGTAGGATTGTATGGGTGTGCGAAGCCACGCATGAGGTCGGCATGACGTATATCGTCGTGAGAGACGGCGCGAGTAACTCATTCCCCGATTTCGTATTCCCCGCGAGCATCCTGGCGGCCTTGTAGGCTGCGTACGCTCCTCTGCATGCCGCTTGCACATCCCATGCGAACCATTCCCGACCTGTACGGCATGGCGGCCATACGAGAGGCGCGGTGCTATACTGAAAGTATGAATCGCGTTACCGCAAAATCCCGGTGCGCATTCTCGGACGGCTGCTCCCTCTCTGTCTCATGCAAGGCAGCCGTCCTTTTGCTCAACGAACATCGTTCGATACGCAGCGAGACCCTACCAGGCAACGTGGTTACATCGTGTAGCCGCATTCTCTACTGCTGGTAGGGCCTCCGCAGTTGCCCTACTCATACAAGCTAAGAAGAGGTTGGTGGGTCTACCCCTAGTATACACATGTGCCAATGCGCTCATCCCGGGGCGGGTTATTGGATTGGCTTTCCACTTTGACGAAGCCATTGAAGGGGAGCTTGCTCAGCGTCATCTCAGCCTGTTCTCATCCTCAGTTCAGGGAAGCAGGATAGAGTGATGCGTGTGATGATTCATGCGAGCAATGGAGTTAGCTGCTTCACATGATTCTCGCGCTCGTGTATCCGCTGTCCTGCATTGTATCCCCCTGTGCTGGCTGCCCAGAGCCGCATCCGTCCTACCACAATGGCGGCAGAAACCCCCCTCCATGACATGGGAGCGATCAGCATTACGGCGTCTGATTCACTCGGTACGGGACGGATGGGAGAAACGATTCGCCGGACGTGGCAGATGGCTCATGCCATGCACATGCAAGCAATGAAAAAGGGCACTGGCGATCTGATTGCCAACGAACGTGTCTTGCGCTATCTAGCCAAGTACACGATCAACCCGGCAATCGCCCATGGCATGGCTCGTCATGTAGGCACGCTGGAACCGGGAAAATTGGCGGACGTGGTCCTCTGGCGACCTGAATGCTTTGGGGTCAAGCCGAATCTGGTCGTCAAGGGTGGTATGCCAGCCTGGGGGGCTGTGCTGGCTACTTCGGTCATCCGTTCTCAAATAAGCCGATCTTTGCTTGCTTCTGTCACAATACCATCAAATGAGCAACCACGAAATAGCTGTAGTAGTGTATAAAACAAGCATTTACTTTTTTCGGAGTTACACTGGAATTTCTTACTTTTTTCGGAGTTGGCGTGGAATATTTCGGAGGTTCCGAAGGGCTTTTTGGCCAATTCGTGCTCATTTCATTTCGGAGTTACAATGGAATTCTCAATCCATTCCGATATGTGGCGATGCATGGACCAGTCATCGAGATGACCGAGGAGGGCGCGGGCGAGCACAACGACAGGCTTGCTATTCGCTGCCTTGGCCTTGAGAAATTCCCCGGAAACTCACCTCCATACAAACGTCCGAGGACGAAACAAGACTTCCGCTGCAAACCTGCGCAGAAGGGGTACTATCACGATCAATGGTCGTGAATTTCACGAAATTGGAGTAAAGAGAACGTTAAAAGCAAAACGAATTTCTATAAGAATATATGCAATAGCGTTAATACAAGTGGCTATGGAAGCAAACCTTGCATCCGGAAAATTGGCCTGTGAGGGTGCTTCCATTCTCAAAAATTGGGGTGGTAGGTGACGAAAAAAGAGTATCTGGAATGGACTATTTGTATCTCAAAATATGCAAGGAGAGCCTGGAAAGGCTCTTGTCGACGGGCGCAGAGTATGGTATAGATGGTGTATGGCATGTGTTCTCAGTTCACCATAACTGGGGTGGCATTGTCAGCCACGGTTGGCCGGCGGCCAACTGAAGATGAGGGTGCTCCCTCTGATCCTGCCGGTGCTCTGCGCGGGGGTCAAAAATAAGCAGGTTTATGTCGGCCTGGATCTGTAACGTAGTTTTGACGGTGCTTTGCGCGGAAACCACGTCAGGTCTCAATAGGGCATGTGCTATGTCTCCGCAACGCAGTAGAAAAGAGGATTACCACAACCAATAAAGTACTATTGTAGGTAGGAGATCGTCTTTGTCCTGCTTTTTTGTCGTGGCAGAAGGAAGAAGGATCTCTGAACTACTTATCCGCTGTACCAAAACAGGAACAATCATCGTCAACGGCAACTGGTATCATCATCACCACTATGCTCCTACGGATTATTTGATCCAGAAAACTGGACTTTCCTATGGAGGATGAGGATGAGCTTCGTTGCTTATGGATTCTCCATTGGCTCAGAATCCGACCAGGAGGCTATCTATTTGCTCCCCTATTTCCAGCCAATGCAACGTCGCCAGCAATCGCTGACATTGAACCCCTTATGAACAATCCTTAACCTCTTTGTGTTAATGCAGATATCGCTCCCGACGTTTATTAGTAGCGTCATGGCGCTTGAACTAGTTATATAAGTCTTGCAACAATTGGTGCTGGTAATCCTGGCCATTCTTCTTGTTTTCTGCCAAATGCGGAGGCTCTCGTGTAAGAGAAGAAGGCCATAATTGCTCATCTTCTCAGATGCAGTAGCTTCGACCGTTTATAGGTAAAGGAATGTGGGTATTTTACACTGAAGAAAACAGACACGGGATCGGTATGCTGAGAAAGGGGCGTCCATTGGAACAATATAGAGAACTATTGTCTATCATCAGGCGCAAATGTGCAGAGGATCAGTGGTATGGTGTGGATCTGCGCGGGCCACGCTGGGTCCATATCATCCAGGCAGATGATCCACTACGGAAGCAATTTGCATTTCCCCCTGCAACGGAGGCACAACTGGCGGCCACTGAAGGGGCTCTGGGATTTCCCCTCCCGCCCTTGTTGCGCACAGTATACGCACAGATCGCCAATGGCGGCTTTGGGCCTGGGTATGGCCTGCGTGGAGCTATGGATGGATTCTCCGGTACAGGAACAATAGTAGAAACATACTGGTGGTCGGCAGAGGGGAGGCAACTGATTGAGCTGCCAGCGAAGGAGATAGGATCAGAAGAGTTTCGGTTTGCCAGTAGCCTCTGGCCAGATCGCTTTCTATCCCTCTGTGAGTGGGGATGCAATAGTGAGTCCTATCTTCATTGTCCAACTGGCCGGGTGTTTCGAGTAGCGTCTGTCGAAGACGAAGTCTTTGACATGCGCCAACAAGCAGCCACATTAGAGGAATGGCTCAAGGCCTGGCTGCACAATGAGTTGTATTCGTAATATGACAAAAATTAGTAAAATAGAGAATCCTCTTGAGCGGGACTTGAGTTGTGCAACTCAAGTCAATTCGGGAGGGATCTTGCCTCGCCCATAGGAGCATTTTTGTTCCCTTAGTTCGCGTGGTTAGATGCTCTGCCAGATACAAGGAGAGAAGAATGGCGAAAAGCTTGCAAAATGGTGACCGATCTTCAGAAAGGATAGACAGATGAAAGGAAACACGGGTACGAGAACGTTCGACAGAACGGTGCTGGGATATCAATCTCAACACATGCGGAACGTATGCGCTCCCTCTGCCTCCCCAAGCAATGATACTAAGGTGATTATTTCCATGCTCATTTTTCTCAGGGGGGTGATCCCCCCCGAAAACATGTACGTCTACGAGGGTGGGCGCTCCGCATTTCGTGGCTCACTGCAGGATGTGGGCTGTGCAGAGGCAATGCACAGCCCGACAGATCAGCGGAGAGAGGAAGCAATGAAGCACGTATTCGTAGGCATGTGGGTTGCCACCCGACCTGCTCGCGAGCAGGATGCAATGGCACAGGTGCGAACGGGATTTCCGACGCATAAACAGCTAGACAATAGATCATACCAGATGGGGAGCGGTATGCCAAGGCATGCTTCTGCCGGTGCTCATGATTGGCCTCATGTGCTCACTTTCGGTAAAGCTCGCTTGCCCCCATCAACCGAGCAATCAACTCTGAAGATAAAACGGTGAGGTGATGGTATCAGAACCGGCAAGGGTTATAAAGGTTTTTTACTGCTCTTCCCGTTGATCCAAATGATGTCCCGCGCCTCTTTCAGCAAGTCGTTCTACCCTTTTCAAACAAGTTACAGAAGACAAGCAATACATGGATAATATCTTTGCTGCTATCACCAACGGAGTTATCACGACGGATGCGGCCGGAGTCATTACCACGTTCAATGAGGCAGCCAGGTCCATCCTGGGCTTAGATCCAGTAAAAGTGGTAGGTAAGCACTACCGGGAAGCCTTTCAAGTATTGCCTCAAGTCGGCCTGGTTGAATTGCTGCAAAGGGCCATGCAGGAGCATGAACAAGGAACCATCACATCCTATTCTGTAGACAGTCTGATTCCAGGCCGTGGCATGGTCAACCTGGAATTGCACGTTTCTTCTTTGCACAATCAAGGAACGCATATCGGCATGGCCCTGGTCATCGATGATCGCACCGAACTAAAACGATCGAAGACCCAGGCCAAACAGACCCGCCGTATGTTCGAGCGCTACGTCCATCCAACGGTAGTGCAACAGCTTATGAACGACCCAATGGCACTGAATCTTGGTGGAGAGACCAAAGAAATTTCGGTGATCTGTGCTGACATTCGTGGATATACACAACTAAGGAGTTGTCAGAAAATAACGGTCACAAAATGAGATGAGGAAGGGGCAGTGTGATAGACTGTGAGGCATGAAGGAAGAAGCAGGGATCAAGCGACGATTCGAACTGGTGGCCGGGGAACTCAATGAACGGTCGCGGCGGCTGGTAGCGGCCAGCGAGGCAGTGGCGATAGGGTGGGGAGGGATTTCCGCGGTCTCACGAGCCACAGGGCTCTCCCGCAAGGCCATCAGCCACGGGATCAAGGAACTGCAAGAGCGGGGAGAGGGGAGTGAAGGACGGATCCGAAGGATCGGAGGTGGGCGCAAGACAACGGTGAGCAAGGATCCGAGCCTGCGGGAGGACCTGGAACGGTTGGTGGAGCCGCTGACGCGTGGAGACCCGGAGTCGCCACTGCGGTGGACGTGCAAGAGTGTGCGCAAGCTGGCCGAGGAACTGATCCGCCAGGGCCATCAGGTGTCCCATCAGTTGGTGAGCGAGGTGCTCTATGAACTGGGCTACAGCTTACAGGCCAACCGCAAGACGCGTGAGGGAGGAGACCACCCGGATCGCGATGCCCAGTTCGAGTATATCAATGCCCAAGCCGAGAGCTTTCTTGCAGAAGGTTCGCCGGTCGTCTCGGTGGATGCGAAAAAGAAAGAACTGGTGGGCGATTTCAAGAACGCTGGGCGCGAATGGTGTCCACAGGGGGAGCCGGAGCAGGTGCGCGTCTATGACTTCCCCATCAGCGGCCTTGGGCGAGCGACTCCCTACGGAGTGTACGACCTGGGACAGAATGCAGGCTGGGTCAATGTGGGGATGGACCATGATACAGCCACCTTCGCGGTGGAAAGCATTCGACGCTGGTGGAACGCGGTCGGACAGGATCAGTATCCTGAGGCGAAGCGGCTGCTCATCAGTGCCGATGGAGGAGGAAGCAACGGTTCCCGTGTGCGCTTATGGAAATGGGAACTCCAGCAGTTGGCCGATGAGACGGGACTCTCGATCACGGTGTGCCACTTGCCTCCAGGGACGAGCAAATGGAATAAGATTGAGCATCGCCTCTTTGCGTGGATCAGCCAGAACTGGCGCGGGAAACCGCTTACCAGCTACGCGGTGATCCTGAAGTTGATCGCTGCGACCACCACTGAGGCAGGCCTGACGGTGCAGTGCCAGCTCGACACCACTACCTACCCTGCTGGACGCAAGGTGTCCAATGAAGAGATGGCGACCCTCTCTCTTTTACCAGACGTCTTCCATGGTGAATGGAACTATACCATCCAACCTCGGATAGCTCAAATTGATACTATTATTCTTTGACGACTCCTTAGTGAGTAGGTCTTTGATACTGTTAATATTCCATTCATCAAGGTTTTTAGGTATCATATCAATTTCCTCCCTTAATGTGAGCTAACCATGTAGAGCATTATAGGTCGGTCTTATGCCTACCGTCTACTCAATAGCCATACTTGGGTCTCACAATTGATGCTATCTGTTTTCTGATGTAGAGCACTTCGTGCTTTTGCAGAGGGAACCTTGCGTT
>WNGK01002679.1_pt1 | contig 22917 bp, 22 predicted proteins | sample 5400601 | NCBI WGS metagenome assembly WNGK01 (sample SAMN13153376, study PRJNA577476) | soil metagenome | isolation source: 60 cm soil or saprolite under Garry oak tree replicate 1 | place: USA:California | collected 2016-06-15
AGTGGTATGCCCAACTGCTTCCCGATGGCAGACAACTATGGGCACATGTCAGAGGCGGCGAGATTGGGTATGGAGGTATACGAGCTACTCCAAAATCTTTTGATCCCAAGACAGGTCTGAGCAGTCCAAGCAGCCCTTAGCAACTCGGGTCCTCATCGACAACGAAACTATGCAGACCTGGCAAATCTGTAGAGGGGAACAGTACGTATTGGAGGCGCAGTTGTGTGCCGCAGGGCTTCTAAGCGCTCAATTGTTTCGGGTGTAAAGAGTACATCCCCACAAACGTCACACACTTCGGCTGGAATATGTTCGACCACAATGATACGGTCGCCTTGGCGCATAGCACGTACCACCTCACGCTGCTCATATTCACCAGGGCAATCTGCTACACTGCATTTCATCTAATATTCCTCTCTGTTGGGTTCACCCACTTAGGTGGGCCAGGCACATAGACTGTAATAATGACAAGGAAGGACAACGACGTCGTGCAGACTACATGCAGGGGGCGCCTCTGAGCAGTTACCCCCGAGAGTAGGCAACAGGGCCCACGTCGATGATCTGTCCGTTAGCGATGGCTTCCTGCACCTCTGCTAATATAATTGCCTCTTCTTCCATTTCTTCACGGGCATGGTCAGTGATGCGTATAGCCCGTGCGGCGGCCAGCGCCTGTATTTGTACAAGCACCACGTCTCCGTCCATCCAATAGCCCTCTTTGCATCGTTCTCTGACCCATCCCTCTTAACATTCTAGCATAGTTACCTGGAGTAACTCAATTCCCCAGAGTGAGAAAGATGTGTGCAGCACATGTAGTTAAGAAAAGAACAGCTATGCTCTGTGACCTGCACAATTCAGCCATCTCAATGTCCAAACAGCCACCCTCCGTTCACATTCAGCACCTCTCCCGTCACAAAGCTCGCTTCAGGCGAGGACAGGTAGAGCGCCGCCGCCACCACATCGTTCACATGTCCCCCTCGACCGGCGGGTGTCTCGGCGATGATACCCCGCACGCGCTCTTCCGACCACTCCCCGGTAAAGCCGGTATTGGCGATGAAACCAGGGGCAATAGCATTGACCGTAATCCCCTGCGGGCTGAGTTCGCGCGCCAGGCCATACGTCAATCCGAGCACGCCCGCTTTCGCCGCGGCATAGGCCGTTGAACCCGCCCGGCTTCCACCCGTGAACGCCGCGATCGAGCTGATATTGACGATGCGCCCTCCTGGTCGTGTCATATGTGGAGCTATGGCCACCGCCATCAAGAAACTCCCCTTCAGATTCGTATCAACCACCTCGTCCCACAGGCGTTCGGCCTCGTCCAGGGGAAGGTCCGTGGTGACTCCCAGTACGAAGCCCGCCGCGTTGACCAGGACATCAACATGCCCGAACTGCCTGACGATGCCAGCAACGATCCCTTCAACCTGGGAACGCTGGCTGACATCCGCCTTCAGCCATGTGACATTCGTACCAAGCTCCTGAGCCGTGGCCCGCAGCCTCTCCTCGCTGCGCCCAATAATAACGACACGCTCATTGGCCCTGGCGAAAGCCGCTGCCGTGGCCTGCCCCATACCGCTGTTTCCACCTGTGATTACAACTACACGCTGTGAACTCATTGCCTTCTCCTTAATCTATCAATAGGGGCTGCTTTCGGGCATCGCTTGCCCAGCCATCAAACTTCCTCAAGAGCAAAGCTCGACGCGTTCCGGAGAGCACGAAAAAGTTCGTACAAAACGGGTATACTCGAACCTGGCCACAATGTCAATCCCTGGGGGCGGCGAATCCAAAATGTAGGGGCGAGGCTTGCTACCATGGGTCGGTCGGGCGAACTTGCTTCACTTCATCCTACCAGCCTCACATTTTTTGATAGAGCCAATATGAGAAGCAGGCATGTCCAATACACCCACATCTGCTGTATAATAAGCTGTAAGTTGGAAGCCGATGTACCTGTCACACACAAGAGACGCCGGCCTTCCTTGCAATCCTTGTACCTGGAAAGAAACGCGTAAAAGCTATGAAACAGACGGAAGAGCAGAAAGAATCGACGAGTGGTGGGCAGGACGAGGCATGGACGCCCGAGGCGAAGATACATCACTACGATGCAAGTAAGTATGAACGACCATCCGTAACCGTGGATGTAGTCATGACGAGCCTGCGCCAGCGAGACCTCCAGGTATTGCTGGTCAAGCGGCGTTCATGGCCCTACGAAGGTATGTGGGCGATTCCTGGCGGCTTTGTAAATATGCAAGAGTCGCTCGAGGAGGCAGCCAAACGCGAGCTTCAGGAGGAGACCGGTGTGCAAGATGTCTACCTGGAACAGCTCTACACCTTTGGCGACCCCGGGCGCGACCCGCGTACTCGCGTGATTACCGTTGTATACTTCGCTTTGCTGGACTCTGCGCGCCTGCAAGTCAGGGCGGCAGATGATGCCGCCGATGTTGGCTGGTTTTCGGTCTATAACCTGCCCGAACTGGCTTTTGACCACGCGAAGATCCTCAAATACGCCCTGGATCGCCTGCGCGGGAAGCTTGATTATACCAACATCGCCTTTAGCCTCTTGCCTGAGCAGTTCACACTGCGCGAATTGCAGCGCGTCTACGAGATCATCCTGCATCGACGCCTGGACAAACGCAATTTCCGCAAGAAGATTCTATCAACCGGCATTCTAGAGGATACAGGCGCCAAAAAGATGGAGGGAACGCATCGTCCCGCTCGCCTCTATCGCTTCAATCCGGCTGCCGGTGACTGCTAGCCCGCTGGAAGTAGATATGCTGGCGCACACGTTATCCGGCGACTACGAAGGAGATTTAATATGGCAACTTCGACGAACTTCATAGAAAAGTCTATCCCCTTTCTGTCTGCACTTGTCGAGTGGGAACGTACCTTACCCGCTGTGGCCTGGAACGACCTGCGCGAAGAGGCCCAGCAAGGGCGAGTGGTATTGTTTAGTATGGATATGATTAATGGCTTCTGCCACGAGGGGGCGTTGTCTGGCCCGCGTGTGAAGGCTATTATTCCGGCAGTAGTTGCGGCATTTGAAAAAGCATATGGCGTTGGTGTGCGTGACTTCGTGCTGGTACAGGATGGCCATACCTCCAATGCGGTAGAGTTCGCCGATTTCCCGCCGCATTGCCAGATTGGCACCAGTGAGGCAGGCACGATCCCCGAATTGGCTAATTTGCCATTCGCCGACCTCTACACGATTGTCTCAAAAAACTCGATCAACGCCTTCTACGGCACTCACCTGGGCGAGTGGCTGGATGGCCATCGCAACATGAGCACGGCAGTGGTCGTGGGCAATTGTACGGATCTGTGTGTGCATCAGTTGGCCATGCACTTGAAGCTCTATGCCAACGCGTACGATCTAAAAATGCGTGTCATCGTCCCTGAGAACGCCGTGCAGACATATGATATGCCTGTCGAAGCGGCCAGCGCTGTTGGCGCACTGCCCCATGACGGCGATGTCATGCACCTGCTCTTCCTCTATCATATGCGCCTGAACGGCGTCGAAGTAGTACGCGAAATCGTGTGAACTCGCAACAGTGTCGTATATAGTAGTGGCAGCCCTTGCGGCTGCCATGACCCCAGTGCCTGCCATGTCTCCTGTGGTCGCCCTGTCTCCTGTGGTCGCCATGACCCTTGCGGCTGCCATGGTATGCCGCTACTTATGCCCCGTCTTGCGGAACTGGCAGGGTAAATGAAAAGGTTGCTCCTTCACCTGCGATCCCGCTGCTCTCGACGGTGATCGACCCCTTCATGGCTTCAACAAGTTGCCGCGTGATGAAAAGGCCCAGGCCGCTTCCCCGGGTTATCCCGTGCATATCGCGTTCCAGCCGGACAAACTTTTCAAAAATGACTTTTTGTTTATCCGGCGGTATGCCCAGGCCCTGGTCAACTATGTCCACGCGCACCATCTCTTGTTCCTGCCCAGCAGTTATGCAAATGGTGGTCTTATGTGGCGAGTAGCGCAGCGCGTTGGTAATAAGGTTGCGCAGTATCTGCTTCAGGCGCGTCTCATCTGCCAGGACCATGACATCAGCGGGGATATCTACCTCGACTTGCCGCTGCTGTTGCAATATCAATGGCTCAAAGAGATCGACGACGCTAGTGCAGGTCTCTTTCAAGGGAATGCTCGCGCGCCGCAGCGTGGCTGCATCAAATTCAATACGGCTGGCATCCATGATGTTGGCCTGCAATAATACCAGCTCGTCACAGGCACGACGGGCGTTGTTCAAAAATGAGCACCGCATCTCGGGACTGAGATCCTCCATCTCACCAAGCAGTTCGAGATATCCCTGCACGATCGTGAGCGGAGTACGCAGTTCATGGCTGGCCGTGTTCAGGAAAGCATCTTTGAGCTGGTCCATTTCGCTCAGCTTCTCATAGGCCGCGCTCAATTCGGTGTACAAGCGAGCATTTTCACGAGCTGCGGCAGTCTGTGCATCCAGGTTGCTCAGCAGGCGCGGGTAGGCCGAGCCGATCAAGCCTATAACGAGTGAGGCGAGCGTAGCCAGTCCAACAATTTGGAACCAACTGCCATTAGGAATAGGGTTACCTATCCATGACTGGGTGAGCGTCGTCCAGATAGCCAGCAGGCTCGCTGCTCCCCCTACTGCGCAGCAAAGGTAAAGGACCAAGGCCGGTGCAATCAATTGTTCGCGTCTTTTGACGAGAAACGCGCGGAAGCGCCGCAGGAGAATGGGCAAATCGAGAAAGAGGATAATCATAGAAATGCACCAGATGACAGTGGTGGTGGCTTCGCAGATATTATAGATCTCGGTGGAGAACGTGGCTGCATTCAGCCTGTAGACCATCGGCCCTATGAAATAGATATGCACAGCAATCACAATTACAATCACAGTCTGGGTAGTGATGGCGTGGCATGGAGCAGCGTGCCTGTTCACTTTCGCAAGCGCGGGAGGCATGCGATGATCTAACGCCGAGACGAATAAAATCCGTGCGAATGTAACGTTATAAATGATGGCAACAAAGAAGAAGAAGCTGATAAAGATCAAAGCGACCAGGACTGATAGGGGGACACCGAAAACGATTCTCACGACGGTAAGCGTTGAGTACGTTAAGCCGGCGCCTTGCTGCGGCACGACAGCCATGACTCCGAACGTCCCGAGAAGATAAGCAACTAATACAAGCAGCGGCCCCCAGCGCAGGAACGGGTTGGCGGCATGCGTTTCTTTCGTTTCGGCTGCCAGGTTGAGCGGCACCTCGACACCGAGCAGAGCCAGCACAATGACGCCATATAATACGAGGCCCTGCTGCCCAAAAACCGGCTGGCCGGTGGTCAATGCTGGTTGGGGCGCGTGCCCATTGAGCAGCCAGGCAACACCTGCCAGCCCGACTGCGAAAATGCCCAGTCCGTAAAGCGGTATCACGACTTTAGCTATCCGCATGATCAGACGCAGCGGCAGTGTGGCGATCCAGCCAGCGACGATCAAGATGGCCACTACGAAGATGCCCTGTTGCCAGGGCGCCGCGAGCCAGCCGGTGTTGGCGCCAAATAGTTGTACACCAATGCCCTGTACGAGTGACAGCATAGTATCGCCGCCTGCCAACACTGCCAGAATGACGGGAAACCAGGCACAGAAACCGGCAAAGAAGCCCCAGAGGGGCCCGAGCGCCTTGTGTGTCCAGACATAGATCGAGCCATCGACCGGCATAAAGCGATTGAGTTGCCCTGTAACGATGGCTCCAGGTATCAGAAACGTTATGGTGCCTATCACCCAGTACACATAGGTAGCAGAACCGACGCCCGTCGCACAGACGACGGATACATTGGGAATGAAAAGGACAATGGTAATGAAGATCACAAGCATATCGACGCGCGAAAGTACGCGCGGCAATATCTCGCCTGTGCGTTGCTCGGAGCGGAGAGGTTCTCCCATGATGCTCTGCATGGGAGTAGGAGCATATTGCCCCTCTAACTTGCTCATCGCTGCCTGCCTTCGTATGCCCGGTTGCTTTACGACGCCCTGATTATCCTATGGGATAGGCTATGCTAGTATAGCAGGATGTTTTCCGCCTTTTCCAGTTGGTGCATCAAGAGGAAGCCTCATCGTACACCTCCAGCAGCTCTAACAGGTCGGTGAGCGAGTGTACGAGTAGGCAGTCTACATTGCTCTCTTGTAAGCGCCCTGCACGGTCGAGCAGAACCGGAGTCATTCCTACAGTCCGTGCGCCCAGCACATCATGGATGTAGGAATCTCCTATATGTAATGTATAATCGGCAACAGCATTGGCTCTCTGTAGAGCAAGTTCATAGAGCGCAGGCGAAGGTTTAGCATAGCGCGCCATCGCGGATACGGTCAGGTGGTCAAAGTACCTGGTGAGACCCAGGCGGCGCAAAATTGGCCCCAGTGCAATTCCCCAATCGGAGATAACGCCGAGCGTATACTTGCGAGCTTTCAGGGCTTCGAGGGTAGGAAGCACATCGGGATAGGTTTGCCAGCTCGTGTGCTTGTCGAATTCCCTGGTGATGGCTTGCGCGAGCTTATACAGGCGGGGTTCGTCATGTTCTACGATCAATGGACGCAGCAAATTCATATAATAGCCGGTCCAGTATTCGTTGATGGCCTCCTCGCTGGCCCAGGTATGACGATTGAGGCGCATCTGGCGGTAGTAGTAGTCCTCTATGGCCGTTACACGTTCCTTAAATTCGTCGAGGCGGATATGCAGGTCGAGTTGCTGGCAAACCTGCTGGCAGATTTCAGCATCGGATGGAAATGGGTGGATCAGTGTGAAACCTGCATCTAAAAATACTGTGCGAATTGATTGTGGTTGTTCTAAAGCCATTGTTACCTCGCATCCCCTTAACCTCTACTTTTATAGACAGCGCCGGCAGCAGCGAGGGCAGCGCCGGCCCTGGGCGTGAAGCCACAACGTGGCAGCACATGCTCAAGTGCCGCCAGAACGGTATCCACATTTTTACGACATGCATTGTAACCCATCAGGCCGATACGCAGCAAACGCCCCTTAAGTGGACCGAACCCACCGCCGATCTCGATGTCGTACTCTTCAAGCAATCCATTGCGCACCGCCAGTTCATCCACACCTTCGGGAAGGCTGATGGCGGTCAGGACGGAAAGGGCGTAGCCCTGCTGGGTGAAGATGTGCAGCCCCATCGCCTCGATGCCAGCCTTGAGGGCGTCGCCATGCAGTTGATGGCGTGCCCAGCGCGCTTCTAGCCCCTCCTCCAGGACAATGCGTAATGCCTCGCGCATCCCATAGATCAAGTTGCTGCACGCGGTATGATGATAGGCATGGTCGCCGTTCCAGTAGCGGTCGAGGTACTGCAAATCGAGATAGTAGCTCTGTGCCGGTTTCTTGCGATCCTTGATGACCTGTACCGCCCGTTCATTGAGCGTGACAGGCGCCAGGCCGGGCAGCGCTCCCAGGCTCTTCTGGCTGCCGGCATAGCAGGCGTCTATCTTCATGGCGTCGACGGCCATGGGTACGCCGCCGAGACCGCATACCGCGTCCACGACGAAGAGGGCGCCGTGAGCGTGAGTAATGCGCTCCAACTCTTCCACCGGCTGCAGCAGCCCGGTGGAAGTTTCTGCAATCGCCGTTGCAAAGACCTTTGTGCCTGGATGGTCTTTGAAGGCCTGGTCGAGCGCTGAAGGCTCCAGGGGTTTTCCCAGCTCGGTCGTCAGGTTTACCACTTGAGCCCCGGCACGCCGCGAGATTTCGACGATCTGGCCGCTGAAGAAACCCAGGCTGCCGCAGATAATGGTATCACCTTCCTCGAGCAAATTGCTCAGGACCGCCTCTGCCCCTGAGAAGCCCGAGCCGGAAACGCACAGGGTCATCTCGTTCTTCGTCTGGAACACCCAGCGCAGCAGTTCAGCAGTTTCCGCCAGTATATCAAAGAGCTGAGGGTCGAGGTGACCTAGCTGTGGCGCTGCGCTAACGCGCAGGACGCGTGGGTCCACGTTGCATGGCCCCGGACCCAGCAGCAGCCTGTAAGAAGGATTGAGTTCGGGAAACGTGTTCTTAGAGATTTCGACCTTCCCCATTGCCAGTTGTGTCATTGCCATTGCCTGCCTTTCAGGTAGACCCGGCTCACAGTCTCAAGCCGGCTTGCCAGCAACGCTTTCTTCTTCAAAGAGGTGCTGCAGCTTTTCTGCCTGATCGACTGTGATCAGGGTATCAATAAATTCGTCAAGCTCACCATTGAGCACACCGGGTAGATTATGCCGTGTGAGCCCGATGCGGTGATCGGTCACACGATCTTGTGGAAAGTTGTAGGTACGAATCTTCTCACTGCGATCGCCCATCTGTACCTGGGACCGCCGCGTCTTGCTCAATTCTTCCTGCCTGCGAGCCTCTTCCAGGTCCCACAGGCGCGACTTGAGCACCGAAAGCGCCTTCGTTTTATTCTTAAGCTGCGATTTCTCGTCCTGGCAAGTGACTACCAGCCCCGTGGGCAGGTGTGTAATGCGTACCGCCGAATCGGTCGTGTTGACGCTCTGCCCGCCGTGACCAGTCGAACGATAGACATCAACGCGGAGATCGCTATCTTTTATATCGATTGCAATCTCATCATCGGCTTCTGGCAACACTATCACCTTGGCGGTCGACGTGTGGATACGCCCATTCGACTCGGTCACGGGCACGCGCTGCACGCGATGGGTTCCCCCCTCGTATTTCATACGGCTGTAAGCGCCCTTACCCCGCACGACAAACGTCATGTCTTTGATCCCGCCCTGTTCGGTCTCGTTGGCATCCAGCACTTCAATCTTCCAGTGCCGTCTATCGGCGTAGCGGCTGTACATGCGGAAAAGCTCCCCGGCAAAGAGCGCTGCCTCGTCGCCGCCCGCGCCGGCCTGCACCGTAACAATAGCGTTTTTCTCGTCCATACTATCTTTGGGCAACAACAGCACCTTCACCTCGTCGAACAGCCGTTCTTTTTGCGCCTGGAGGCGCTCAAGCTCTTCGAAAGCGAGTTCGCGCATCTCCGGGTCATCGCCTTCGTACATCTCCTGGACCTCGGCCATCTGCTTGTCGTTGTCGACCAGTTCGTGGTACTTCTGCACAACCTCTTCGAGTTCAGCATGCTCGCGTCCGTAGCGTTGTAGCAGTTGCCTGTCCTCGAGCACGTCCGGTTGTGCCATTAATCTATTCAGTTCTTCGTAGCGCTGTGCCAGGCTAGCAAGTTTGTTCATTAAATCCATATAAATTCCTCGTGGTTTTCCTCGTTCACCTCGCAGGTGTAGCAAGTGTAGCAGGTGTAGTGGGTGTAGCAGCCGTCCTCGCCCTGTATGGTGGCGCCATTTCCTGAGTATGTCACGGTGAACGACCTATAAATGATGCAAGGTATGTGAGGTAGTTGCGCAGCGCCGCTACCCGGCGGCAAGCAAATAACGCTCGACAGTAGCGCGACATGCGAGGTGTAGAGAGTAGGGAGAATATGCAGTTATGCTGTTTATAGATAATTCCATAGCCTTATTATAGCATATGCCACGGCTCTTTTGGGAGTAGGGTTCAGGGGCGGCAGGGCTTTTTGGTGTTCCTGAAGTGCCTCTCATGCTCGCTCTGCTCGCGACCCGCACGCGGGTCGCTCAGATGGAGGAGGTGTGCTGGCGTGGCGGCCGGGCCGCCACGCCAGCACACCTCCTCCTTGGCAGCAGGGCGCAGCCCTGCGAGTCCAACGGGAGAAACGAGTCCACCAAAAAGCCCTGGGTTTTGTGAACTACTTCCTAGTCAACTCAAAGGGATAGGAGTATACTGAATATCACTGTTTGTATTCTGAGACTATTGGGAGATGGATAACTATGCGCTTCTGTTTTATCCTGGAAGAAAAATATGCCAGAGAACCTATGCCAATGGTAGTGGCGGACCAGTTGAAACAATGGGGACACGAGATCGATGTACTACGACCCTATGACGCTGTTACCAATCTCACCGACCTCTCCCTCACCACCTACGACGCCTATGTACTAAAAACGGTCTCAGAGGGCCCTGGCCTGACCATCCTCGAAGCTGCCGAAGCAGTAGGCATTCCCACTATCAATAACTCGCGCGCTATCCGCCTGGTGCGTGATAAAGCGGTAGCAGTAGCCTATGCAAAGAAGTGCGGCCTTCCTATTCCCCCCACCTTTTTCGCTGGTCATCCCCGCGCCCTGGTCAAAGTCCCGCACGAGATTTATCCCGTCGTTGTCAAGCCCACCAATGGTAGTTCAATGCAGGGCGTCTACCTGGTGCGGACGCCAGACGAGATGAAGGTGCTCAAGGTAGAAAGTGATAACTACTACCTTGCCATGCGCTATATCGAAAATCCTGGCTACGATGTCAAGCTCTACGTCACGGGCCAGGAAGTGCACGCCATAGTGAAAAGCTCGGTATTGCATGGCAGTGTAATCGAACGTGAAATCCCCATCACTGGCGAAATGCTCACCCTGGCGCGCAGCGTAGGGCGTATCTTTGGCCTCGATCTCTATGGCGTTGACGTGATACAGTCGCCCGATGGCGGCTTGATGCTGGTCGATATCAACGACTTTCCTAGCTTCGGCCGCGTCCCACGCCACGTCTTCAGCATTGCCGAGTATGTCCTGCACGCTGCTTATCGCGCCCGCCTCGAGCGAGAAAAACGCGCGGCCCGCCCGTCTACCCGGCAAACCCAGCTGCTGCGGCGACAGGATACTATGCTCGTTCCTGCCGCGCTCATAGAGCGTAACCCGGACGTGAAAAGGGCGCATATGAACTGAAGTCCCCCAGGGCGACCGAGACGGTCGCCCCTCCCACCCTCTCCTGTCATCCTGAGCGCATGAGCCGCAGCCCTGAGCGTAGCGAAGGGGAAGGATCTCTGTGCCCGGCGAGTCAGACCCTTCGCGAAGCGAGGGGTGACACTCGACGGCATGCCGCCTGGCGACCCTTGCGGCATCCTGTCTGGGGGACAGGTATGCCCTGGAACATCTGCTTAAGTTTACGCCTCTGGGGTCGCCCCTACCATACGCGGATCGGCTGGCCAAAGCCGTGTAGAGGAGGGGTGGGGTTCATGCTTCTATTCCCCTTCACGTCCTTCTAAATTGTGCCAGGTGCCCCAGGTCATTCAGGACAAAAAGTACGCGCCGGGTGCCTGCCACGCGTACAACACTGATCGCTGTGTTGGCAGCCGGGTAAAAAAATTCTCTCTCCAACCCCAGCACCTCGGCAACATACGCGTTCACCACGCCTCCATGAGCGAAGACCAGCACCCGTTCCCCAATGTGATGGTTTGCAATCTCGTCCAGTGCTATCACCACGCGCTTGCGAAACTCCTTGGATGGCTCGCTGCCCGTGATGGCGTCCCAGTTGCCCGTCGTCCCTGCTATGCGTACTATCTCTAGCTGGCGTGCCTGTAGAGCTTTGGTCAGGGTCTCCACGTCGTTGCCGTCCTGCGGGAGAGAGATCACCTCGCCAAGCCTGATCTCTGCCAGGTCCGCAACGATAACCGGCTCGAGTTCCAGGCGCCCGGCCAGCGGCGCTGCCGTTTCGAGGCAGCGCTTTAATGGACTGCTGTAGATAGCATTGAAGCCTGTGCTTCCAAGTCGCTCGGCCAGCGCCCGCGCCTGCTCTCGCCCAATACTGCTCAGCGGCAGGTCATCGTAGATGCCACTGGGAATAATTTCATCCGCCTCGGGGATGGCATCCGCGTGCCGCACGATAAACAGCTCGGCAGCACTGCTATGCTTTAATAGGAATGGATCTTCCACGAAAATGTTCCTTATCAAGGAGCATGAGCAAACAAGAGATCAGCAACCTGAACTCCTGTTTGCTGCTATGCTTCAATCTCGCCTCATTATGCTGCTAGCAGCTCGAGTAGCAAACGCGCCGCTTCCTCATTTGGAGCAGCAGTGATCCCTTTGAGCAAGAGTTTAAGCGCATCAGGCTTCGTGATCCGCGTAACCTTTTTTTGGGCAAGCTCAGTCAGAGGAGGAAAACGTTCCTCGACGACAGTAACGAGGGCATCCTGCAATCCTTCGGCTAAGCCCTCTGCTTTCCCCTTTACTTCGCCCTCTGCTCTCCCCTTAGCCTCGCTCTCTGCGCGCATCTTTTTCATTTTTGGGTCTTGTTCGATTAAGTTGTCGTACATACTCAATCGTACCTCAATCTCTCGCTTGTCTTCTAGCGGGATGGTATCCACTCGACGCAACATGATACCCATCCATTTAAATTCCTCTCCTAAATGCCTCTGCTTGTCCTTATAATATTCTATCATCTCGTCGATGGCTTGGTGAAGCAACCGTACACTTGCACCTTGCATCGTGGGCAACAAAGAATACATGAGTACAATGTGCTCATGCACGAACTGCTCTGCAGATAGCTTTCACAATGGAAATACCCGAAAATGGAAGACAAGTATTTCCTGATCTCCGCCCATCTCTCGCAAAGGTGATTCTGCCATCTTGGTCTGGAAGGGATAGACGATAATCGAGATGACAGGTTGCTTGTATTTGCGGTAGAAATAGGCGTGATACTCTAGTAACCGCTCAGCCATGTCATTGTCTGAACCCGATTCGAACTCTATATGCAGGATATAAATGCGACCTCGATAGCGAACCTTGTAAACCCTATCCACTCGTAGCGTTGTCCTGTGGACCTCTACATCAAGTGTTTCCAGGTACTCGACGGTCTCCAGGAAATATGGCAGCAACTGTTGCTCACGGCCCTCTAACAACGACTTGAGCAGATTATCGTATGGTTGTTGCTGCTCCTGCGTTGGCTCCTTTCGCTTACGCTTCGCCATGAAGTATGCCCTCCCACTTGTTTTGCCTGTATCATAACAAATAAATGTACTACAAAACAAGCAGAAGAGAACTTTTAGGGCTGCATCAACTCCCGGATGACCGCCCGCGCCACCGCGCGTTTGTGCACCTCGTCCGGGCCATCGACAATGTGCAGCGTCCTGCCGTGCGCCCACATCGACGCCAGCGGGAAATCATCGCTCATCCCTGCGCCGCCAAACGCCTGAATAGCCCGGTTGACCACGTTGGTGACCACTTCAGGCGCTACGATCTTGATCATCGCGATCTCCTTCTGCGCAGCCTTCTTCCCCAGGTTATCTATCATCCAGGCCGCTTTGAGCGTCAAGAGACGGGCCTGCTCGATCTCCAACTGCGATTGCGCAATCCATTCCTGCACGATACCCTGTTCGACCAGCGGTTTGCCAAAAGCTACCCGTTGTGTGACGCGCTGGCACATCATCTCCAGCGCATGCTGTGCTGTCCCGATTGCACGCATACAGTGGTGGATACGTCCTGGCCCCAGGCGAGCCTGGGCTATCGCAAACCCGCCGCCTTCCTCACCCAGCAGGTTGCTCGCTGGCACCCGCACATTCTCAAACAGCACCTCGCAGTGGCTCTCGTTATCTACATAGCCCATCACCGGCAGATTGCGCTTAACGGTCACACCTGGTGTATCCCTTGGCACGAGCACCATGCTCTGCTGCCGGTACTTATCGGGTGTATGTGCATCCGTCTTGCCCATCACAATGAAAATGCTGCAGCGGGGACGTGCCGCCCCGGAAATCCACCACTTGCGTCCATTCAAAACGTATTCGTCGCCTTCTCGCTGGATCAAGAGCTGGATATTCGTGGCATCCGAGCTGGCCACGTCCGGCTCAGTCATGGCAAAAGCCGAACGCGTCTCACCATCCAGCAGGGGTAGCAGCCACTGCTTCTTCTGCGCTTCCGTGCCGAATTGCGCCAGGATCTCCATATTCCCCGTGTCGGGCGCGGCGCAATTAAATACTTCCGATGCCCAGCTCACCCGGCCCATGATTTCGGCCAGCGGCGCGTACTCCAGGTTAGTCAGCCCCGCGCCATATTCCTCGCCGGGCAAGAAGAGATTCCACAATCCCGCCTCCTTCACCTTCACCTTCAGTTCATCCACAATCGGGGCATGCTCGTGTGGATTGCTGGCTCCGGCAACCTGGTCGCGGTATGTCTGCTCATTGGGGTAAATATAGCGATCCATAAAATCGCTCACTTGCTTCCGCAGTGTGTTGACTTTCTCTGCATAGGCAAAATCCATGAGATCCCTCCTGAAGTGCGTGCCACCTGCAAAAGACTGCCTCTCTCCTCCCTATGAATAGGCAGTTGCTCCTATCGCGGTGGATACTGTGGATATTCGGGTGATGACGAATAGCGTGAATCTCTTGCTGCCGCTGCCTGCTGTCGCAATAAATCGACTTCCTTTTGAATTGGCCAGCGGGCGAAGGCGAGCACTAACAGTACGATAAGATTTGCAACCGGCACAAACATCAGCAACCCTAGTGCTCCGCTGTAACCTGCCTTGGCGAAAATCCTCCACCAGATGACGATGGCAAAAATGAAAATCACCAGGGAGATAACGGCGCTGACAATAAGAGTTGTTGTTGTCAGGGTGGTATAATTGTTAATGTTCATCTCCAACTCCTCATAAATAAAGCAACGTTCCCGGTCAGTAAGGCAATGCTTCCCCGTCCCGATTATAGCATATGTGCTTGTGACTCTACCACAAATCTTCGCTGCCCTGGCAGGAATAATCATCGCATCCCCTGTGTTATCATTGCTGATTAGCAATCTCCTGAAAAGAGTGCTAGACAAAACAGCAGTTCCTGTGCTATAATCTAGCAGTCGCCTGGCAGGTTTGCTAATTCAAAACGCGATATCTCGCGACTCTAGATAGATTGGAGTCTAAGCTATATTATGAAGTGTGAACGTTGTCAAAAGAACCCCGCCCGCGTGCGTCTCGACCAAATCATCAATGGCCGTCGCGAACAGCATTACCTCTGTCAGGAATGCATGGACGAACTGATGAACGAGATGAGCCAGATGGGTGGCATGGATGATCAGGGTGTGCCAGGTGGTATGCCCTTTGGATTCGTTCCCAATAACAATGCCGCCTCCGCTGCCGGTGGTGTCAACACCGCTACCGCCGAACGGCAGGGAAAACAAAGTAAAACGCCAACCCTTGACCAGTATGGGCGTGACCTGACCGCAGACGCCGCGGCAGGCAAACTGGACCCTGCTGCTGGTCGCCAGCGTGAACTCCGCCGGGTGATCACTGTCTTGGGCCGCCGCCAGAAAAACAACCCTGTGCTGATCGGTGAGCCAGGTGTCGGTAAAACTGCCATTGTCGAAGGGCTTGCCCGTCGTATCCAGGAAGGGAATGTCCCTGCAGCCTTGCGTGGCAAGCGCATTGTTTCACTCAACATGGGTGGCATGGTTGCCGGTGCAATGTTCCGTGGCCAGTTCGAGCAGCGTATCAAAGCCATACTCGAAGAACTCCGCCGGGCCGATGATGTCATCGTCTTTATCGATGAACTGCACACGGTCGTGGGGGCAGGAGCTGCCGAGGGTGCCGTTGGCGCCGCTGATATGCTCAAGCCGGCGCTGGCTCGAGGCGAACTGCGCTGTATCGGTGCCACAACCCTGGACGAGTACCGCAAACACATTGAGAAAGATGCAGCCCTGGAGCGCCGCTTCCAGCCTGTGATGGTCGACGAACCATCGGTGGAAGAGGCCATTGAGATGCTGCGCATTGTACGTAACAACTATGAGCTGCACCATGGCGTCAGCATCACCGACGAGTCTATAGAAGCTGCTGTCAAACTTTCGGACCGCTATATCAACGATCGCTTCTTGCCTGACAAAGCCATTGATGTAATGGACGAAGCCGCGTCAGCCCTGCACTTAGAGGCAACCGAGAAAGGCATTGTCAGCCCGACGCTGATCTCTGACCTCGAGACCGCACTGGCCGATATCCAGACCAGGAAGGAAGCTGCCGCGAACTCCGAGGACTACGAGCGCGCCGCTCTACTGCGCCAGGAAGAGCTGTTGACGCAGGCCAAACTGGACAAGGCCCGTGCCGAGTCCGGTGGGACGATTACGTTGATCGTTACGCCTGAACATATTGCCCAGGTCGTTGAGAACTGGACCGGCGTACCTGTGAGCCAGATGCTGGAGAGCGAGCGTCAAAACCTGCGCACGCTCGAAGACGACCTGCGCAAGCGTGTCGTTGGTCAGGACGAAGCCATCAGCGCCGTTGCTCGCGCTATCCGTCGCTCGCGCGCTGGATTGAAGGACCCCAAGCGGCCAATTGGTTCCTTCCTCTTCCTTGGCCCGACTGGAGTTGGTAAAACGGAACTGGCCAGGGCGCTGGCCGCTGAACTCTTCGGCGGTGAGGATGCTATGATCCGCCTTGACATGTCGGAGTACATGGAGTCGCATACCGTGTCCCGCCTGTTCGGTAGTCCTCCAGGCTATGTGGGCTATGACGAAGGTGGCCAGTTGACCGAGCGGGTTCGCCGCAGGCCCTATAGCGTCATCCTGCTGGACGAGGTCGAAAAGGCGCATCCCGAGGTCTTCAATGCCCTGTTGCAGATCATGGACGACGGCCGTTTAACCGATGGTCAGGGCCGCACGGTAGACTTTAAGAACACCGTTGTGATCATGACCAGCAATGCGGGTAGTGCCGATCTCAAACGTGCTATGCGCATTGGCTTCACTCCCATCAAGTACGCCGATGATCGAGATGAACAACACGAGGCTATGCGCTCCAAGGCCATGGATGGCCTGAAGCGTATGTTCCGCCCTGAGTTCATCAACCGTATTGACCAGATTGTGGTCTTCCATTCTCTGGGCAAAGATGAACTCTACCGCATCGTCGACCTGCTGCTTGCGCAGGTACGGAGCCGCCTTGCAGAGCAGAAGATCGAACTCGTGGTCAGCGACGAGGTGCGAGACTTGCTGCTGCGTGAAGGGTACGACGAGGAGTATGGTGCCCGGCCGCTGCGCCGCGCCATCCAGACCCACGTCGATGATGCCCTGGCCGACGCGGTGCTGGCAGGTACTATAATGCCCGGTCAGGCAGCGCGCCTGGTCGTTCAGGATGGTAAAATTGCCATCGAGCCGCAAACTGTGTTGCAAAAGGCCGCGTAAGCAAATAACCAGTAGAAGGAGTGCGAGCAATCGCGCTCCTTCTTTTTTGCCCAAAAAGCGGTGTTCCACAAAAAGGTGGAGAATAGAGGCGGATTTCTCTCAGCTTCCTCGCTTGAGGCGTATATAGCGTGTGCCCATTATCCCTGCCAGCGCGAGAGCGCCCAGGCCGACCAGCAGGTGAGCTACCTGGATCAGCCAGTGCAAGCTGCCTATGAGAATCCCGGACTGCGTCAATCCAAAGACAGGAAGAATGAATGCATACACGATTCCAACTACTCCCAGAACCCTCATGCCTGGGGTAGCAACCATCACGATACTGAGTACCAGGAGAGCGAGGGCCACCGTAAGGCCCAGCAGCATGTGAATGTTTAGCAAATCAATTTGGGCGATCCAGAACAATAGCCCAAGCGCCAGTGCCCCCAGCCCGGCAAGACCCGCTATCCATTGTACGATACGAACTACAGTCATGAGAAAACCTCCTTTACATCAACCGTGCAATGGCGTATTATTTAGACAGGCTATACAATCAAAAGTCTTTCATACAGACTATACAATCAAACTTAGGAGGTGTCAAGCCTTCGATGAGTCCACGCCCGTACCGGCTCGGCCAGCGCCAGGTAACCACCGAACAGACCCGGGCTCGTATCATCGCCGCGGCCCGTGAGTTGCTCGTGGCGAGTAATGGCTTTTCTGGTTTCTCCATCGACGCTGTCGCTCGCCAGGCTGATGTCGCTCGCATGACCGTCTACTACCAGTTCGGCTCCAAAATTGGACTGCTCGAAGCCCTCAGCGATTCCCTCGCGGCTCACGGGGGGATGGAGCAGTTGGCTGCCGCCTTCCGTCGTCCGGACCCCCTTGACGCGCTGGCCGAATACATCGCAGTCTTCGGCCGCTTCTGGAACTCCGACCGGCTCGTGACTCGTCGACTCCGGGCTTTGGCCGCACTCGATCCGGACTTCGAGCAGGTAGTGAGGGCACGAGACGAACGCCGGCGGGAGGGCCTTCGTGTCATCGTCGGGCGGCTCGTTGAAAAATACGCGCGGCCAACCCCTGGGGCCTTCGATGAGACGGTTGACGTCCTCTACACCCTGATCAGCTTCGAGTGTTTCGATACCCTCGCCGGCTCCACGCGCAGTCTTGAGGAAATCGCTCCCGTGGTGCAGCGGCTCGCCCGCGCGGCACTTGGTTTGAACGAAGGATAACCCGGCAGGCGTTGAGGAGTACTCTTTATAGGTCTTTATAGCTAGAGGAGATGATAGGACTTAACCCACCGCAAACTACGGGATTTCAATCTCAGTAGTTAGGCGGGTTTTCCGTGGCTTTAGCCCTTGACAACCCGTTGAATATGCTGTATATATCCTCGATGGAAACAACAAAAAGCAGCAGCAAACTGGACTACCAACGGGACGAGCATCGGGTCCACCTCATCGTGTACCATCTCATCTGGTGTCCCAAACGGCGCAAGCCTCTGCTGGTAGGTACAGTGAAGGAACGGTGTCAAGCGCTCATCGAAGCAAAGTGCAAAGAGAAGGGATGGACGATCTTGCGACTTTCGATCATGCCTGACCACATCCATCTCTTTGTGCGTGTTTGGCCTTCCGATAGTGCAGCGGCAGTAGTGAAGGAACTGAAAGGCGTCACATCCTTCTCCTTGCGCAAAGAGTTTCGAGAAGTGACCAGCAAATTGCCCTCGCTCTGGACGCGGAGCTACTTTGCTTCCACGGCGGGCAATGTGAGCAAAGAGACGATTGAGCGCTATATTGCCGCTCAGAAAGGCTTGTGAGATGTACCAGGTACGGCGTGTCCACATCGGCAAGACGGCACAACTGGATGAGGTATCTCACGAGTGTGGCATGCTCTATTCTCAAACGCTGGTGTTCTTCTGGCGAACCGTCAGACATAAGGGTATCTGGCTCAAAGAGAAGCATCTCAAGCGGCTGTTCACCTCTCATAAACTGCATGCGCATACATCCGATGCCTGCGTGGAAGCATTCTTTGCCAGCCTCAAAAGTTGGCGGGAGCGCAAGAAAGCGGGCGCTCCCGATGCACACCCACCGCGCCGCCGCAAGTGGTACTTCCGTATCGAGTACAAACGTTCAGCGATGAGTTTGAAGGATGGGCACTTGCGGCTGTCCAACGGCAAGGGCAACCTACCGCTCATCCTGGATTGGGTGTGGGAGCTGCCACAAACCGTGGTCATTGGCGATGTGCGCGATATCCGGCAAGACAACGATGTTGGGCATACCAACAACCAGAAAATCCACCAGTGGTCACATGGCAGTGTCCGCTTTAAGCTCACCTACAAGGCGGAACGCTTGGGCATGGCTGTGGCCTTGCAGGATGAGCACTACACCCATGTGCGGAGCAAGGTGAAAGGCCGTGTGTTTCGGTGCCCGAAGTGTGGATGGACGTACCATCGAGACGGGGTTGGCAGCATCAACATTCGGCAAAAGTATCTGGGTCAATTCCCAGTAGTTGGCGTTATGGCACCGCCCACGGGTCTGAGGTTCCGGCCTCACACTCGCGTAGCTCGCGGGCAACTGCGAGAAGCCGCGCTACGAGAGTAGCAGCGGAGTGTCACAAGCCCTTCCTTTATGCTATGATAGCATCATAATTCTTCTCCTGGATTTCGCGCTTTACAATATATGGGGAGGATATATCGAGATGCAGATGTATCGATAGGGTTTCCCCTATACAGAGAAGAATCCTCCGTAAATCAAGCATACGAGGACTTGTATGCTCAATCACATTTTTCCCAAGGAAGGAAACAAATAAACATCATGAAAAAGTTAATAATCGGCCTCGTCGTACTGAGCCTTGTCACGGCCCTGGTTGCCGCCTGTGGTGGCTCCAGCAGTGGCGGCGCCACCGATGTTCACATGAGCAGCACCAACTTCACACAATCCTCCGTCACCATCAGTAAGGGCAGCAGCCTGAACCTGGTTAACGACGCGGGAGTAGTCCACATCATTCAAAATGGCTCCTGGAATAACGGTACCCCCAAGCCTGCAACCGAGCCCGGCGCGCCAACCGTGAACGTGCAATTCCAGGGCAATGATAGTCACATGGTCGGACCCTTCAACACCGCCGGTACCTATCACCTGTACTGTACCGTTCACTCCGGCATGAACCTGACCGTCACCGTACAATAACCCTGTCGTATCAAATGTAGGAGCGACCCTTGCGGTCGCCCTGCCGCCACGCTGGCATGAACCTGACGGTTATTGTACAATAACCAATATGTATCCATCTAACGAAAAACTATCAATGTCTGTAGGGGCGGGGGTGGTGTAGAGCGGATGGGTGGGCCTTTATGGCCGCCCGCGTCCCTCTATATGCCTTCCGACTGTGCCATTGGTCAAGGCGATTTGGCCGATTCGGGCGACCATAAAGGTCCTCCCCGCATCCACTCAACCACCCTCGCCCCTACGGAATCCTGGATGCGCGTCTTCGGTTGATGCCTATTTGGCGACCCTTGTGAGACCTTGCCTGGGTGGCAGGTAATGCCCTGTAATTGGCTACCAGGCTTGCTCTTAAGGAGGAAGTATAGTGAACATTGAGCACTTCGTACTCGGCGGCGAGCGAGTTCACGCCGCGGATGGCAAAACCTTTGCCGTAATCGAGCCCGCGTCCGGCAGCCCCTTTGCCCAAGTAGCCCAGGCAGGGCTTGAAGATGTCGATCGCGCCGTGCAGGCCGCTCACCGGGCTTTCCAGGAGGGAAGCTGGCCTCGCCTCAGCGCGACAGAGCGTGGCCGCATACTGCTGCAGGCCGCGAGTCTCGTCCGGCAGCGATCCGAGGCTATTGCCGCTCTAGAGGCCCGCAACGCGGGCAAACCCATCCGTGACGCTCGCGCTGAAATTGCCCTTGTCGCCGCCGTGCTCGAGTACTGGGGTGGGGCAGCGAACAAGATCTTCGGCGAGACCATCCCGGTACAGGATTCCGGCCTCGCAGTTACCCTGCGCGAACCCGTCGGCGTCTGCGCCCTCATCACTCCCTGGAACTTCCCCCTCGTCATCGCTTCCTGGAAGATCGCGCCCGCGCTGGCCTGTGGTAATACTATCGTGGTCAAGCCTGCCCAGCTTACTCCCCTCTCGGTGCTTGCGCTGGCCGATATCTTGATGGAGGCCGGCCTGCCTCCCGGTGTCCTTTCAGTGCTGCCCGGACCTGGTTCAGCCATCGGTGACGCTCTGGTCACTCATCCCTTCGTCTCGAAAGTCTCGTTTACCGGCTCGACCGAAGTCGGCTCTCACATCATGCGCCTCTGCGCAAACAATATCACGCGGGTATCCCTCGAGCTTGGCGGCAAAGCCGCAAACGTGGTTTTCTCAGACGCGGACCTGGAGCGCTGTATCGAATCCTCGGCCTTCGCCGTCTTCGGCAATTGCGGCCAGGACTGCTGCGCCCGCTCCCGCATCCTCGTGCAGCGCCCCGTCTACGAAGAATTTGTCGAACGCTTCTCCAGGCGTACCGCCGCGCTTCAAGTCGGCCAACCAGATCGGCCCCCTCATCTCCGCCGGCCAACGCCAGCGTTCGCTCGACTACATCGCGCTCGGCCAGCAAGAGGGAGCGCAGTTGGTCACCGGCGGCGCTGTTCCGGCCATACCCGGTAACCAAACCGGTTATTTTCTCCAGCCTGCTATCCTCACCCACGTCAATAACACTATGCGCTTCTCCCAGGAAGAGATATTCGGGCCCGTTGTCGGCATCAGTGCCTTCGATACCGAAGAGGAAGCGGTTCGACAGGCCAATGACGTAGCTTACGGCCTCTCGGGATCAATATGGACTCGCGATCTTGGACGCGCTATCCGCGTAGCCAGGGGCATTCGCGCTGGCGTACTCTCCGTCAATTCTAATCATAGCGTGCATACCGAGGCGCCCTTCGGCGGCTACAAAAAGAGTGGCATTGGCCGCGAAATGGGCATGCACGCCGTTCAGCTCTATACCGAAGTCAAAAGCATCTTCTTCTCGCAAGAGTAGCCTTTGTGTCTCAACGCGCCGGAGGCGCGATTTGTAAATCACCCTGATCTCCATGCGCCTGGCCCCATCTTTTTTCCTTTCAATCATAGTGTCCTTACGGGGGGAAAGCGACGTTCACCGCGTAGGATTGCTGCCTCAACTTCCTTGATACTACTGCCGATATAAATAAGTGACGGCTTATCGAAAAGGAGAGAAAAAATGGCCAATACAACTCAAGAGTTTTTTCAAGAGATCGCTGCGCGTGGCAACGATCCCTCGTTACGTGACATCACAGGCACCTGCCGCTTCGATATCGTGGGAGTTGGAACCTGGTACCTCGCGATCAACAAGGGCGCGCTGACCGTGGCGCAGCAGGACATGGGCGCCGATCTCGTCTTCACCTGCGATGCCCAGGATTTTGACCGCATTGTACGTGGAGAAGAGCACCCGGTCGTCGCGGGTTTGCGGGGGCGACTGACGCTTGCTGGCAAATTAGCCCTTTTCCCGCTGGTGCAGCGATTTTTTCCCACGCCGGTCAGCAAGCAGACCAGCAGCGCTCCACCGATTCCCGATCACCCCACGGCTCCCTCGCCCCCGGTGACCAGTATCGTCACACAAAAGCCGCCTGAGAAGATGCCGGTGCCCAGCCGCATGATCAGCATCCTGGAAGGCAATACCTTTGTGGTCAGTGACACACGTGGGGATATCGACGCCCTGCCGACCGACACCCAGGGTCTGTTCGGCTGGGATACGCGCTTTCTCTCGCGCTGGCTGCTGACGGTCAATGGCATCACACCCAGCCCTTTGTCCACCTACGACCTGCAGTACTACTCCGCCCAGTTCTTCCTGGTCCCGACGACCGGCACGGTCTATGTTGATACCACCCTCTCCGTTATCCGCACGCGCGAAGTGAGCAATGGTTTCCACGAGGACATTACCATTCTCAACCACGCCGAGGATGCTGTCGATCTCGAAATACGCATCGAGGTGGGTGCCGATTTCGCCGACCTGTTCGAGGTGAAAGATGCCCTCACCAAGAAAGGCGAATAC
>WNGK01001832.1_pt1 | contig 22913 bp, 28 predicted proteins | sample 5400601 | NCBI WGS metagenome assembly WNGK01 (sample SAMN13153376, study PRJNA577476) | soil metagenome | isolation source: 60 cm soil or saprolite under Garry oak tree replicate 1 | place: USA:California | collected 2016-06-15
GAGCCGCCCCAGCAGGATCAGGGTGATGATCACGCCGACGGCCTCGAAGTACACCTCGCGAAGTCCGGCGGGCAGGATGTTCGGAGCTACTGTCACGATCAGGCTATAGCCGAACGCGGCTGAGCTCCCGAGAGTGATCAGTGAATTCATCTCGGCCTGCCTGTGAGCGAGGCTGAGCCAGCCGGTGCGGTGGATGGGCCAACCTGAGTAGAACATCACCGGCGCGATCAGCGCCAGCTGCAGCCAGTGGTTGGCCAGGATCCCGACCGGAAGGAAGTTGCCGGCCATCACTGAGAACAGCACCGGAAGCGTGAGCACCGCGCCCAAAACCACGCGCCGGGTGAGGTCTGTGATCTCGGCCTTGCGCTCGGCCATCTCGTTGTCCTCGGTGAGGCGGTCCGGCTTGTCGGCGTAAAGCTCGGCGGGCAGAGATTTGGTCACTCCGACGGTAGGGGCTGTGCCATTGCCGTTGGCATGCGGCTCGACGACCAGCTTGCCGTGGATCATGTTCATCCCACAGGCAAATCCGAACTCACCCGAACGGTCTGGTAACAGGTCCACGGTTGTCTGTGCGTACGCGGAAAGGGACCGGTTCAGCGCGAAGTCGGGAAACACAACTCGTGAAGTGCACTCACCGCTTTCCTGGCGGTCGAAGATGATTCGCAATGGAACACCCTGGCGAACCCGCACCAAGTCAGGCGAATAACCGCCCTTGACGGTCACCTTGACTTCCTGGACGTTACCGACCAGCTCCGCGGAATGCGCCTTCTTCGGCCCGAAGAAGAACCATGCAAGCAAGCCCGTCAGCGCCAGCCCACCGGCCACAACCACGATGTCCGCCGGATTCATCGGCCTTTGACCAGGCGCTCGACCGCCTCGTTGAGCTCACGAACCTTCGTTGAGCCGTCGCCCGCCTGGATGGCCTCCACCACGCAGTGCTCGGTGTGGTCCTGGAGAAGCAGCAGCGCGACCGCGTCGAGGGCTGCCTTCACAGCACCGACCTGGGTCAGCACGTCGATGCAGTAGCGATCCTCGTCCACCATCTTCTCGACGCCGCGGATCTGGCCTTCGATCCGCCTTAGGCGGCCCTGGACCTGGGATTTGTGCGACTTGTAGCCTGGCATCTTGTGCGAATACCCCTCGGGGGTATGGTTTTGTTTCATTACCTCACGCGCCGAGATCTCTCATCGCGATGAAAGTGCCGTGCCAGGTGTGGTACCAGACCTGGCCCGAGTACCCGTTGACCGAGAGCATCCCCACCAGATTTCCGTTCTTTTGGAAGTCGACCGTGTAGTAGCCGTAGAAGGGGTCGGGAGTATTCGCGCTCGTCCCGGACTGATTGGCGTCGAGCCATCGCTGCGCGATGTCCTGAGCCTGCTGCGCGGTCACCGTCATGGGGCCCGAGCCGCTGAAGCCGAAGCTGCCCATCATGCCGCCGCGCATCATCGAGTACTTGGCGTTCCACATCATGTCCGGCCCGGGCTCCCTCACCACGGTTCCGCTAGAGCGGTCGATCAGGATCTCGAAGGCTCCAATGCTGGTGCTCTTCTCGCGGATCGAGGCGTAGTAGTTGTTGCTGAACTCGATCACCTCGTCGGCTGCCAAGCCTCCGGCGGGATACGACGCCGCCACGCCTTGGGCGATGTCGACCGCGCGATCCATCCCGATGTCGCGGCCTCCGCCACTGAACGCGGAGCCCATCATTCCGCCCGGCAGACTGATCGACGAGCCGCCCACCCAGCCACTCGCCATGCCGGCAACGCCGAGCAGCAAAGAAGCTGCGATAGCTGCCATCCCTACGATCAGCAGACCACGAGTGCGCATTGCCTTAGCCCTGAAGCGCCTTGCGCGTCTTCTCGAACTCGTCCTGCGTGATCTCGCCGCTGGCGAAGCGCCGGCGAAGGACGTCCAAGGCCTGGTCGTTGCTCTTCGACCCTGTGAATGACCGGATCGCAAACACTGCCACGGCGAAGACGCCGCCCCAGAACAGGACCATCATGGCCGCCATCCAGAGCCAGCTCCAGCCGTCTGCATAACCCCACATCATTTTTCGTTCAACCTCCTTTTGGTCTGAGGTCAGCCTAGGAGGTGGAGGTCCTGACACCGAGTGCCAGTCGGCCCGGTCGTCATGGGTCGAGAGACCCTATGGGGGTATCCAGTAGGCGCTTAGTCTCCGGTCATGAGCACCGAGTTCAAGAAGGAGGAAATCGAGATGGAGACCACCAAGTTGGAGCCGGGCCTGATGGCGCAGTGGCGCCTCAACGGCATCGGCCTTCTACGCATCCTGTTCGGCATCGTCTGGGGCATTGATGCCTGGTTCAAGTGGCAACCTGACTTCGTCAACAACTTCACGACCTACCTGGCCGGCGCCCAGGATGGCCAGCCCTGGCCAATCCACCACTGGATTGTCTTCTGGACCAACACCGTCGGCATCGACCCGACGTTTTTCGCCTACGCAACCGCCGTGGGTGAGACCGCGATCGCGATCGCCCTGATCGTGGGTGCGTTCTCCAACCTCACGGCCGTCGTCGGTGTGCTGCTTTCGGTCGTGATATGGACGACCGCGGAAGGGTTCGGCGGACCCTACACCGCCGGCTCAACTGACATCGGGGCCGCGATCATCTATCCGCTCGTGTTCGCAGGCCTGTTCTTGAGCTCGGCTGGGCTGTACTACGGTGTCGACCGCAAGCTGACTGCAGCCCTGGACCGCTTTGGGTACCTGGCCTCGGGTTCGTTCAGAAAGGCACCCTCAAAGGCACTGATCGTCAAGCCGGTGCCGAGCCACTGATTTCCGCGACTCTTGAGATCTCGGCGAGCCCAGCTCGCCGGGATCTCTTCGTTTACAGGCGGAAGGCTGATGTGTGCCTCACGGTCCTGGCCCGTGCGCCCGCTGGTATATCGGCTAGTGGCGATGCGCGGGTTCAAACGAGGGCCTGGAACCAGCTTCAACCCCGCCGCCGGCCGCGACCTGCTCGAAACGCCAGATCCGAAGCGTTTCGCCTTGGTAGTCGTCAGGAATTAGCGCAGCGAGAGCGCTCGGATTAATGCGCACTCGCAAAGCAGTGATCTCCCCTTGCTCGTCTATCGTGGCCTCGTTGAACATGGATGAGTAGATCGAGCTGAGTGGCCCGTGCAAGGCGAACGGCTGGCCCGGTGGCGGTTCTGTCTCCGGCGAGTATAAGAACGAGTTGGAGATCAACTCGCCGTTGGTCACTTCTGTCGACGCTTGCTCCGGCCAGCCGCCATGCAACATAAGCCGCAGCAGAATGCGCTGCTCCGCTGGCGCGGCCACGGCTCGCCCGGCGACCACGTACTCCAACCTTCCAATGGTGAATTGGGCCTCGCCCTCGGCATTCACGGTGCGCGGTTGTAATGGATCCGTATAGATGATGAGCCCGATCGGCCACTCGGTTGCCGGAGTGCGGTCCCCAATACGGCCCATCTCGTTGCACTGCAAGGCGACGGGCAATGACAACGCCAGATGGTCGGCTCCATCCGGCTGGAATCGACCCGAGTCCGTTAGAGTCCAGAGGTTCCATCGACTCCAATAGATCGCTAACTTCAGCTCCTTCACACCGACGAGGTGTGCGTAGCGCTGCAGCTCGTCAAGGTCCTTGGCGCGCATCCGGAACGCTGTGTCCGGCCGTTTCTGGTAGAGGTTTTTGACCTCCACGAGCATCTGGTCGCCGTCCGAGCAGACGATGCGGAAATCCGGTGGCTTGATGGCAGGCCCAGCGAAAAAGGCATCACCGCTGTCCTCGAGCTTTAGGAGTTGCACTCTGCCGAGGCTCGCCACGACCGCCTCGAACAATGCCTGCGCGCGCCAACCGTGCAAGGTCGACTTACTGCTCGTAACTTCGACGAGCCCTTTCCGAAGCTTCGCAAGTGCTTTGTCGAACCGCCGTGGATCGCTGATGGCACCCTTAGTACGCTCGACGACGCGGGCGTACAGATCGAGCGCGTCAAGCCGTGCGTGCTCTCTGCGCAGCATGCGGAACGCGCGTGACGATTCGGCGACCGCGGCAGCCTGGGGATCGGACACGGATCAAGTCTGCCAGGCCCGTGGTGCGGCCGCCAAAGGACAAGAATCGCTTTGGTCGAGATCAAGGCGACTGAGGGCCGGTCCATTCTGCGGGCGTTTCCGCGGCAGATCCTGTAGAGGTTCAGTTCTTCGTACGAATGGGCTTAGTGGAGCGCCCGGCGGTCCGGATCAGTTCGAAGCTGACGCGGACAAGCTGGCCCTCTTTCGAATCGCTACTGCAACATCTGACGAGCACGAAGGCTGGCGGTCAGCTGACGGTCATGGTCGGCGAATGGGGAACCCGTTGTGCATCGGGCTCGCCGCAGTTCGGCGGCTGCCTGTATATCGGTAGTCGGCCGTATTGATCAAATCAAGGAGTTCCATGCTAGGTTCAGGGCATGCCAAGACGGTCTCGAGAATTTGACGAAGACGAAGAATTTTTCGATGGGCTGACGTTTAACGACGACTTCGTTCGGTATCTGGTCGATGAGATCTATCCACCCGGAACGCTCGGCGCTCGGACGCCGGCAGCCGAGAAGTTCTACCGGCAGGCAGCCGCAGCACATGGCGAGAACCTCGAGCTGATCCTTAGATACCAGGAGATCCTCACGACGCGGTGGCGAAATTTGAAGCAGAGTGCAAGCGATGCCCGGCGGCAAGGACTGATCGCAAGAGCCGACGCCGTTAATGCTGTCTTGTCGGAAACGATAAGGATCCTGGCCGGCCTCAACGCGCAGGGGTATGTCGCGCTGCGCTGGCAACGTGCGATGTACGACGCATGGATCTCGCTTTTCGAACCGCCGCATGACGAGCTCTTCGCGGCGCCGATTCGAATCTCGGCATAGGCTTCTGTGGCTTCAGTTCTCTATGAGATCGGCTAGTGGCGCCACCGCTCCCTCCGTTCTCTGCGTCCACCGTTGAACAGGTCTGCCGCGTCCTTGGCGATGTGGTGATCGGATCTCAGATACCCAATCTGATCGCGCCGCTCAAGGTGTCCGAATCGGTTGTAGAGGCGCAAAACACGAAGTGGAAGCGCCTGTTCAACGCCGTCGCTGCCGCCCAGAATCGTCTAGAAGACGGACGGCCCCTCATCCGATTGGTCGGCGAAGTCATGGCACCAGTACGTTTCAAAACGCCGGCAGCCTTTGAGGAATGCAGGGTGCTCGTGAACGAGCGCCTTCTACTGTCCGGATTTCGGGTGGCAGCAGACGGGATTCTCGAAAAGGTGAAGCCGGCGACGAGCCTAGCTGAGGCGCAGCAACGTGCGGATGACCTCAGAGCAGAGCTTATTCGGCGCGCCGTTCATGGTGAGGTGCTGCGCTTCTGCCGAGCTGAGTTGTTAGAGCGTAACTACTTCCACGCGGTACTCGAGGCCTCGAAAAGCGTGTTCGAAAGGGTGCGCGGCCTTACCGGGATTCAGGATGACGGAGCTGGGTTGGTGGAGCAACGTGCTCCCTAGCCTCGGGCCCCCGAGTCGCCTTCAATGATCTAGCCACAGAATCGGAGCGATCCGAGCAGACAGGCTTGGCATTGATCATGAAGGGTCTGTACAGCACGTTCCGGACTCCCGCAGCACATGCGCCCAGAATCACATGGGCGACGTCGCGGGCAGACGCGCTAGACATGCTCACCGTTGCTTCAATGCTTCACCGCCGGTTGGACAAGGCGACCGTGCGTTCTTGACGTCATAGAGGCGACCCAGGGTGTGTGCCTCACGGTCCCGAACGTGTCGGTGCCGTGTCCTTCGATGTCCGACAGACTCCCGCGTCGTCCGCTCGAATACGAAATCGACCAGCTTGGTGTCCTTTGGTGACCCCCTAGAGCCGTCGGATTCCGGGAATGCGTGATATCGGCTGTGATCCCGTGGGGATGCTCGCGGCTCATGCCGGCTTCTCAGGAGGGACAGAATTACTGCCGGGCAGATGGCCGCGGATGCGGGGACGATAGTGACAGCGCTGATTGCCGCAGCCGCGGGCCTGGGCGGCGTGGGCATCGGAAGCTGGATGACTCGGAGCACTCAGGAGACCAACTGGCGCCGGGATCGCCGCTTCAATGCTTACGCGGATCTAATCGACGCTGCTGGCGAGTTCAACGTCAAGACGGCCGAGTACTTCCAGGCCGGAGCGAATCAGTCAGCACTGAGACCCGAATGGGATCGTGCTCTCTACAACTTGGACCGCGCCGCGACTAGGGTCCAACTGATCGCGCCGAAGGCGACTCGCGACGTGGTCGAGCATCTGATGGACCATGCGGCGGGCACCATCGTCCCGATGACCGGCCATGGCGTAACTCCGCCGACGCAGCAAGTCCAGTCGGCCTTAAATGATTTCATCAAACGCTACGAGGACTTCATGAAGGCTGGTCGGAAGGAGTTCAAGGCCGACTGATATTTTGCGGATCAGCGTTTCGGTCGGAGATTCTGGTTCCAGCGGTATCGCCGCAAATCCTGCCACCGCCCAACTTCGGGAAAGTAGCCTTACTCCGATGACGGCGGAAGAAGGACCTTCGTCTCCGGGCGCTTTGATTGCGGTAGAGGGTATCGGTGGCAGTGGGAAATCCACACTGGCGGCGGGCATCGTCCGTTGGCTCCAGAGCCTCGCGGTATCAGTGATCGCTAGCCGCGAGCCGGGCGGGACGGGGCTCGGAGTCGAGCTCCGCCGGCTCCTTCTCGAAGGTGAGTTTCACCCAGCGCCTTGGACGGACGCGTTCCTCTTTGAAGCTGATCGGGCACAGACCTATGCGGAAGTGATCGAGCCGGCAATATCCGCTGGTCAAGTCGTCGTCTCGGACCGCAACCTATATGGCACCCTCGCCTATCAAGCGTTCGGATCGGGACTTGACCTCGACACTATCGATGTCCTCAATCGGGCCGCTACCGGTGGGCGCTATCCAGACCTGATCATCGTCGTCGATGCGCCCCCAGAGATTGCGATTGCCCGGAAGCGCGGCTCAAAGCAATCCGACCGCTTCGATGATCTTGATCTTCGATTTCAAGCCAAAGTCCGTGGGGGCTACCTCTTTGCCGCCCGACGGGATGGCAGCCGTGCTTACGTGCTGGATGGCACGGCGTCCGCTGAAGCTGTGCTCGATCACGCTAAGGCAATCCTGAATCCGTTTCTCAGCGCCCGCCACCTGCTCGAAGCCGCACCTTGACAAGGGGATATATGTAAGATATTCTTACGCCATGATGGCAGGTGCTACACAGAATCCAACAACTGCCGAGCCTTCAGAGGAGGTCCTCAAGGCGATCATCGATTGCTACTGCCGCCTGCAGCACGCAGAGCTTGCCATGGTCGAGGCTGGTTTCGGTGGGGGGATTCCGTTTGATTCGATCCTCGGAGTCGAGATGGCCGCCAACCTCGAGATCACTCTCGGCGTCCCGATACCCGAGGAACGCTTGATGCGGACGAGTGTCTACTCTTCGCTCGCGTCATATGCGGCTATGGTGCAAGCCTGCGTAGACACGGCGCAGGAGAACAGACAGTGAGCTCCGCTGGTGAGCAGGGCGAGCTCGCTCGGAGATTGCGCTCTAGCCGGCTTGAATCCGGCATGTCCCAAGCCGAGGTTGCCAATGCGGTCGGCATGTCTCGCGTCGCTATTGCAGAAATCGAGGCGGGCCGCCGCAAGGTGAGCAGCATTGAACTGAATGCATTCGCCCAAGCCTTCGGCCGACCAATCGAGTTCCTCCTCGGAACCAAGCCCGGCACTGACGCCGTCGCCGGATCGCCAGTGATGAACCACCTCGCGCGAACCGCCAAGCAGTTGACGCCCGAGGATCAGCAGCAATTGCTGCGGTTCGCAGAATATCTGCGCGCAGAGTCACGGAAACGGCGCGAGACGGGGACCTAGCTGTGAACAACCGGCAGGTCCACCTGACCGCAATGAAAGAGGCTGCGCGGGCACACCAGGTGCTCCGGGTGAACCTAAGCCGACAGGTCGATCCGTTCGAGGCGATCAACCGCGCGGGCGTGACAGTGGCCGTCGTGCCCCTCGAGAGCCTGTCGGGCGCGTACATCCCGGCACTTCCGGAAACAGACGGGCGTCCAGGCATCCTGGTAAACGCCAAACACCCTCGGACGCGTCAACGGTTTACAGCGGCGCACGAACTATGCCACCACCTCCGTGACAAGGACGTGGTGCTGGACCGCGAAACCGAAGTACTGCCTCGGTCTGCCGTAATTCGGAACGATCGTGAAGCCGTGGCAGAGGCATTCGCGGGCTGGTTTTTGATGCCCCGCCAGCTCGTGCACGGATCCATGCATGACCTCGGGATCCGCGATTCCCCTAGCCCAACAGATGTCTATCGCTTGTCCCTCGATCTGGGCACGAGCTATCTCGCCAGTGCCGCGCACCTCTTCTCCCTCGGTCTCATCAGCCGCGCGCGCTGGAGGGAACTCGCGAAGTTAGCTCCGAAATGGATCAAGGAACAGCTTGCGGTCCATGGTCCTGGCGATTCCTGGGGAGATGTGTGGCACGTAAGCGACCGGGAACTTGGTCATCGGCATATCACGCCGCGGCCCGGTGACGAAATTGTCATCGATCTAGATGAGCTGCCATCAAGCGGGTACATGTGGAGTGCCCCCGCGGGCCGTGGTTTCGAATTGGCCGAGTTCTCCTTCGAGCAGCAGAACGCTGACGATCCATCAGATCTAGTCGTGGGTGGCCACGGCAGGAGACGCGCCGTGCTGCGAGCAACCGAGCCCGGTGAATATGAACTGGCGATGGAGATGAGGCGTCCATGGTTGCCAGCTGGAGAAGTAATCCGGCGGTTCTCGATTCAACTGTCAGTGCAGCCGAACTTGGTCGGCTACCAACCCCTGGCCGAAGCCGTCTGAAGCTTTGGTCCCCGCTACCGTCAGGCTCATCTCCGGGCAGACGCCTGTCGCTGATCAGGGCACGCGGCCTACCTGCGCGGCCATGGCCGCGACGGCCGCACATGAATATGGACATGGTGGGCTCAGACTCTCCGTCGAGCACCTGTGGGCCAACACGGATGCCCGTGGCGGTGTCGTCCCCGGCGGGGCGAGGCTGAGCGTGCTTCGTACGGCGCTAGTGCTCGATGGGCAATGCGAGGACAGGTTCTGGCCCTACGGGAATGCGGCACCGACGCCCGCGCCCCACCCGCTTCCAACGACGAACTACAAAGCGAGCTCGGGAAGCCAGATTTCAACGCCGTCACTTGTCGTTGTGCAAGCGGAGCTAGCGCTTGGTCGGCCTGCGGTTCTCGTGATCAACCCAAATGCTGCATTCTCACTCGGAGCGAGTCCGATCAACGCTTCGCGGACAGATCCCGCGGATTCCTTTCTGCACGCCGTTGTAGTTGTCGGCTACGACGACGGCCGCGCAACCGTCACCGTCCGCAACAGCTGGGGTATGACATGGGGCGCCGGCGGCTATGCCGATCTCACCTACGAATTTGTCGCCATGCGCGGCCGCGCGGTCCTGAGCGTGGTCATCTAACGGTGGAGCTGCTTCGCGCTGGCAACCTAAGCATTGGCTGGCTCGCGGCTGCCAGGACCCTTCTCGGACGCTCCAGAGTCAAAACTGGCCGCGAGGCATGGGATCTGGCAGTGGAGATCATCGATCCCGCCGATTCCGAGGTCGCAGATATTCGGGCCGGGCTGGATGCAGAGCTGTCGCGTCAGAAGTTGCAGTCGATCGATACCGTGGCTAACACTATCTTTCCGCAGACCTTGTGGCGATCGAGCCAGAGTCGCGACGAGTTCTTCGGCCGCTACCGGCAAATGGTTCCGAAGCTGAAGAGGTTCCGCGGGAACAACCGTGGACTTTACTTCGACCGGCTCACAGAATGGCCCCCAGCCAGCGCTGAGCCGTTGAATCAGGTGGAGGCGGTTATCAGGCGCATTGGGTCCGAGCGCCAGGGCCGGGGCCCACTGCGATTCGTCTACGACATGTCGGTCTTTTCCCCTCGCCATGACAAGCGGCCCATGGGCTTCCCATGCCTCGCCTATCTCAATGTCAAACTCGATGGCGACCTTCTCCGGCTGACCGCGCACTACCGCAACCACTATTTCGTCGAACGAGCCTACGGCAACTATGTTGGCCTCGCGCGGCTTCAGGAATTCATCGCCGGAGAGGCAGGACTATCGGTCGGCCCGCTCACCTGTATTTCGGGTCACGCTGAGCTTGAAGCTGAGCACGCGCGCGCTGAATTCGTCCGTTGGTTACGACACGTCATCGAGGAGCACGAGGCCGAATGCGATTGAACGAATATCAGACCCTTGCCGCCAGGACTGATCGGCATCCGGAAAAGACCGAGGAAGGCCTACTCATTCCAATGCTCGGCATCGCGGGCGAGATCGGGGCGCTGCTCGCCGAATACAAAAAGCAGATCCGCGATGGGGTAGTTCCTGTGAACTTCAAGGATCACCTTCGCGAGGAGCTCGGGGACATCCTCTGGTACACCGCGAACCTGGCGCTCAAACTCGACCTCGACCTGGAGGAGGTGGCTGCGGCTAACCTGCAGAAGACGTCGGACCGCTGGCTTGAGGATCGGACGTCGCCCGATTTCTTTGACTCGGACTATCCAGTTGGCGAGCAGTTGCCTAGGCGCTTTGAGGTCCATTTCGCATACACCGACGCCGAGGGCCGAAACAAGGTTGTTGTGACCGACGATCGGGGTGAGCGGGTGGGGAATCCCTTATCGGATAACGCCTTCGAGGGTGACGGCTATCGGTTCCATGACGCATATCACTTCACCTTTGCCGCGATGCTTGGATGGTCGCCCGTCACCCGCCGAAACTTCAAGCGCAAGCGGAAGAGCAATACGACTGTTGATGATGTCGAGGACGGAGGACGCGGCTGGGTCATCGAAGAGGGGATCGCAGCTCTGTCGTTCGCCTACGCCATGGAGAACGACTTTTTCACAAGCACCGAACACGTTGACGAGTCTCTGCTCAAGGCGGTGCGCGCACTAACTGCAACCGTAGAGGTCAAACTCCGCTCGAACCGAGAGTGGGCCTCCGCGATTGTCACTGGGAGCCGACTCTGGCGACAGCTCAAGGACAACAATGGCGGTGGCCTCAAGGGGGACCTTGAACGCCGCACGATCGAATACCTGCCGACGGAAAGGTGAGACTAACTGTCTAGATTGGAGACTCGCGCCGGTTCTGCGCTGCCGACCCAACGCGCCCACTCGGGCACGGTCACCCTCCACCTGGTTGGGAAGCCGTAGCCCACTGGGTGTGGGTCAACCGAGTATCGCTGTTTAATGCGGGAGCGGCCAGTGCCCACGGCCTCCGGGTGTGCGACCCGAGCATATTTATCGACTTCGCAGAACAGATTTTGGCAGTCGACCAACTGAAGGGGACGCCCCCAAAGATCCTCAAAGTCCAGACCGCGTTCAGCGAATTCATGGCCGGCACGCTCGCAAGTGTCCCGGATCACATCTTCGTAACTCATGCCGTCAAGGTCCGTGAAGCACTTGTGGATTCCAGAACGCGCACCGGGTCCCGCTACCACGAAGTCCATCTCTGAATGGCTCATGACAGGCGAGTAATTGAGATCGATGCTGAATTGGAACGCGAGGAACGGTCCGAACGATGGCACCTGAGCCAGAGCTAGGTATACGTCGCGAAGGCTCCGCGCCTCAAGAAGCCTACAAAGCGTGGCACTGGCCAAGAGATCGCTGACCAGTGCGAGGTGTGCCTCATGTTTGGCTGTTGCTCCAGGAATCGCCGGCATCGGCATGATGTATGCCGCCGAATACACTTGTCGCGCCAACTGACGTTGGCGGGATAGCACTTCGGCGCAAGCCTTGGGGTTGAACTCTGACTCATGGAGCGGCCCCAATTCTTCATCCAGTATCCGCCATGTGCTGACACGGTTGAAGACCTTGAAGAGAAGAGTTCGAAACAACACGTCAACGGGCTCGGCCGACGAACCAGGGATGACCTCATTGATGAGGAACTGACTGACGCGGTCGGCGGCCCGGTAGGCATTGGTGAACCTATAAGTGGCCAAAATCGGATCAGGCGTCCATGGCGGCGATGACCTCGCCGCCCTTGCGTGGAAGATTCTCTGCCTCTCCGCGGCGAAGTGCCAGAAGGTTTCGAATACCGGAGAGGTTCGTGGACGTCGGCGGCTGAAGCAGGTTAAGCTCGCCGCGGTCGCGATCATGTGCGTGATCGTAGCAGGTGTTATTAAAATTAATAATGCTGTGGCTGCCCTGCGCCCGCACGGGCCGCATACCCTAACCAAAGCTGGCCAGGTGTCGATCCCGAAGCACGTCCGTCAGCTGGTCGGCCTCGACGTGGGCTCCGAAGTCTATTTCGCCGAGGATCCCCGACTCCCGGGACTGCTAATTGTGATTCCGCTTCAACAGCTGAAAACCTGGCTAACTGCGAGTGGAGCTACGGCTGGGTCTCGAGGTCCGCGACCGCGCCGGTCAGCCTGATAAAGCGTTGGCGCCGTCGAGGTAGGCTCGAAGCAGACTCCGAAACAGCGGGCCATTGTTAGGTACACGCTGATGGCGGAGTTCGTGAACGATTAATGAAGTGCCCGCGCCGACGCGGAAGGTACGTATCGTCTCCGCCGTCGTGCCCGCGGCGCCGCGGCTGCTCAGTCGATGATCTCGATGTTCGCGTCCAGACCAAGCTGTCGCAGACCCTCTCGAACAACCAGGTCAAGGGTCTCCTGCGGAATCCCCGCCGCCCCTCCATCAGCCGTAATGACGACGTCGACAGTCGTGGAGACGCTATTAGCATGAAGCGGCAGAATTGCGACCTTGACAACATCGCGGGCTTTGTCAGCCGGCACGCTACTGATGCTCACCCTTACCCGTGTGGGGTTTGTTGACTTTGACTTCGACGGTGCAGGTTGTATGGGCTCATCGTCAACCCTTGCGAGGACAGGCTTCTCGGGTTCAGGTGCTGGATAGGGCGCGGCGGGTGCCGGCCGGGACTTAACGAGCGCGTCCATCGCCTTGGCCCTGACTAGCCAAGTCCCTGGTTGGAATGCGATCTCGTCGAGCGGCATGTCGATGCCAAAACGGAGTACGGCATCATCTGCACGCCAATCGCTTCCCGAGGCAAGGCCAAAAATCCGTTGCTTGACGCCATCCGCCAGACAGCGTCGGAGCACCTCGGGACTGGCGAGTTTCGGCAGCCGGGTCAGTCGGGCGAACTGCGCAAGGAGCTTGTCAAGCTCGACCGCCTCACTCTCGTCGGGCAGGAGACTGAACCTGGCCGATAGCAGCGCCGCAGGTGCGAGTTTGTCGATGAGCCGATCGGCACTGCGCAGGTACTCGAGCGCGCGGCCCGATATAGAGGCCCCAGCTCGTGCGGGACCGAGGTCCACCCGATCCAGGGCGACCTTGCCCTCCGACTCACCCAACAGCGCCAAGTGCCTGTAGGCCATGACCACGAGTTGCGGCAGACGCTCTTGAACTGCATCCAGACGTTTGGTGAGGATTTCTTTCTGCTCAACGTTGAACCGCTTCAGTCGCTGGTTGTCCTCCGCGACGTCACGTAACGCCGCAAGGGTCCGCGCTGCTCCGCGTGCTTGGGTCAGTGTCTTGCCGTCGGCGATCACGAGCATGGAGGAATTCTTGTTTGTGCGAAAGGTCGAACCGCAGTACTCGAGCACGCGTTGGGCGGTTGCCATGGCATCGTCCGTGTCCGGTGCCCCATCCATCCGATGATCGAAATTCAGCACGCCAAGCGTGAGCGCCGGAGCATCAGCGAGATCAACGGAATCCTGCACCCATGGCTGGGAGCGCATTACGACAGATCCCCCGTCCCGAACCTCAGAAGTTACGGCCGAGATTGCCTCACGCACGAGTTGGTGAACGCGCGTATCGGGAATCGCCGCTTCCCGCTCAAGCACGACCTTATTCAAGTTTGGCTCAGTCGTGAACCGGTAGCGTCCGCCCTCGAGCCGCATGTACCAGAGAGTGCTCTCGAGTGCATCCCGAACGTCCTCGATCTGGCCACGCGAAAGCCCTGGCCGACCAACGCCAAGCAGGAGCTGCGTCGCCGATGCTCCGTACACCTTGTCCGGGCCAAATGAATCTAGGAAGGCCGTTGTCGCCAGACCGCGCGCCAGCCGGATCTCCTTGACCTGGCCGCCACGGCGATTGTCTTCCTCGACAGCCTTGGAGTCGGCCCGAATGATGTCGGCGTTAAGTGCCGCCTTGTATGAGTCTCCGGCAAATTTGATGACTTCAGCACGAACGCCGGCGTCGGCCAACGGCATGTCGCCAGCCAGGATCATTGGCGATTTCGATTTCGACTGCGACAGCGCCTTGACGGTATGGGCCAAGGTTCGTAGCGCTCCGCGCGTGCGCTGAAACCCCGACAGTGAGCCCCACCGATTAGTGAGGATGTCGACCAACTCAGGGTGGAACGGATAAGCATTGGCTATTCGGTCGCGGTAGTTTTGGTCTCCGTAGGAGCCTGGCAGCGCGTCGCGCATCGCTGCGTAGTACTCCGCGAATGCACTAGCAATTTCTTGCCGTTCCTGTTCCGTCCCGATTCTCGTAAACAAGCGCCGATGCAGGATGGGGAAAATGTCATCGCCCTCGACGGGCGTGACGATATTCTCTGCCCTCCCCACGACCTTCGACAAGCGATCCTGCATGTCTTCACCTGCGAGGCTGGCGTAATCCTCTGCTCGGGAGCTCGTCAAGGTAGCCAACATCGCCACCTTGGGTGTGTTCGAGACGGCTGTAGTCAATTCCTTAATAAGCGTCAGGGTCAATGCGGCAAGGTTTCCGTCGTGCGCCTTGACGGCAAGCGCCTTGTTGAGATACTCGAGCGTTTCGTCGAAGAGAACGAGGCACGGGCTATGCGCGGCAAGCAACTCGGCCAGTTTCACCGTAGACGAGCCTTGATACGACGCATCGGCTTCAGCGACCCGCTCCCAGGCAGCCTTGCCACCCAGACGGTAAGCAAGATGGCCCAACAACGTCGTTAGGACCGCGCCGTCAGGCATCAACTGGGGAGTCACAGCTATTGCCGACCCGTCAAGTACTACGATTCGCGCCTTCGGGATCGCGCCGCCTGGAAGCATGGCGGCGAACTCTCGACCGATGGTGGTCGCGCCCACTGCTTCGGGCGAGCCAAAGAGGTGATATGCAGCGAGCAGCGTATGCGTCTTCCCGCCTCCGAACTCTGTCTGCAGCCTGTAGACGCCGGGGGCGGCCGGATCACCCGCCAGGCGCCTGCCAAGCTCGTTGAGCACTTCCCGTAGGTTCTCAGTAAGGTAGGTCTTATCCGTGAATGCGGTTGGGTCCAGGTAATCAACAGGGCCGTGACCCTCGGCGACCATTCCAAGGTCCGCCGCAAATAGAGACTCATCGAACGAACCGTCCGCAATGTCCTTGCGAGGCTCTGCTATTTCCAGCCAGGGACGCAACTCCGCGCTCATTTCTCGCCCAGACGTTTCTGTACAGGACCGGTTTCCAGCAGCGTAATCTGCTCGACCCCGCCCCAATCGATTTGCTGTTGCTCCGCCCTCGGCTGTGCCAGTTTCGCAGCGACGCTCGCCAGTGCCTCCTGGTTGCCGGTGAGGCCGAGAAGCATTGTGCGCTCGCGATTCCCGTCAGGAAGTACCTCTCCGAGTGCCCTGGCAAGGGACCAGAACGCCGTTGAAGTTCCCATGCCTGTCTCCCCGAGAAGTTGCTCGAGCTCTCGACGCCGCCCTGCATCCCAAAGGCTGCAGGCGACGTGAAGTACATCGATCATCAGCGGGCTGGCCCCAAGTTTCAGACCCTTACGTTCCTCAGGTCCGCGCATTGCAAAGTCCGACCCTACTTTCTCAGCAAGACCGTCGTGCCCCACCAATGTCGAAAGCTCTACATCCAACGCCCGTTGCAGTTTGTAGGCTTCGTCCGCAGGAATCGACTCTCCGTCGTACGCCCATCTCCAAGTCAGATACATAAGCGACACCGGATCCAGCGAACTGACCGACTCATCTCCGAGCAGTCTGCCCATAGCTCTGCGTGCGACGACTTGGCGCGCCAACGTCATCAGCTCGGCGACATCCACCTCCTCGCCTGAGAGTCGAACGACCCGGGCGTACTTAGCGAACACTTCAACTGCAGGTCCTACGGCGGACGCGAAGTAGTCCGCGCCGACGAGGCCCATCTGCTCGAACCGGCCTAACCGCTCCGCAATTCGGTTCTCCAGCTCTCGGACGACGTCGTCATAAAATCCGTCTCCCTGCGACTCAGCCTTGCGACAAACGAGCACGACCGATGAAGCAAGCACTGCGCTGATCTGTGCCGTGCTGCGCGCCTCTCGTTCCGAGCGCATTGGCCACGACGTGGTGACCACTAGCCCCGCTGTGCGCAGCCCTCTCAGCAACCGCTCCCAGGCTTCTACGGCAGTATGTGCGAACACGAGCGTGAGGATTCCGTCCGGGCGCAACACGCGATTCATTTCTCCGAGCGCCCTTTGCAAGCGTTGTTCGAACTCCTCGTGCGATATGTACTCAGCGGTCCACACGCGGGGCAAGCCGTCAGGCGTACCGTCGACAGCGATGGTGTAGCCGTGCGCTATAGGCTTCGGGAGCTTCTTGAGTCAGTCTTGGTCGGAGACAAGACCCGCGAGGAAGACGAATCTCGACGTCCGCTTTGGCGCGGAGGCCCAAACTGTTATCGACGCAGCTCAGGGCGACCGCTCGTGACTGCATCGAACAGTGGGTGGCCGGGGCCACACAATAGTCGCCAGATACGTCTTGGAACGGGTCGATCTCGATGTAGTCCCATACCATGGCAATCGCTTGGCGCTTGAACACATGCGAACTGCCTCTAGAGGCGGTCAATACTGGGGCTGCTCCATTCCGCGTCAACAGCCTGGCCTAAGCGGTCGAGGTCACACCCCATTGCCTCACAGAGCCGCGTTGCAAACGAATCGCCCGCAACGGCGGCCGCGTACAGGATGAGACCTGAAACCAGGAAACTGCCGCCGCGCTGTTCGGCTTCCCGCTGCGCAGCACTGAATGCCGATCGCGCCTGGCTATCAAACACACCGACGGGGTGCCGCCAGTCACTGTCTCCGGGCGTCAAATCGCTCGACATCCCCTCGCCAACCTTCGACAGCAGCTGTCTGCATTCCCGGCAGACTGGCCGATATCTCGTCCCAACTGGCCCCATAGCCAAAGGGTCAAGGGTCGCTTTCGGGAGTCCACACAGGCTCGTTTCTCTGCCCTCGGGAACCAAATGAATCAGTGCGGTTTCTGAGCGTTCCCGCATCGAGGAGTACCTCTTCACCCCCTGATCCTAAGACTGGCTTTGCGCCCGCACTCCTACGGAGGCTCCCTGCCGGGTTGCGGCGCCGATCGCGACGTCCGCTTCAGCAAGAACGGGTTCGAGGTCTGGCTCGGTTCCGCCCAACGCAGACGCGTCGGCCCCGGACCGTCACTTGGTTCGCGTTAGGGAAACTAGGGCCCTCCACTAGCTTTACGCCGCCAGCTCTTTTCGGATTCGTTCGATCGCTCGGCGGCGCCGGAGCCGCAGGGCGTTCTGCGACAGTCCGGATTCGGCTGCCAGGTCCGCCAGCGACTCGCCGAGAACCTCCTGTCGATACAGGATGATCAGCCCGGCCGAGGGGATCGACCGAGCCTCCAGTTCTGCGAGCAATCCGGGAATTTCATGCCCCGCGGCGTCGGTGGCCCGTCGATCCAGATCGCCGGTGCTATGGCTCAGCGACCGGATCTCTCGTGCTAGCCAGCAATAGGTCCCCTTCGTGGCCGTAGAGAGCAATCTGTTTGGGGACCACCGGGCTGGCTCGGCGGGGCCATTAAGTGCCGCGGCCAGAAGCTCTGTCATCAGCTGCTGGGCAACCTCGTCGTGAGTGATCGCCGGCGGCATAGCAGGCATCGCAGCGATAGTGATCACCAGGTCCGGACACATGGCCTCGAGGATGATCGTGGCCCACGCCGCGCGCGGCCCATCAACGTAGTCGCGAAGCACCTGGGTCCACATTTGGTCCCGCATGTCAGGTGGGGCACCCCAGATCCTGAGCGTGCGGGGTAGGTCGGCGACGCCAACGAGTGAGCCGGATCGGACAGTCTCGTGGAAGGCCTGGTGGATCTGGTCGACAAAGCGCATCATTTCGGACCTCTCTCGCTTGGGATGGGTCCGACTATCGGATCCGCCCACCTTCCATCCACCTTCGCCGACTTGCCGAAGGCCCTCGGAGTCAGGGGCTAGGGAGCGGAGGGCGATCTTGTCTGAGTCGATGTCCGACCTGAACCACCTTCTCATCGCCGCTTCACCCCCTTCCGCCGATAGGCGTTGTCTCGAGATGGGCCGTATAGCGTGGCGGATCAGTCTTCGCTGTCCGACTCGCCCAGTTAGAGGCGACCGCCGCAGGCCCGCTCGTCAGCTTCGTGGCACTTGTCACGCCGTAACCATCTCACGCGAAGTGCGAGCAGAGTCCGCGGACAGAGGACAACCCTTCGCGAAGTCGAAGGCCCCTGATGAGGGCCGTAGTTTCCGTAACGCGAACCGCGCGACGATCCGCGCGGCAAGCCAATTAGCCTCGATGTGTCGATCGCCTTTGAGGCAGCAAACTAATCTCGCCCTTGATAACCTTCCGCCATGTCTGCTCGACAAGCTCCCGTGACCCATTTGAGTGCCGTGCTGCTCGGCCACGCGACGGTGACGCTTCGGGCGGCGACTTCATGAAAATTGGCGATTTGATGCCGTCGCGAGTCGGATACGCCGGTCCCCGAAGCCTGGCCGCCTTTCTCGCACTCGCCGCACTCGGAGGCGTCCTCTACGTCGCCGGTCTCATCACATCAGGGACAACCGCGAAGGGCGTCGGCGCTCTCTTGGTCTTCATCGGCCTGGTCGGCACGGTCGCGATCCTAGTGCGATGGCTGATCTACCGCGAAATCGGCTAATCGCAGGGCGACGGCCAGAACTAGTAGGCGACGCCCGGAGCCGTGAAGAAGATCACCCAGGTCATGAATCCTGCGGCCAGCCCAATCTCGACGACACTCCAGAACCGAATGGACGTGTGGGAAGACCAACCTATCCCAATTGGGCGCGAACCCGTAGCGATAAGTTGGTTGGTCGTGGCGCGCCGTCCTACTCCTACTCGCCGGAGTCTGCGAAGAAGATTGAAGTAAAAAGCGCGGAATGATTCAGGCGCCACAAGACCCCAAACACCACTGGCGACCATGAGCAGAGCGACTGCCGCGGCGTACCAAAAGCCAAGGCTCAAAGTCCCGTCGGCATACCGCCACATCATTGCGAGGAAGATCGACGTCGTCACCTACGATGCTTATAGCACTCCAGGCGGCACGCCAGTTGGCGTTATGGACAACATTGGTGGGACCGTAGTTTCCGTAACGCGAAGCAAGTTACGGTCGTCGGTCGCTCGATCAATCTGAGGCCGGGTAGCTCGTTTGATGTGTGAGGCAGGCGTCAGCTTCCGTCCCACCGCCCCCGGACTGGTCCTCCCCCAGCTGCGAACCACTCCGGCAAAGGTCTCCCTTCGAGGAATGCCTCGGCGGCCTCTCGAGTCAAGGCTACATATGCTCGACCGGTCTCTGATTCGATTGGGTGCGTCTCGAGCTCGTACGCGAGCTGTACGAACTCGGCCGCCACTTCGTTGAGCTCGGGACATATTGGATCGTCAGACGGCCCGGCAAACCCTCCGTTGTTCCAACCAGCCCAATAGATGGCGTTCGCAAGTTGTCTAGGATCGCCTTCGGCGAGGACGATTTTTCGAGCCGCGTCTCGAGCTTCGGCTAGACCGCGCTCGCAGTCATCGGGAGTTGGATTGTCAACGGCGCGGTCCTCATCTTCCACGACCACGATTCTGGATGAGTTCGTGGGGCCGCAGTGGACTCGAACCAGCAACCTCCGCGTAATCCCGCGTCAAACTGTTGTGCATCCGAGGTTTGTGAACTTGCGAAGTCAACGGTTGTGCAGGGGATTATTCGGGCCTGATTGTGGCAACGGAGGCAAGTCCTACCCGCCTTGCCTCTTCGACCCTTGCGCAACTAGCCGGAGGCGCTGCGTTTCACGATTCGCCCGAAAGCCGCTTGTCCTCGTCTTCAAGCCACTGGAAAAGGCCAGGGTGCTCGCGGGCGACGGACCGCCGTATCTCGCCATCTTCTTCGGGATCAATCAGGCCAAGCCGACCAGCGAAGTCAAGCATCGTGCTAGCTCGCTCGAGGAACTCCATTACGACTTCGTATTGAGCGTGATAACGGAGCGTCGGAGGTCGGGCCGCGTTGAGAGCGGCGAGATTGACGCTCCGCATTCCGTCGACCACGTCATACGCAGCGCGAACTAATTCGACAGCTTTGAGGTGAAGCCGCTCATCACGACGTCGAGTGCTCATGGAAAAACGCGAACCGTGAGTTCGTCATCGAAGGAGCAAGAATCAGGCTTTCGGATCCGTCACGCCTCGGCTGGGCGCGTCAGCCAAATTTCGGCCGCCAGGCGCGTCACCAGCGGATCCAGTTCGATGCAACGATGACCGCCAGGACGATGATCCCGAGCCCGAGGGCGAGCAGCCCACCTGCAAGCGTGCTGTGCGTGCCCATCCAGGACATGGCATTAGGAAACTCGCTCTTGAACTCCGCAGGAGAAACAGGTGCTGCATAGATCTGGACGGGCTTACCGGCTGCCCTTGCCAGTCGATCGATCGCTGAATCTGGCCATGGCGCCGGATTGATCATCAGCAATCGGCGACCGTCGACCCCGAGAAAGTAGACGGCGCGGCGGGCTGGGGCGCCCTTGTTGTAAGCGATCGCGACGTCGAGGATAGCGGCGACCTGAGATGCGCTCCATACGTGTGGCCGACCAAAGGCGTCTGTGTATCCGAATTGGTCGCTCCCGACAAGTAGACGTTGGTTCGCCTGCCACAGAAAGAAGTACGCACTCCCCAACCCGCCAAGCAGGAGCATTGCTATGCCATACGTGAAAGGCCGCGAGGCGGCTGGGCTTCCGTTCCGTTCCGCTGAGCCCAGGACCGTTAGCAGTACACCGGCGGCAGTCATTCCGACGAACAGCCACATGACGGAACGGACCTTCGACTCGACGGGTGCGATGCTCTCCACCGCGACGCATATTAAGCACGCCGCCGCGATCCTCCTACTGCTAGATACATAGCCGCGCTTGATGTACGTCCGCCAACCACCGATCTGAACTCCGAAGGTGACCGGAAGGTGAACGGAAGGTGGAAGTGACCGACCGATTTCGAGCATCTCGTTGGAGATCTATTGGGCATGAACTTTCGCAAGCGTGCCCGATTCGCCCGGTCGGTCGTGGCAGCGGGTGGGGTGGCGTCTGTGCTCGCGATCCTGCTAGCTGTCCCAGCTTTCGCTGCCTCTGACCTCAACACCGTAATCGACTCAGTTCGTGACTGGGTCGCCGGCCTGCTCATCGCTCTGGCGACCCTGTTCCTTACGGTCGGGGGAGTCCGCTACCTCACCGCACAAGGCAATCCGCGGGCAATCGAAGAGGCTAAGGCGGGAATCAAGGCCGCGCTGATCGGCTACGGGCTGGCCGCGCTAGCGCCGACGCTGGTCTCGATCCTTCAGAAGGTGCTTCGCACCTGATGGACATCACCTCTCAGGTCATCGATGCCATCAACGGTTGGCTGCAGAGCCTGGCTGCGCACCTCCTGCAGCCGGCAATCGCCGCCGCGGGCCAACTCCTCTTCCAGACTCCGACCTACGACTCGATCCCGGAGGTCGGCCGCGCGTGGGCGCTGGTTCGCGATGTGACCGACGGCCTCTTCGTTCTCGCGCTACTCGCCGCCGGAGTCATGGTGATGGCGTCAGGCACGCTCGAGTCGCGGTACTCGGCGAAAGCACTCATCCCGAGGATCGTCCTGGCGGCTATCGCTGCCAACGCAAGCCTTGCTCTCTGCGGTGCCTTGATCAAGCTGGACAACGCGCTGATCAACGGCGTGGTCGGCCCGGATCCTGGAACGACCACCTTCGGGCAGTTGGCCACCATGGTCCAGGGGCCGCACGCGGCCGACCAGGTCGTCGGCAGCCTGGTTGGACTGGCCGCCGCGGTTCTCGCGATCCTCCTGGTCGCGCTCTACATCGGTCGCGACGTCGTGCTGTTGGTTGCGACCGTGCTGTCGCCGCTCGCTCTCGCGACGTACGCGCTCCCACAGACAGACGAGATCGCCCGGATCTGGTGGCGCGTCTTCACCGCCCTGCTTTTCGTCCAGGTGATCCAAGCGATCCTGGTGGAGGTTGGCGTCGAGCTTCTGCGCCATACCAACTGGCTGGGCGGTCCGATGTCAGATCTGACCTCGGGACTTGTCCTCATCACTCTGCTCTACCTCCTGTTCAAGCTCCCATTCGCCGCTTACCACTGGGCTTTCCGCCACCCGCTGAGCCGGAGCCCGGTCGTCCAGACGGCTGTGACCACGGCCAAGTCGGTGGCCGCAGCGGTGGCCTGACGTGGAGCCGGTGAAGGTGCCGCAGAACCTGGAGCTAGAGGACGTCATCGCCTGGGGACTCGGGGCGGTCGATCTGCTGTGCGTGGCCGCCGGTGCCGCAGCTGGATGGTGGCTATTCGAATTTCTCCCCGGCGATCTCGACATCCGCGTCGGAGCCGCAATCCCGCTGGCGGTCGTTGGTCTCGGGCTCGGTGTCATGCGGTTCGGCGACTTGGCGCTGCGCGACTGGGTCACGCTCGCTGTGCAGTACGCCCTGCGGCCACGCCGGCTGCTGGTTGGGGGCGGGCAATGATCGGACTGCGGTCAAAGCGCACCACCGAGCTGCTCCCGGTCCAGTCGGTCAAAGACGGAGCTCTGGTTCTCAGTGGGGGATCGCTGAGGGCGGTCCTCGAATGCCAGACCCTCGCGTTTGGAATCAAAGGTGAGGCCGAGCAGCGCGCGGTCGTCGCGGGCTGGTCCTCACTTCTCAACTCGCTGACACACCCGCT
>WNGK01001834.1_pt1 | contig 22905 bp, 16 predicted proteins | sample 5400601 | NCBI WGS metagenome assembly WNGK01 (sample SAMN13153376, study PRJNA577476) | soil metagenome | isolation source: 60 cm soil or saprolite under Garry oak tree replicate 1 | place: USA:California | collected 2016-06-15
CATGGCCACAAGCAGCGAAAGTAGTAGCCAGTAACGCGCGAATGATTTGCTGATCGTGTTAGTCATCGCCATTGAAATCGCGCTGACTCATTTGGTTGCCGGACTGATGAAGCCATGTACGCGCAGCCATTCTTCGCAACGCCGCGGCCACGTCGAGAGAATCGGGTCTTTGCCGCCCAGCCCAAAACCATGAGGGCCGCGTTCATAGATATTCAATTCGAACGGCACGCCCGCTTTTTTCAAAGCCTCCGCAAACCGCAAGCTATTCTCAACCGGCACCGCCGTGTCGTTGGCGGTGTGAACCAGAAAAGCAGGTGGCGTTTCCTTTGTTACTTGTTCCTCGTTCGATAGCAACGCGACCAATTCCGCCGGCGGATTCTCTCCGAGCAACATTCTTTTTGACCCGGCGTGCGTGAACTCTCTCATCGTGATGACTGGATAGATCAGAATCATCAAGTCGGGTCTGGAACTTACTCGTTCGACGGGATCGGAAGCGTCGGGCTTGCCTGAATCAAAGTGGGTACCGATAGTCGACGCGACGTGGCCGCCGGCCGAGAATCCGAGGATGGCGATGCGCTTCGGATCGATGTTCCATTCAGTTGCTCGCGCTCGTACAGTGCTGATCGCGCGCGCCGCATCCTGTAGCGGCGCCGGATGATGGTATCGAGGTCCGAGCCGATACTTGAGCACGAACGCAGTAATGCCCAATGTGTTGAGCCATTCCGCGACTGGCCGCCCCTCGTGATCGGCCAGATGGCTATAGCCTCCACCAGGACAGACGATGACCGCTGCGCCGGTCGCCTTCTCTTTCGGAGACAAGTAAGGCGTCAAGGTTGGAATGTCGAGTGGTTCCTTGCCGAGTGCGTTCGGTGCACCATTGGGCCAAAGGATGATTGGTTCCTCAGCAGCGGTCGTTTTCCCCGCTGCGCTCAGCCAGGATATCGAGATAGCCGAGAGAGCGATTACCAAGATCAAAATGCGCATCCCTTACCCCCCTCGAAGGCTCCGCGCGAAAAGATTAACCGCAGAGGTCGCTGACGATCACACAGAGGACGCCGAGAGATTCCTTCGTTCGGTGTTCTTCGCATTTCTCTGACAGTGAATCAAGACAGGCTCATTGAATCATGTGCTTTTGGCTGATCACAAGCATGATTAGAAAGCTGCTATCACTTGCCATCGGTTGGCCCTGGCCAATCGTCGGTGCGGAAAGGCGCAGCGGGCAGTCCTGTTTCGTTGGTTAGGTTTGGATGCTTGGGATTGTTATTGAAGGCGTAACGAACCGCCAGAGGCTGTGGCACTGAGTCCGACCAAACCTCTATTCGGTCTCTGCCGACGATCTTTGCGTTCGCCCAATGCCATTTGCGATCAGCACCGGCGATCGCGAATTCGTCAAGCTTGTCGCCGTCGCGGATTCGCAAGCCCTCGCCTACTTCATCGAAGGTGAGAATGATTTGTGAGCCGGCAATCTTCGCGTTGCGAAACGTCGGACCTGACCCAGTTAGCTTACGTCTATACACGTCAACCAGCGCCCAGCGGGCCATGCGCTTTCCCACCTCGAGTTTATTCTTTGGGTGAATGTCATGCGCTTCACCGATGTCGATCGTCACAATCAGTCCGGTGTTCGGCGTATGGAGCGCAGTGCGTCGTTGCGCCTCGCGCAGATGGCTCCACGCCTCGTCCGCCGGCTCCGGTTTTGGATCGCGGTAGTTGGGCAACTGAACGATGCCAAACGGGAAGTCTCCTTCGCTCCACCGTTCACGCCACGCCTTAATCATCGTCGGCAGCAGGACGCCGTATTGTTGCGCTCGCGCTTCGTTCGATTCGCCTTGATACCAAATCGCGCCGCGAATGAAAAAAGGAATTAGTGGAGCAATCATCCCGTCATAAATCGACGACGCAATCCGGTATTCGCGCAGCGCGTCTGGAACTGCCGGCGAAGGGCTCGGACGTGCGCCCGCAGCTTTGGCCTTGTCTGCCTCGGCGCGCCATTTCTTCAACGCCTCGTCATATTCGGCGCGCACCCTTGGTCGTTGCTCGTCCCAGATCTTTGTGCGCTCAACCGTCGGACGAAGATCATCAGAGGCCAGCAGGTAATCAACCGGTGTCCAGGCTTCGGCCTGCGAGCCGCCGTAAGAAGAATTGATCAGTCCAATGGGAACACGCAGCTCTTTCTCCAACTCGACTCCGAAGTAATAGCCCGCCGCGGAAAATTCTTTCACCGTCTGAGGTGAACAAGCGTGCCACGTCCCGAGCGGTGGAGGCGCATGCTTGAACGCGACCTGCCGACTGACGTTGAAGAGCCGAATCAGCGGATGATTCGCCGCGGCAATTGCCGCGTCGCCATTAGCTGTCTCGCTCAAGAGGCGTTGCATGTTCGATTGTCCCGCCACGAGCCACACCTCGCCCACCAGAATATTCTTCAACTCGATTGTGTTCTTGCCGGAGATGCTCATCGTCGAAGGCGTTGTGTTTGCGCGCATCGGATCGAGTCTGACGCGCCACGTTCCATCCATTGCCGCAGTTGTCTTCTTCGATTGCCCGGCGAAGCGAACGGTGACGACTTCGCCGGGATCGGCCTTGCCCCAGATAGGGACGGTCTGTCTCTGTTGCAGCACCATTCCATCGCTGATGACATCGGGCAACAAGACATTTGCGTTTGCGCCGGCAGCGGACAACGCCGCGACAATCAATACGAAAAAGATCGTGACAAGCGTTTTCACAGAAATCGTTCCGAGAAGTCTATTGACGCGAGTTCTCAACCGCTTTACCTTTCACCGACAGATAGCGATTTAGGGGCTTATCTTTGAGCATCTTCAATCCAGTCACTACCAAAGATGCATTCAGCTCCGCCCCCGCTGGACTCGTGTGCGTATGATCCGTCGCGAACAGCTCTTTCACTCGCTCTTCACCTAACTTTTCATATCTGTCGGCAATCAATGTCGTCACGTCGATGAAAGTAACATACTGGGACTTGGCCACCTCAGCCGCCCATTGACCGAATTTTCCCGGACCGCGTTCTACATGGCCGTCTTTCCAAATGTTTCGCACGGTCAGCGAGAGAACAATCGGCGTCGCGCCTTTTGCTTTCGTATCAGCGATCATGTTTCGCATGTACCATCCGTAGGTATGAACGACCTCATGCTTTTTGGTTAACTGGTTGTCGATCTCCTGCGTCTCTTCACCGGTGCCGGGAAGCGAGCCGCGGGCGCGCGACGCATCGTTTATTGCTCCGGCATCATTGTGGCCGAACTGGATCAAAACAAAGTCGCCCTTTTTCATCTCGCTCAAGACTTTGTCCCAGAGACCTTCGGTGATAAACGTTCGGCTGCTACGTCCTCCGCGCGCTCGATTGAGAACGTTGATCTTCTTTGCGTCAAAGTAGCTTATGAAAGAGTCACCCCAACCTTGCGCGCCATTGGCATTGTTGTTGGCGGTAGAGTCACCGATGACGAAAAGCGTCGGCAGGTTCAAATTGATCGGTCGCTGGTCAGCCGGGCGCGCCTGTTTGCCATTAGACACACTCTGAGTTTGAGCAAGCCCAGCAGAGACACTCAGCGATATATAAACTAATGTTGCCGCATACAGAATCAATTTACTCTTACGGCGCTTATCGTTCATTCTCTTTTCGCCGGACAGCTCCTATTGTTGACCAACTATTAGGGCAGTCGATGTGCATTAGAATCCATCGCTCATGACTGTTGTCAAGCCTTAGGCGAAAGGCTTATATTGCTCGACACCGCGCATTGTTCATGCAAACTTTGCTTTAAGGAGGACATAGGTTTCGGTGAAAAGCATCACAACATCTCTAGTCCTCTCCCTGCTGTTATTAACCGCTGCACCGCTTCGATCACAGACGCGGCCGCGTCGTGTCGGTCGTAGTCCCGAGGTTCCCGTCGAACAGACCATCGAGCGGCGAAGGAACAGAAATTGGATGAGGGTTTTACTCGGTACTGGCATCTCTATCGGGAGCCGTGGTGGAACGAGTTGCACCCCTTCAAGAGACATTATTAGGAGACGGCCTCGTTTTTAATAACGCATTGTCTCTCGCGAGACGCATGCTAAACCTGGCTCGAGTCAGAAGCTAGCTGCCGCGCACGCAGCGAAAGCCGAGATTGTTCAGTCCACTGTCGGGTGTCGCGTGGCTCCGAGCAGCCACACGATAATTGGCGCAGAAGTTCTCCGCGCACATCCACGAGCCGCCTCGAATTACTCGCTCCTTTCCATTTTCCGGACCTCTCGGATCATCGCGAGCAGACTTCAGGTAATAATCATCTGCATACCAATCGTCGCACCATTCCCAGACGTTGCCAGTTACGTCATATAGCCCGTAGCCGTTTGGCGGAAAGCTCTCGACGGGCGCGCGACCGAGGAAGCCATCTTCGCCGGTATTCCGATCCGGAAAGTTACCTTGCCACCAATTCGCGACCGGCTTGCCATTGGGGCGCAGTTCGTCTCCCCATGAATATTTCTTTTGCACGAGTCCGCCGCGCGCCGCATATTCCCATTCCGCCTCAGTCGGCAAACGCTTGCCGGCCCACTTTGCATAGGCCGCAGCATCACTCCATGAGACTTGGCAGACCGGCTCGTTAGACGCCGCCTCCGATCCTGGCCCATCCGGATGACGCCAGTTGGCTCCCCTGGTTTTCTTCCATGCACCCGACTTGAGATCAAAAGTGCCGGACCATCCGAACCTCTCGGCGTCAGTTTTGTAACCGGTCGCCGCGACGAATTTGGCAAACTCCCCGAAGGTTACTTCGTGCCTGTCCATCCAAAAAGACTTGACCGTTACTTCATGGACCGGCGCTTCGTACGACATTCCCTCTTCGGTACCCAACAAGAATCTCCCGCCATTGATCAGGATCATGCCTTCAATGCGTAATTGATTATCAGCGGCCGTGGCCGGAGACGAATTGACGGTTGATTGATTAACCTGGACCAGTGGCTGAGGTTCATGCCCAGCGGATTTTCGCTGACAACTCTGCGTCGAAAGCGCGATGAGCGCCGTACCAACTATCAATCGCAGTCTGCGGACCTGATTCCTCATAATTGCCGATTTGTTAGCAGAACTCTCCCGACTGTCTCCCTCAAAATTATTCTACATCAGCTCTCAGCGACACTTGTCAGGCAATCAGGAAACTCGTATAACTGGCAGCATCACGATGAAGCATTTGTTTGCTAAAGTTGCTCTACCGGTAGGCTTGCTCACGCTTCTGTTTTGTTCCCTGTTTAGCGTATCGGCGCCACAATCTGTTTCCGCGACGCAAAGACCAAAGTACAACGTCCTCTTCATCATCTCTGACGACTTGCGCCCCGAGTTGGGCAGTTATGGCAATCCGATCATCAAGACGCCGAACATTGATAGTCTCGCCGCACGCGGCATGCGCTTCAATCATGCTTATGCGCAGTTTCCGCTCTGCAATCCGTCGCGCACCTCACTATTCAATGGACGCTACCCGACGCAGACCGGCGTGATGGATAACAACACCTACTTTCGAGCGAAGCATCCGGATTACGTAACGTTACCGCAGTATTTTCAGAAGAACGGTTACGCGACTTTGCGCACCGGCAAGATTTTCCACGGCGGGATAGACGATCAGGTTTCGTGGACCGAAGGCGGCGAGCCGGTCGATGCGGCCATCGTCAATCGGCCTCCGAGCCCGGTCGCCAGCGGTCAAGGCGCCCGTGAGTTCGATGATCCGGATGTCACGCCTCAACCAAACAGACCCGCGCGCGCCTCGGCTTCGGATCGGATTGTCGTGTTGGAAGGCGATGGAGAATCGCATGGCGACTACAAGATCGCGACGCGCGCGATCGATTTTCTGGATCGATACAAGAATAAGCCTTTCTTTCTCGCGGTTGGTTTCAATAAGCCCCACAGCCCGCCGACCGCTCCCAAAAAGTTCTTCGATCTTTACGATGTGAACAAGATTCCGCTCCCACCTGATTTCAACACGCATCCGCAAGCGCCGCCAGGCTTTCCCGACATCTCGATTCCGCATCGCAACGCCGATCTCTTCATCGGACGCGACGCTTCACCCGCAGAAGCTCGCGAGATGATTCGCGCTTACTATGCGTCGACCAGCTTCGTGGACGCACAGGTCGGGCGCGTGCTCGAAGAACTTGACAAGCTAAACCTGCGCGACAAAACCATCATCGTCTTCTGGGGCGATCATGGTTATCATCTCGGCGAAAAAGGAAAATGGTCCAAGGCGTATTCGCTCTATGAAGTTGCCACGCGCGTGCCGCTGATTATCGACGTGCCTGGTGGGAAGACGCAGGTCACTGAACGCACGGTTGAATCGCTTGATCTGTATCAGACGCTGACAGAACTCTGTGGTTTGCCGCGTCCGCAAGGTATCGAGGGCCATAGCCTGGTTCCTCTACTTCGCAATCCGAAGGCAATCTGGGCATACCCAGCCTTCACCGTGGTCCAGTTTCAGGGCAAGTTCGGCGAATCTGTTCGCACGGAGCGTTGGCATTATGTCGAGTGGGACGAAGGCCGAGCCGGCGCAATGCTCCTGGATCCTCTAAGCGATCCGCACGAAATGAAAAACTTGGCGTCTGATCTGGCGCAAGCAAAGACGGTTCAGGAGTTGAAAAGTGCGCTTAAGCAACTGCCAATGCCTCTTACGAAATAGCCGACCGTCTTACGCTAAGCCTTATCCAAAGCGCCGTCGTCGCTACGCTTTGCCGGCGCCCTCCAGAGAATGCCTATCGAGCGCGGATGAGAATCTGCGCTTCCGCCAAACCATCCGATCGCGCTGCGAGTTTGATTTGTCCCGATTGGCCGGGCTTCGCACGCACGATCACCAGAACCAAGCCGTTGTAGGCCTTTCGTTCTTTAGCTTGGAAGGATTCGTGATCGGTGGCGTCGCCGTTATCCACGGCCACAATTTCGCCAGGGCCGGAGATCTCAAAGTGCACGCGATTCTTTGAGCGCGGCACGAGCCGGCTGTCTTTGTCCGCGACCGTCACGGTGATGAACGAAAGGTCTTGACCGTCGGCTTTGATTGTGCCATGGTCCGCTTTCATCAAAAGCCGGGAAGCTGGCCCGGTTGTTTTCATCACGTCTTCGGCCCAACGCTTGCCGTTCTTGTAAGCGACGACTTTCAATTCGCCCGGCTCGTACTTCACATCGTCCCAGCGCAGTCGATATTCGTAGGCTGTTTTTTTCTTGCGGCCAAGCGAGTGGCCATTCAGAAATAGCTCGGCTTCATCGCCTGACGTGTAAACATGCACAGGCGTGATCTGTCCGACGCGCTCGGGCCAGTTCCAGTGCGGCAGGATGTGGGCCATGGGAAAATCGGGGCGCCAGTGCGCCTGATAAATGTAGAAACGATCTTTCTTGAAGCCGTCGAGATCGACGATGCCGAAGTAGGAACTGCGCGAAGGCACTTTGATCTTGCCGCGTTCTTTAAGCTCCTTGGCCATTTGTGACTGTTCGGCCGGTTGAGTGAAGTTCAGCAGCGTCGTCGAGTCGCCACCATAAGGCGTCGGCTCGCCGAGGTAATCAAATCCCGTCCATACAAATTCGCCGGCGGTAAAAGGGGATTCATCGAGTCCCTTGAACTCGACATCGGGCGGCCAGGCCCAACGCGGCGCGTAGAGATCGTAAGAACTTACCTGAAAATCAGCGCGGCCCTGAAGCTTATCTTCGACGACGGGAAAGAAATATTCACCGCGTGAACTCACGGCTGATGCGGTCTCGCTGGCAAACAATGGAATGGTTGGATTGCTCTGGCGAAACTTTCCGTACTCAGTAGGCTTATAGTTATAGCCAAAGACGTCGACTGTTTTCTGAAAACCGTTATAGCCCGCTTCGGTGTAGTTGCATGCGGCGGTTGCGGGCCGCGTCGGATCTTCTTCGTGCGCAATGTGCACGAGCTCCTGTGCGACTTTCTGGCCTTCGGGCGTACGTTGCTCGCCGATTTCATTACCGGTGCTCCATAGAATGACGCTGGGGTGATTGCGATCGCGCCGAAGTTGCGCGCGCCAGTCCTTCTCATGCCAGTCGTCGAACAAGAGATGATAATCGTTCTTCTTCTTACCACGCTTCCAACAATCGAACGCTTCATCCATCACCAGAAAGCCCATGCGGTCGGCAAGCTCGAGCAGCTCCGGTGCGGGTGGATTGTGACTGGTGCGAATTGCGTTGACTCCCATCTCTTTCAAAATCTCAAGTTGCCGCTCGAGCGCGCGCAGGTTGAGCGCTGAACCTAATGGCCCGAGATCGTGATGATCGCAGACGCCTTGGATGTGGACACGTTCACCGTTGAGAAAGAAGCCTGAGTTCACATCGAACTTGATGGTGCGAATGCCGAAGATGGTTTCGTACCTATCGACGGCCTTGCCATTCTGCTCAACTGTAGTTACCGCCGCATAGAGATTCGGCTTTTGTAGATTCCAAAGCCTTGGCTTGTTGACCCGGATGTTCGTCTCGCCAGTCTCATTCGCACGCGCGGCGATCTTCAAACTGACTGGTGTTGCAGATGCAACGGCGGCGCCCATCTTTTGTCCATCAGAGCCAAGTTCGTAAATCTGCGTCTTCAGCGTCAGAGTCACTGGCGAGGCGCTCTCGTTGTCAACCGTGACCTTAGGATTTACCGTCGCGGAAGACGTATTGACTTCCGGCGTCGTTACATAAGTTCCCCAATGGCCCACATGAATGCCGGAGGTCTTCACCAGCCACACGTTGCGATAAATGCCGCCTCCGGGATACCAACGCGACGAGTCGGGCGGGTTGTCCAGACGAATAGCGAGGATGTTCTCTTTTCCGTATTCGATATACGGCGTCAGGTCGAGTTCGAACGATGCATAACCGTAGGGCCAGCCGCCCACGAACTTGCCGTTGAGCCAGACGGCGGAGTAGGACATTGCGCCGTCAATGTCCAGGTAGAATTGCTTTCCCTTTTCGTCCGCAGAAACGCTGAAATGTTTTTGATACCACGCGACACCCCACCACGGAAGCTTGCCGGTCTCGCCGGGATAATCCTGATTGAAAGGCCCCTCGATGCCCCAATCATGCGGCAGGTTCAATTGACGCCAACTGCGGTCATCAAAATCGCGTTGCGTGTAGGAAATGTCTTCCCCGAGATTTCCTGCCGGCCGGCTTGGGTTCTTCGCGCCTGAAGTCAGAACGAATTCATTGCCGGTCGCTGTGACGCCATCTTTGATTTTCTCGTAAGCCAAACGGCCTTCGGTTCCCGGCGGATCGCCTTTCTGAAATCGCCAATCAGCGTTGAGCGAGATACGCTCGCGCAACGGAACGGCTGCGCCTGCCGTGGCTCGGAAGATGATCGGATCAGGAGCAGCGATCAGGAAGAACAAGAATGCAAAGCCGAGAATTTTATTCATCATCGTCATAATGTTCCTTCTACTGCTTGACCTACCCACGACGGCAAAGTTGCCAGCGAACCACTCTTCGCGTTCGAAAGAGTAACGATTGTCACGCTCAGCACAGAATTGAAAGTAGAGTCAGGGCTCGCTTCATCTGGGTCGTCGGTTTGTTGGTTCATAGATCTCGACTTCAACTATGCTGAACGCGGACGATTTTGGGCCGACCTCACGATTGCCAGTAATTCCGACTGCGTTTCCGACGTTGTTCGCATCTTTCGGCTCACCCGTTAGCTCAATCTTCACGTGCCGGCCCATGGTTGGCCGGAACGAAAACGTCACGTAACCCAAACTCGGCGATGTGTTGCCCTTGAAAACTGTTTGGTCGTCAACGCTGATTCGAATTGGATACGACCGCGTCCGCCATGAACTGAGTTTGAGTGTTACCTCATTAATGGACGCCGGATGATCGAGTTCGTAATTGATCCAGGCAGAGCCAAGCCAGCCATCGTTCGACCAGCTCGTCACTTCGTTGTCGTCAAAGCTCAACGCCGCGTTCGTGACATTCGCACCCGCGGATGCGCTCGTGATGCGGAGGGGCGTTCGCGAACTTAGCAGAACTCTTGCCGCAGGTGTTGGCCCTCGGGTTAGGTTAGCTGAGAGGCCGGCGTCAGGCATGTCAAGCGACAATCCATCAACGCTCTTGACTGCGCGCGAAGCGATTTCGACTGCGGTAGGTTTCAGACCGTCCGCTTCAGCCTTCAGCCGAATCACACCGCTGTCCGGAGTCGAACGAACTAGCACGCGGTTGATGCCGCATTCGACCGGCAGCCTCCTTGCCAGAATGAAGTTGTCCGGCCCTTGAGCGATTCCGCCGCGCCACTCCGCCGGTCCTGAAATCGAAAAGTTGATCAGGTCCAGGGCCGTCGGACAACGATTGCCGGCGGCATCAACCACCTCGACATCGACCAGCGCCAGATCAGATCCATCAGCACGCAGGCCACTCGGTCCAGTGTGAACGGTAAGCCGGATTCCAAACGGTTTGCCGGCGGTCTTGATTTCTGTCTCGCAGATCGTTTTTCCGCGCGTGTCATAGCCAACAGCTTTGACGATACCTGGCTGCCAAAGAACATTCTTGAATGTGTAGAGGAAACGGCTGCTCTGCGCACCGACGCCTTGTGACTTACCGTTGACGAACAATTCAACTTTGTCGGCGCTCGAGACGACGAAGACGTCCTTCTTCGTTCCCGGTTCGTAATTCCAATGACCGATGATGTGAATGCGCGGATGCTCGACATCGACCCAACCATCCCACATCACCTGATGCGCAAAGTAGCCGTCCTTTGGCAGACGCATCGCGTCAACCTCGCCGCTCCGGCGGAAGTTCTCAGCGCCGCGAAAGTGCGTGTTCGAATCCGAAAAGATGATGTTTACACCGCCCGCACTCATTCGTTCACCTGTTCCCGGTCGCTCACGCCAGTAGTCGTACCAGCGCATAACGTCTTCGATCGCGTGCGAGTCCTGATTGCGATTGTAAGCACTCGCGTCCTGATTTTGATAAAGCGGACCGGCGCCATTCTTGTGATATGGCGGCGAGAACTCGTCCCAATATTTTCGCAGCCCTTCATCCCGCGAATACTCCATCGCCCACATCGGCTTCGTCGCGCTCTTGTTGATGTAGAGCATCTCGCCGCCATATTCAGCCACTTTGCTGTCGAGCATTTCTCGCGCACCGATTGCCCGGCCGCCGTGCGGATCAAACGTGTCTCGCAAGGCTTTCATTTGCTGCATGTGCATCTCGCTGATCGCTTTGTTGCCGCACTCGTAAAAGACGATGCTGGGATTGTTTCGGTTATAGATGATGGCGTCGCGCATCAGATCAACGCGCTGTTCCCAGCGCCGGCCCGTAACGTCCTGCTCAGAATCGCCCGCGGGCATTGCTTCCATCAAGCCGACGCGGTCACATGATTCGACATCCTGCTTCCAGGGCGTCACATGCATCCAGCGGATTAGGTTGCCGTTTCCTTCGACGATCATCCGGTTGCTGAAATCGCTCAACCACGGCGGTACCGACAGACCTATCGACGGCCATTCATTCGTCGTGCGCTGCGCATAGCCTTTGAACTGAATCGGATTGTCGTTGAGTTTGGCGATGCCATGACCGAACTCAGTCTTGCGAAAGCCGGTGCGCGTTCTTACCACATCGACAGTCTGGCCATTGACCTTAAGAATTGTGTAAACGTCGTAAAGATAGCCGTAGCCCCAGCTCCAGAAATTGAGGTCGTCAACCCGCGCGCTGGCAACCAGAGTCTTCGTTTCGCCGGCAGCAATAGTTTGCGATCCGCCATCGATCGTCTTGATGGTCTTTCCGTCGGGATCGGCGATCGCTATCTCGAAGTCGCAGGTTTCAGAGTTCGCGTGCTCGTTCTTCACCTGCGTTTCTGCAGTGATCGTTGCGCGTCGGCCAGCGATGTCAAAGTCGCTCGCATGAACGTACACGCCGGTGGTGCCAAGGCTCGAATAGAGCGCCAGAGTTTGATACAGCTTGTCAGTCACGTGCAGGTAAACATTCTTGTTGATGCCGCCATAGTTAGCGTAAAAATTCCGATCGTTCCATTGAAACGGAGAATTCGTCGACTGTTCGTGATAGGTCCATGAATTATCGATGCGCGCCGCCAGCACGTTCTCTTGCGGCGCAGGGTTTAGCTGATTCGTGATATCGAAGCCGAACGCCATGACCCCGTTTTCGTGACGCCCGATGAACTTTCCATTTAGAAAGAACTCGCCGCCTTGCCGGACTCCTTCAAACTCAAGAAAGACTTTCTTGTCGGCACTGCCTGCAGGTAGCCGAAACCTTTTGCGGTACCAGGCGACTCCAGTTGGCAAATCATGGATGCTGACCTTGAAAGCCGAATCTTCGTTCCAAGCGTGCGGTAACGTGACATTCTTCCCACCGGAATCGTCAAAGGCTGGCGCCTCAGCTCCCTTTGGATCACCGACCAAGAGTCTCCAGCCAGAATTAAAGTTGTATTTCGTTCGCGCGCTCAGCGGAGGATCGAACGCTCTGGTCGGGCCGGTGAAAGCCGATGGAGAAATGCAGAAGATCGCCAGATCCAAGCCGATAAGAATTACCAAGCGCTTCAGCGTTGACAAGAGATTCACCCAGTCGCTTGTTACTTCGTCTTCGTAAAATACGGTCGCGTATACGGTCGCGTATATTGACTAGCGTAAGACAATCTGAAGATTGAACTCTAAACCGTGAACTCCACGGCTCAGAGTTCATCAAGCTTTAGCTTGTGTCTCGTCAAACACACGTGACTGTATCTATTGAAAGCCTGTACCTAATTACCCAGCGGTTTGACGCTGCTCGCCTTCGGGCTGGCTGGCAGCCCGAAACTGTCAATCGGATCTGGATGGCTTGGATCAAAGGCTGCAACCTCGGTGGCCAGGAATCTTACCAAGCCGACTCTGCTGGCCTTGATCCCTTCGACGATGCACCTTGCCAACTCATAGCTGCCGTAGTTGTCGTGGTGCGTGTTATCGTTCGGTGCGAACGCGCGCTTCGAAGTTTCGGGTCCCCATGCTTCATAAAGCGTCTTGCTCATCGCATTCAAATCGATCAGCGGCAGGTTCTCTTCGGGCGCGACTTGGCGCACGGCTTCGGGATAATCACCGTGCGAGTTTGTGATCTTGCCGTTGTGATCGAAAGTACGGCGCTGCACCGGTGTGACGACGATCGGAATGCCGCCACGTTTGCGCGCTTCCGTTACGAATTTCTTTAGGTCAGCCTTGTACGTTGTAAACGCGCCGACGCCCTCGCCCTTCTCTTTCTCGTCGTTGTGACCGTACTGGATAATCAAGTAGTCACCCGCCTTCATCGTGCTCAGAACTTTATCCAGGCGATGCGCGCCGAGCGAGCTGCGCAGAGACTCGCCCGACTCAGCGTTGCTCGCGATCGCAATTCCGGGTTTGAAAAAGCGCGTCAGCATCTGTCCCCAACTGTTGTAGGGCTCAGAAGGCTGATCGCTGACGGTCGAATCGCCGAGCAAATAAACTGTCGGCACCTCAACTCTGGTGATCTCGATCGCGCAAACGCTCGGATGCGAGTTGTTGAATTCAAGCGTCAGCTTTTCGTCCCACGCCCACCATTCAGTAGTCTTCTCGCGATCTTTGAGATTGACCTCACCGTCGCCGGCGATCTGTGGCGTGCGAATGTTCACCGTAAACGTTCTTGTCTCGAATTTGCCGAAAGCCGTATGCGCGCTTTCGATCATCAGCCGGCGCAGCTCCGCTTTGATCGTGGTCGTTGATTCACCCTGCGCATCTCCAAGTGTCACGGTTACGTTGTAATTCCCCTCGGGCAGCGCAACTGAGAAGTAAAAAGGCAGATCGCTCGCGCACAAATCCCCGCGCAGTGGATCTTTGCCGCCATGATCGAGACACGTGACTTTCGCTCCCGGCTCGAAACCATAGCCGATTTCTTTGCTGTAAACCGTGTTCGCCAGAACCTGCGTATAGCCGGGCGCGATTTTGCCAGGGCCGAAGTCGAGCCTATAGACGGGGGATTCCATTCGTGAGCGAGTTGCCCGGTCCTGTCTCACCCTGCTGCTGTTGTTGGCCGATCCGCTAACGATGATGAGTGCAATCAGGAAAAATCGATGAGTTCTCATGACGATGCTGTGACGCTCAAAGCCTCTTCAGCTCAACGCGCTCAAGGCGCGTGTCGTTGATCGGAGGGGACTGCAGCACACCGAAGTTTTGCACGTTCTTCAACACAAACGTCGGCGTGTTCTGAAATGTTTCGGCTCGCAGGTGGAAGAAATCGGCGTCCTTAACGTCATTGAGTACAAATGCCGCCCGTTGATCTTGTTTCAGGTATCTGACTTCAATATCATTCATCGCAAGTCCTTTCACGTGCCGGACAAAAAAACCGTACGCCGGAATCACGCCGAACATCGACGGCTCTGGATAATTTGTCTCCCTTTCCGGCGGTTCGAGCGCGGCTTGCTCGCTCGTGCCGCCACCACGGTAGTAGATGCGCACGTTACTAAGTCTCACGTCCTCGATGTCGTGACCAGGAATGCCGCTGATGATCGAAGCGTAACGCGAATCCGCATTGTACGCGACGACATTACTGATATTGATGCGCCGCAATTCACCCACCGGCATGCCAGAGGGCCCGCGCATGCGACCGCCCAGTCGCAGAAAGATCGGAGCATTCACAATGTCGCGCATCGTGATATTCGCGATCGAAACATCCTCGAGCGATCCGCCGTCAACAGTTTCCAGCGCCAGGCCGCGACAGTGATCAAAGCCGATGTCAGAGATCGTGATGTTCCTGAAGCCGCCGTTCGATTCAGTTCCCAACTTGATTCGTCCTGCGGGGCCATCATGATCGGGAGCTTCTGTAACATTGCGCTTGAAAGTTCCGTCCAGCAGCGACCCGATGTCATAGCCGCTCACAAAACAACCGGTGACGGTTACGTTCTCTGTTGCGCGCGCGAAGCCGAGGGCGTAAGAGCTTTTCAGCACAATCGCATCGTCATTCGGCGAGTTAACGCTCGCATTTGAAATGCGCACGTTGCGGCAGGAATCGATGTCGATGCCGTCGCGGTTCGTGTCGATCTTGACGTTGTCAATCGTGAGATTGTCGACGCCCGTTGCCAGGATGGCAAAGTGGCCACCGTTCAAAATCGAGATGTCGCGGATGATCACATTCCGGCAGTTCTTCAGACCAATCGCTTTGTTGCCAAGGCTATTCATTTCACTGACGGGAGCATCTTCACCCAGAGGAGATTCAAGGCGAGCTTGTGGACGCGCACCGCCAAGACTGACCGGAGCATCCCCAGCTTGTTGGGGACGTCGCGGCCGCGGACTGCGCCGCGTCAGGCCTCGGCCATCAATAAGCCCTGGACCAAAAATGGAAATGTCTGCCAACCCAATGCCTGCAATCAAACTATTCTGCCAGTGGCTGTGGCCAAAGTCCTGATACATGTCCCACTGATTGGCCTCAGGCAGATCGTAGCCACCCTTCACTTCTTTCGGATCGGCAGCGAGTATCGTTGCCCCCTGATCAAGATAAAGCGCGACATGGCCCCTGAGACGAATCGTGAAAGAAAGATAAATGCCGGCGGGAAAGTGTACGGTGCCACCGCCGGCGGAGGCGGCCGTCTCAATGGCTTTGTTGATGGCCGGCGTGTCTATAGTCTTACCATCCCCTTTTGCGCCAAAGCCTCTTATATTGTACGCGTCTGTGAATTGAAGCTGTTTTTGTTCGGCTCGTCCATTTTGTGAGAAGGAGATTTGTTTTTGAGCACGACCGTCGTTCAAGAAGAAAGCAGAAAGCGCCAACCCAATGACCGCAAGCGACGTCCTGGTTTTCATTCTCATCAACGGGATTGCTACTGTCCGGAGGCCTTCCTGACGACCTCAGGTGTATTCACACGTTCACTGTTTGCGACTTTCACAGATGCACCATCCTGCGTTCGCAGCTTGACATTCTTCATCTTCCAATCTCGCGCATATTCTATGAAGCCAGCCTCGCTGCCCTCAGCCGTGACGTTCGCCCAATTCACATTTACGATTGGTTTTTCTGGCAGACCGCTCGCTGAGAAGATGCGGCGCGCGCCTACAATCTCAACATTCTCGATCGTGATGTTGCGAAATTCGCAAAGACCACGCTCGGTAGGAACGACCGGAGTACTTAGCGCGATCCACCGAGGCGGGATATTCTTAACGTCCTTCGGGATGGTCGCGTAGCTGTAGCTTGGATTCCAGTTCAGCGTGAAAGTGAAAGGCAGGGGCACATTCTCCATCCTGATATCGCGGACCAGCACGTCTTCCACAAAACCGCCGCGGGTCTTCGCCGACTTAAAACGGATACCTTCGCTCGTGCCGATACCTCGATTGTTGTAGGCGACGACTTTTCGTATCCCGCCTGAAGTTTCGCTGCCAAACGAAAGCATGCCGCCGCCGCGCCGCGTGATGTTATTGCGAACCACAACATATTCCGTTGGCCGATTGACGCGCAGCCCATCAGCATCGCGACCGGCCTTCAAACAAATATCATCATCGTTGTTGTCGATGTCGCAGTTCTGTATCAGGATGTTGCTTGACGAGTCGATATCGATCCCATCCGTACTGGGGCCGGCGTTGTCCCTTATCCTGATTCCACTCACTGTCACGCGATCCGAATAGACAACCTGTACGGTCCAGAACCCCGAGCGCTGCAAGGTGAGATTCTCGACGCTGACATCCGTCGATTTCCAGATCACTATCAACCGCACGCGCTCGGCATCATAGTCTGCCGCCCATCGCAAGCCGCGCGGTTCATATTCGCGCCGCAAGGCCCAATACTTGTCCCACCATTTCTTGCCTTGTCCATCGATGATGCCACCACCGGAAATCTTGACGTTCTTCTGATCGTTGACATTAATCAAAGCGGCGGGCCATTTCATCTCGATGCCTGACACGCGCGTCCAGATGGAGGGATAATCTGCATCCGTCTGGCTAGCAAGTAACGTCACGCCCTGATCAACACGCAAATGCACATTGCTTTTGAGAAAGAGCGCGCCTGTCAGATAAACACCGGGCCGTAAGTGCACAACTCCGCCGCCCGCTCTCACACAAGCATCGATAGCTTTCTGGATCGCTTTAGTCGAGTTCGTAACTCCATCACCGATCGCGCCAAAGGAATTAGCGAGAAACTTTCGCGTTCCCCTTGGCGCGTGCCTGGCGCCGACTTCGCTTATCCACGCCGGCAGATCATTCGAGGTGCCGATAAGTTTGGAGTGAGCCGGCGCGGCATCTGCAACAGAGATTGCGAAACAAAAGCCAAACAACAGTACAATTCGCGCTTGTCGCTTCTTCCACATCAGATCAATTCGAATTCGGCGAGACTTCGCAGGAGTGAAATACTAATCGACCGGAGTACGAAGGTAAAACTCGGAAGCATGCCACGGATACACTTAAGAATCCAAAATGGTCAGAAAACCGGGTAGTGGGCCATTTTCAATGCAAATGTCCGACAAACTTCAGTTTGTCGTCCAAGTTCGACAAGCTAAAGCTTGTCGGACATCCAAACTGACCCACCACTGAAAACCGACTTCGGATGACGATCGGATCCTACTTTTCCAGAGTGACCGCGCCGGCGGTTTCGGGTTTCACTGACACATCTGGGCGGTTTACCGATCGCACAAGAATGACGACTTCGACTGGAGCTCGCCCTTCAATCTCGGCTCGGTGATTAACTCGCCGCTTCGAGCGTTTTCCGAACCACACCAGATAACACTTTCGTTTTCGCGAGATGCAACATTCTGTCTCTTTATTTGATGTGATGAAGTATGACTCTGACAAATAGAAGACAGATGGTTGTCGCGATCATCCGCAACAACCCGGTTATTCTTTTCGGGCGAAACTTAGGCATGAGAAGGATAAAGAGGTGTTCGGATCTACATCTACGACCTGCTTCTTGCCGTTAATGGTGTCGCTACGGGCCGAGCAGCCTGGTGAATGACAGCGACCCTAACTTCCAGGCGCCGCTTTGCTGCACGTACACCTCTGTAACCACGAAGGGGTTGGTGACCTCGTTCCCGCCGACGACGGCGACCAGACGGATCTTGTTCAGAAGGATGGCGGTCGTGCCGATGAACCGCACCGACACCTCCTGGATCTCCACGTCCTTGTACTGGATCCCCCCGCTCCTGATGACGTCGAGTTCCTGGGTCTTGGACATGGTCCCGCCCATGTGGACGAAGACAGCCTCCTCGTGGAAGAGGGCAGCTAAGGAATCTACTTTGCGCTCCGACATCCAGCGCCACTTATCCCTGGAGAGACTGACTATTTCCTGTTCCGCCTTCGGGCGACTCATGGTAGGCGGACCTCCTTGTTTTTGTGGCGCGGCTGACCCTTGCACGCTCACTATTAAGAAGCACAGCCCGAGAAGTGATGCTTTCATATTGGTATTTTCTGTTCCTTCCTTCAGAACTCTTCGTCCATGTTCCCGTTCATCTCTGCGGACACTTCCAGTCCGCTCCGTCCATGGCGCGTTTCCGCGTCATGTTCTCCTTTTTCGCGAGCCCTCACTTCTTCAGCGGCGCCTCCACGCCTGAGAAGACCAGCACAGCGTCTGGCAGACGCTGCCCCCGGATCTCGATCGCAGAAACAGACGAATTCAGCTCAGCGAGTTCGGCGGGAGTAAATCGAACTGCAGCCGCGCCGTTGTTCTCGAGCATATGCGCCATCTGTGTCGTCCCAGGGATGGGCACGATCCATTGCTTCTGCGCCATCAGCCACGCAAGCGCGATTTGTGCGGGGGTGGACTGCTTCCGCTTGGCCCAACTCTTCACCAGGTCCACGAGCGCCAGGTTGTGGGGCAGGTTGTCTGGCGAGAATCGGGACTCGACGCCGCGAATGTCACCGGGAGCGAACCGGGGTATTCGCGTCGATCCAGCCGGTTAGGAACTGCACGCCGAGGGGGCTCCAAGGCACAAAGCCGATTCCAAGCTCCTCGCAAGTCGGGATAACTTCCTTCTCAGGACCGCGCCACAGCATCGAGTACTCGTTCTGGACAGCCGTGACCGGCAGCGCGGCGTGAGCCCGGCGCAGCGTTTTGAGCCCCATCTCGGATAGGCCCCAATGGAGGACCTTGCCTTGCGCCATCAGGTCCTTCACCGCGCCGGCGACGTCTTCGATCGGCACCCGCGGATCGACGCGGTGCTGATAGAGTAGATCGATGCGGTCGGTGCGCAGCCGCTTGAGCATGCCCTCGACCGCGAGCTTGATGTGTTCGGGTCGGCTGTTCAGTCCCGGACGCCGTTCTCCGGTTTCAAGATCGATGTTCCAGGCGAACTTCGACGTGATCACCACCTTGTCCCGGAACGGAGCAATGCCTTCACCAAGGATCCGCTCCACCTCATGAGGACCATAAGCCTCGGCTGCGTCGAAAAAGGTGTTTCGGATTTATTATCAGTCAGCCAACCTAGGCCAAACAAAGGATTGACGAGGCAAGCTCCTATCAATGTGAAAGCAAATAGATTCAAGTTCCTAACTGCGTTGAATTGCATTTTGTCAGGAATTACAGCTGTTGACGGGTTACTCTTGCTTTAGTGCGGAGGTCGTTGCGCTTGCTTGGTTGACCTCGTTTGAACTCAGAAGTTCTTTCACTTTGATCAGAACGGCCTCCGATCCGATGCTCTAGTTGCCTCCACAACCTGACGAACGGAGTCGACCACAATCTCAGGTTGATCCATTTGAATGTAGTGGCCGCTCCTTTCAGCGATGATGTGTTTACTTCTGGAAGAAAGGCGAGCCAGAGCTTTCTGCATCTCGAGGCGGAGCTCTTCACCTTTAGCTACCATTGACGGAATGCCGTAATCAGCTGCGTTGGCGACACCATGAGTTATGACGATAAGTGGAATATCGCTGTGCCAGTGTGCTGCTCTTACTTGTTCTTCGCTAATGGCCAGCCTTGCCAATTGAGCTTTATCAGCGTCAGTCATCCTTTGCTTGACCTCCACCGGCAGCATTGCCACCCACCGATCCATCTCATCTTCGTGCACAGAGTCCACCAGAACCATGCCGACGATCTCTTCAGGATGCTGACTGGCGTAGAGTCACACGTTCATGCCTCCAAAGGAATGGCCGACAAGAACAAAAGGTAAAGGAATGTTGGCCCTGATCAGCAAGGTATGCAGGTCTTTGATTATGTCCTGGCTTGGATAAGAAGGATCAGGCCGGCGCTCGCTCTTGCCAAGACCGGCGCGATCATAAACGCACACCCGGGCGAATTTAGCTATTTCCGTTGGACCTGGATCCAAGTCTCAGATGAGTCGTAGCCTCCAGCATCCATCACAACTGTCGGACTGCCATTGATAGAACGGCCAGAGCAGTTGATGTGAAGTCGATATCCTCCTACATCTATCATCTCATCAAGAGCTAAGGCATTGTCCTGAGCACGTTTGGTCTGACTTGACTGAAAGCCACAAGCGGAGACTGAGATAAGTAAGGTAAAGAAGACCATTAATCGTTTAATTTCTCGTCCCGACTCATGCCTCATGCGTAACCTTCCAATTGGCCTGGCCCACTCGTCATGTAACAAGCAGTTCATCATACGATACGCGCCTTCGGTCGAATAATCGCCGACTGTCATGGTGATAGACAATTTCTGCGTTGAAATTGCGCCAGTGGGTGACCTTTGCTTACGAACAAAGTTATTACCTTACGCACTGATTTTCGCGTCGATTTGCTGCCGCTATTCCGTGGAATTCCGAGCTCACCTCGCATAACATCAGATCGGAGTTTGCCGCGGTCTTTACATTTTAACTTCAGCGAGCATTCTTTTAGCTGCGGAATTCATTGGCTGGAGGTTTGAAGATGGCAGTTACTTTTGCAGGCGATATTCGTTCGCTGTTTCGCGATACACCCGACGTAGACACGATGAAGCGCATGGGGATTGACCTATCGTCTTACGACGACGTGAAATCCAAGGCGGAAGTCATTTATGCAAGATTGGAAGATGGCAGCATGCCGTGCGATGGCCCTTGGCCCAAGGAGCAAGTGTCGTTATTCAAACGTTGGATGGATGAAGGCATGGCACCGTGAATGCTAGCTTGCCATCAAGCTAATCTTTTTCTCAATTGTTAATTATTGGTTTTGTCAGCTAGTGGAGGGCTTGAGTCGAATCAGAAGGCAGCAAAGTGGAAGAAAAAAACTATTACGAAATTCTCGGGGCGGCTGAAGATGCGTCTCAAGATGAGATCGAACGTCTCTATAAGCGTATCGCCAAACAGCACCATCCGGATCGCGGTGGCGATGAGGAAGATATGAAGGCAATCAATGAAGCATACCAGGTACTTGGAAACGAGTTCACGCGTCACGCGTACGACTCGCGGCGCAAGCGTACATATAGCACTGTGAGCGGCGTGGGGCCACCGTTGTACCCGCCTTCGACACTATTTCCAAACACAGTACTCGGACGGCTCATAGGTGCGCTATTCCCTTTGCTGGGCGGACTGCTGTTTCTTTTCCTGATCAGGATCTATTACCTCAGATTCATGTGGCCAATGTTCCTTTTCGCCGTATTAGTTGTTCTCTTCGGAGTGTGGAAGGTTCGCGAAGTTATGATCATTGCAAGGAAGAATCTGCCTGCCTCACATCTGATGCGGCGGTACGTATGGGCACAGGAGTTCGCTTTCTGGGGCATTGTAGTTCAAGGACTCGGTGCTTACACTATTTATGTGTTGACAATAGCGATGTGAAACCAAGAACGTTTCTTCCGAACGGAATGGAGGAATTTGTTGTTTTAGCTAGGCGTCTGGCCCAGCGGTTCAAGTTGGGAAGGTGAAAGCGTCATTACGCCGGGGTGCCGCAATGGTCTCTTAAAGATTGTCGTTGCTCCAGATCGTGAGCAGCGGGTTATGGCGTGATGCCGACGTCTCACATTCATGAAGGACTACCCCTGGTTCGATCCTGCTTCAATGCACGGCGTGATTATTGTTAAGCCAACCCTTTTGTCTTACTCGATATATCTGCCCTACTACACTGACAATTGAGCAGACCTACCACTGCGCTTTTCGTGCAAGGAATTGCAGGCAATCCGCTCTCAGCGCCAAAAAGCGTTGTGCTATTCTTGGGCTGTTTTGCGGGACGAGAGGGACATCAGGGACTGGAGGGATAGTTCAATAATGCTCGCTAAACTTTACCAACAAAACAATTGTTGTGTACACTGCACTTAATCGTTATCGACGCCCGCTTGGCTCAGCAATAGAGGCGACACTCGTAAGTGTCGCCTTTTCTTATGTTTACAGGCACGCGAAAAATGCGTTGTGCGCTTCTTGGGCTTAGTGCTTATCGAACCGGCACTCTATCTGCCCCATTTGAAATCTCCTCGACTGCGACTCTCCTTCTTCGCGGGATGAAATCCGAGTAGTGCTACGGCAGCCCGAAGCTGCCGATAGGTCGAGCCAAAGACCATCATCGTGCCATCCCAAGAGAGCGACGCCCGCGTGTCATTCTCCGCGCCGACCGAGTTGTTGATCTCGCAGCCGCGGTTCAGCGACCCCGCTTACCGAACAAGTCCGAGACCGGACTCACCTGTCGCGTCTCGGACGTGTTGGGCTGCCCTTCGACGTGAACGCGAACCTGTCCGAGCCGGTGGGTCGGGACTAGAAGGCGCAGTTCCCAGGGCTGGGGGCGTCTATCCGGAACGGCGCGCCGGGTGGGACGTCGAAATAGGCGGACCATATCTCGAGGTTTTCGCTGCCCTCATTGCGACCGATGTGGACGTGGCCCTGGCCCCTATCGACGAACGCCTGCCCGGCCGTATAGGTACGGCCCGTGCACGTCGGGTCCTCGCTGGAATACAGGGTCAGCGCACCGGCCTTGACCAGCACGAGCACCGGGCCCGGGTGAGTGTGCCAGCCGGTGTAACCTCCGGGCGCGATGACGACCTGCTGCATGACCGTCTCCTGTGCGTTAGACACGTGGATGACCTCCTGGTCCCCCGGCCCGATCTTGAACTTGATGTCGACCGGATCGGCGAAGCCCGCCCTCGCCACGACGGACGAGATCAGG
>WNGK01003011.1_pt1 | contig 22899 bp, 34 predicted proteins | sample 5400601 | NCBI WGS metagenome assembly WNGK01 (sample SAMN13153376, study PRJNA577476) | soil metagenome | isolation source: 60 cm soil or saprolite under Garry oak tree replicate 1 | place: USA:California | collected 2016-06-15
AAGAAGGCGGGCGGCATACGCCATTCTTCAAAGGATATCGTCCGCAGTTTTACTTGCGCACGACGGACGTGACCGGAGTGGCGGAACTTCCTTCGGGCACGGAGATGGTGATGCCGGGCGACAACGTGCAGCTGGTGATCGAGCTGATCACGCCGGTGGCGATGGAGAAAGGCTTGCGGTTTGCCATTCGCGAAGGCGGGCATACGGTGGGCGCAGGAACCATCAGCGAGATTGTGCAGTAAGGCAAAACCGTTGTTGGTCGTTCGTGGTTGGTCGTTGGCAAGAGCAAAGCCCCGAAGGGGCGGAATACGTTAGCCCCGGGTGTAAGCCCTGGGTAGGGAAGAAACGACAGAGTCCCCGTAGGGGCGGCAGAAAAGCAGGTTCCTCACCGCTAAAGCGGTTCGGAATGACAGAGGGTTAGGGTTGGTGGTCGTGAACGCCACGAGCCCGCTAAACGCCTCAAGTTCTTTCCTTCCGGAGAATCCGGAAGGGGTCAGGAAAAAGATAGTGATAGGAAACGAAAAAATTCGCATCCGGCTGAAGGCATACGATTATCGCGTGCTTGACCAGTCGACAACGGAAATTGTGGCCACCGCGAAGCGCACCGGCGCGCAGATTGCAGGCCCGATTCCATTGCCCACGATGAAGAACAAATACTGTGTGCTGCGTTCGCCGCACGTGGACAAGAAGTCGCGCGAGCAGTTCGAGATCCGGACGCACAAGCGCTTGCTTGACATTCTCGATCCTACGCCGCAGACGGTGGATGCGTTGATGAAACTCGATTTGCCTGCCGGAGTGGATGTGGAGATTAAAGCCTTCGGCAAGGAACATAAGTAGGACTCATCGTCCAGCCAATAGCTAACAGCCATGCTGGAACGGAGAAGGAAATGGTGAAAGTAGCAGGAATTTTAGGGAAAAAAGTCGGGATGACGCAGCTCTTCGATTCGCGCGGCGAGGTGCATCCGGCGACCGTGTTGCAGGCGGGGCCGTGCGTGGTCACGCAGCACAAGTCGCAGACGAAAGACGGATACGACTCGGCGCAGATCGGCTTGGTTGAATTCGTGAAAGAGTCGCGGCTGACGCGTCCGATGCGGGGGCACTTGAGCAAGAACAATTTGCCTCCAGTGAAATTCATGCGCGAAGTGCCGATTGAAGTGGACGAGAAAGCTCAGGCTGATGGCGTGGTGAAAGCTGGCGACCGCGTCATGGTGGATATTTTCGACGGTGAAAGATTTGTCGACATCGTCGGTGTCAGCAAGGGTAAGGGCTTTCAGGGCGTGGTAAAGCGCCATCATTTTGGCGGCGGTCCGAAGTCGCATGGTTCGATGTTCCAGATTACCGGTTCAATTGGTTCGTCGGCGTTTCCATCGCGTGTGTTTAAGGGAATGCGGATGTCCGGGCACATGGGAAATGCGCGGGTGACGGTTCGGAATCTGCGCGTTCTCGGCCTGGATAAAGATGACAACCTGCTCGTAGTCGAGGGCAGCGTGCCGGGGCCGAATGGCGGATACCTGGTTATCACAAAATCGAAGAAGCCGCCAAGAGAGCGCCGCGGATTTGCCGGCGCGGCGACGGTGGATCCGTTGAAGGCGGCGAAGAGGGCAGCGAAGAAGGGATAAAGCAGTGGTCAGTGGCTAGTAGCCAGTGGCTAGAAAGAAATTGCATGGCAACGATTGACATTCACGATTTGAGCGGCGCTAAAGTTGGCACGCTGGAGCTCGCCGACGAGGTCTTTGGCGCGATCAATGAAGATCTGCTGTGGGAGGCGGTGAATCATTACCGTGCCCGGCAGCGCGCCGGCACTCATGCCACCAAGAATAAGAAGCTGGTTTCCGGATCGGGCAAGAAGCTTTGGAAGCAGAAGGGAACTGGCCGCGCCCGCGTCGGCTCGATCCGTTCACCGCTGTGGCGGCATGGCGGAACCGTGCATGGACCGCAGCCGCGTTCGTACGATTACAGTTTCCCGCGCAAGAAATTGCTGGGAGCATTGCGCTCGGCGCTGGCAGCGAAGTTGTCGGATGGCAAGCTGATCGTGGTCAACGCCTTTGACATGAAAGAGCCGAAGACGCAGCCGTTTCGCGAGGCGCTGGATGCGCTGAGCGTAGACAAGGGTGCGCTGCTGGTCGAAGTGGCGAACCACGGAAACCGCAATCTCGATCTGAGCTCGCGCAATCTTGCAGGAGTGGAACTGGTCGCGAGCAATGAGGTTCATCCGTATCATCTGCTGCGGTATGACCGCGCGATTTTTTCGCAGCCGGCGATTGAGAAGTTGCAGCTCTCGCTGAAGAATTCAGCTTCACGCCGCGCGCATGAAGCGGCTGCAGGAGAAGGCAGGAGTCCGAAGAAGGCTGCGCGGTCTCCACGAACTCGGACCAAGAAAGCGGCGGAGGTGGCGTAATGAAATCGGCATATCAGATTATCCGCCGGCCGGTGATTACGGAAAAGGGCTTGGGCATCAAGGAAAACCAGAACACGCTGGTCTTCCAGGTTGCGCCCAAGGCCACGAAGACCGAGATCAAGGAAGCTGTGCAATCGATCTTCAAAGTGAAAGTGAGTTCGGTGCGTACGGCGAATTATCCGGGGAAAGAGCGGCGGCGCGGGAAGTTTGCCGGTTATCGTCCGGACTGGAAGAAGGCGTTCGTCCGCCTAAAGTCCGGCGAGAAGATGCCGGAGTACGCGCAGAACCTCTAAAGGCGGCTTCAGGCTCTGGCTTTCAGGAAAACAGAGCCGTGACCGCAAGCGAAAAGCAGGTTCCTCACCGCTGAAGCGGTTCGGAATGACGAGGGTTAGGCTAAGAGCTAGAAGCTAGCAGCTAAGAGCTAAGAGCTAGAAGCTAGCAGATAAGAGCTGATTTTTATGGCAATCAAGACTTATAGACCGACAACCCAGACTTTGCGCTACCGGACCACGCTTTCGAGCGCGGACCTGACTACGGACCGGCCGCATAAGCCGTTGACCGAACCGAAGCATCGTCAGGGCGGACGTCGCAACTCTGGCGATACCACGATGCGGTTCCGTGGCGGCGGGCACAAGCGCAAGCTGCGGCTTATTGACTTCAAGCGCGACAAGACTGGAATTCCGGCGACGGTCGCTTCGATCGAATACGATCCGAACCGTTCCGCGCGGATTGCGCTGCTGGCATATGCGGATGGCGAGAAACGGTACATCCTGCAGCCGGACGGGTTGAAAGTTGGGCAGAAGATTGTCAGTGGGCCGGATGCGGACATCCTGGTCGGAAATGCGCTGCCGCTGAAGAACATTCCGCCGGGCACGACCATTCATAACCTCGAGTTGCGTCCTGGAAAAGGCGCGCAGATGGTACGCTCTGCAGGTGGCGCGGCGCAGTTGGTCGCAAAAGAAGGCGAATATGCGCTGGTGAAGTTGCCTTCGGGCGAAACGCGGAAAATTTCGCAGGACTGCATGGCGACGATTGGGCAGGTAGGGAACATCGATCACGAGAACATCACCATCGGCAAGGCGGGACGCTCGCGTTGGCTGGGAAAGCGTCCGCATAACCGTGGCGTATCAATGAATCCGGTGGACCATCCGCATGGCGGCGGCGAAGGCAAGACGTCGGGCGGTCGGCATCCGGTAACGCCGTGGGGCCAGCCGACGCGTGGATACAAGACGCGCAATAACAAGCGCACCGATAAGTTCATTGTGAGCCGGAGATCGAAGTAGTCGTTGGTCGTCGGTCGCTGGTCGTTGCTAAGAGCAATAGCAGGTTCCTCACGCGCCTGGCGTTGCTCGGCGGTTCGGAATGACACTGGATTTGAGATTGTTGGTTTTAGCTAGAAGCTAAGAGCTAGGAGCTAAAAGCTGCTTTTATGGCACGTTCAACCAAAAAAGGCCCGTTCATTGACGGTTATGTGGCGTCGCGGATTGATGCCATGAACTCGCGCAACGAGAAGAAAGTGTTGCGCACTTAGTTCAGTTTCACGCGCCAGTTCAAGGGACACTCGATGAAGGCGGCAACGGAAACGACCGCGCGTCCGGCGGGCATTCCTGGTGGTCCGGGGGCGATTTCTCCGGCTGCGGGTTCGGCCCCTGCGTCAGCTCCGCCGAAGAGTTAAGCGAGAGACTAGAAAATGGAATTTCGAGCTCAAACCCGTTTCGTTCGCGTGTCGCCGCAGAAGGCCCGCCTGGTGCTGGATCTGATAAAGGGCCGGCGCGTGGAGGATGCGCTGAATACGCTTACGTTTACCAAGAAGCGCGTCGCCGCAAAAGTCGAAAAGCTGCTGCGGTCGGCGGTCGAGAACGCAAATTATCTGAGCACCGAGAAGAATGTTGATGTTGATCTCGACAATCTTTACGTGAAGCACGCGGTGGCGAACGATGGCCCGCGCATGAAGCGGATCCGTCCGGCGCCAATGGGCCGGGCTTACCGTTACGTGCGGCGCATCGCGCACATTGAGATTGCGTTGGCGGAGCGCGGGAAGAATGGCGCTGATCTGGCGACAGTCGTGGGAGAAGAGCGGTCACAGGCGAAAGCGCCACTGAGAAAGACTGCGGCCAGGACAAAGAAAAAAGCCGTGACGAAAAAATTCGCCGGGAAGAAAACAGCGGGAAAGAGATAGTGATTAGTGGTTAGTGGCTAGTGGTTCAGAAGATCACGAGTCACACTGGGCACTGGCAACTGACCACTAGCCACTGATTTTCAGGAGCTTTATGGGACAGAAGGTACATCCGTACGGGTTCCGGCTTGGCTACACCAAGCCGTGGAAGTCGCGCTGGTTTGTGGAGCGCGATTACGACAAGCTACTACTTGAAGACGTTAAGCTGAAGAACGAGCTCAAGGACAAGCTCAAGTCGGCGGGCGTGAGCACGATTGAAATTGAGCGTCCCGGCAACAAGCTACGCGTCATTATTAAGACCGCGCGTCCGGGAATTATCATCGGCCGTAAAGGCGCCGAGATTGACAAGCTGAAGCAGGAGTTGCAAACGCGCACGAAGCGCGACGTGTACATCGATATTCAGGAAGTGCATAAGCCCGAGCTTGATGCGCAACTGGTTTCGGAATCGATTGCACTGCAATTGGAGAAGCGAGTTGGCTTCCGTCGGGCGATGCGCAAGGCCGTAGATTCGGCGCTGCGTTTCGGATGCAAGGGAATTAAGGTCCGCGTGAGTGGGCGTTTGAATGGAAACGAAATCGCGCGTTCGGAGTGGTACTTGCAGGGCAGGTTGCCACTGCATACTCTGCGTGCCGACATCGATTACGGCTTTACCGAAGCGCGCACCACCTACGGAGTGATTGGCGTAAAGTGCTGGGTCTATAAAGGGGAAATCTTGCCGACGAAGAAGCGTGAAACGCAGGCAGTGGGAGCATTTTGAGGGTGATCTGTTGATCGTCATCGGCGATTGAAGCTTATGGATTTGCGAAGCATGAGTTTGAGCTGAAAGCTGAAAGCTAAGAGCTGATTTATGTTAATGCCGAAAAAAGTTAAGTACCGCAAGCAGCAGCGCGGACGCATGACCGGAAAAGCGTGGCGGGGAAGCACTCTGTCTTTCGGAGATTACGGGCTGAAGGTGCTGGAGCCGGGATGGATCACCGACCGGCAGATCGAAGCCAGTCGCGTGGCGATGACTCGCTTTATCAAGCGCGGCGGGAAAATTTGGATCCGCTTATTCCCCGATAAGCCAGTGACCAAGAAGCCTGCTGAAACTCGTATGGGCAAGGGCAAGGGCGCGCCGGATCATTGGGTAGCGGTGGTCAAGCCAGGGAAAATCCTGTTCGAGATGGAAGGCGTGAGTCCGCAGGATGCGGCAGAAGCCATGCGGCTGGCTTCGCACAAACTGCCGCTGCGGACATCGTTCGTACGGCGGCACACGGCGCACTAGGGGCCGCATAAAGCAGATTCGTCACCGCTCAAGCGGTTCGGAATGACAGGAAGTTTGAGATTGGGAAATTATGAAGGCAGAGAAAATCAGAAACCTGACCGATGAAGAGTTGCGGCATCAGGAACGCGACATGAGCGACCAGCTTTTCAAGCTGAAGTTCCAGCTCAATATGGGGCAGACGGAGAGCCTGAAGAAACTTCGCGGGCTGAGAAAAGACATCGCTAGGGTGAAGACGATTGCCCGCGAACGCGTTGCCGCAGGGGAGAAGAAGTAATGGCGGAAGCACAAGCTGCCGGAAGGCGCAAAGAAGTGATTGGCAATGTGGTCTCGAACCGCATGCACAAGACGATTGTGGTGCAGGTAGTGCGTCGCAAATCGCATCCTCTGTATTCGCGGGTGATCTCGAAGGCCAAGAAGTTCTATGCGCACGATGAGAAGAATGAAGCGCATATCGGCGATGTGGTTCGACTGGAAGAGACGCGTCCGTTGTCGAAGCTAAAACGGTGGCGGCTGAAGGAAATCGTGCGCAAGACGGCGCTGGTGCCGGAAGTGAATGTCGAAGTTGAGCAGAAGTAACGACTGAGCAGGGGATGTTCCGCAGGGAGAAAGCCTATGACCGTAATGATGCGAAGCATGCTCGAGGTCGCCGATAATAGCGGCGCGCGTAAGTTGCAGATGATTCTGCCGCTTGGCGGATCGACCGGGCTGCGCGCCGGGCTGGGCGACGTGGTCACGGCCAGCGTTAAAGAAGCGTCGCCAGATGGCCAGACGAAAAAAGGCACTGTAGTAAAGGCTGTCATCGTGCGCACTCGCAAAGAGCATCGGCGCCGTGACGGCACTTACATCCGCTTCGATCAGAATGCAGCCGTGCTGATCAATGATGCGGGAGAACCGGTGGGGACCCGCGTGTTCGGCCCAGTAGCAAGGGAGTTGCGCGAGAAGAAGTTTTTGAAGATCGTGTCCTTGGCGCCGGAAGTGTTGTGACGCTGCAGGCAGGAAAGCAGGTTCCTCAGCGCTAAAGCGGTTCGGAATGACAGAATTTTAAAGTTTGGGTTGATAGTAAATGGGCACAGCGACAGCAACGGTACATAAACGAGTCGACATTCGCCGCAACGACACTGTGAAGGTGTTGAGCGGGCGTGACAAAGGCAAGCAGGGACGCGTCCTGCGTGTGTTTCCCGACAAGGGCAAAGTCCTGGTCGAGCATGTCATGCTGGTGAAAAAGCATCTGCGGCCTAGCCAGAGATCGAAGGGCGGCATCGCCGAGCAGGAGAGCGCGGTGTCAATTTCAAAGGTGCAGCTGGTCTGCTCTACTTGCGGCCCGGTGCGCATTGGCCACGAAGTCCGTGGCGACCGCAAAGTGCGGGTGTGCAGGAAATGCGGGACGACGCTGGATAAGACCTAGGCTTTGGGCCTCAGGCTTCGGGAGAGCGGAAGAGAAATGCTCACGAACCGGTAGCCAATCCGAAACCGTGAGAAATGGGATTGAAAATGGCAAAAGAGAAAAAAGAAAAGAAAAGCGCACAGCAGGAAGCGCCACGCGCGCCGGAAGTTGCGCGCCACAGCGCCAAGGAAACTCCGCGGCTGAAAGATCGCTTTCGCAAGGAAGTCGCTCCGGTGCTGATGAAGGAATTCGAGCTTAACAACCCGATGGCCGTCCCTCATCTTCACAAGATTGTGGTGAACATGGGTGTCGGGGAAGCTACGCAGAACGCCAAAGTGCTCGATCCGGCGGTAAACGAACTGGGCCAGATTACAGGACAGAAGCCCGTCGTCACGCGCGCCAAGAAGTCCATCGCGGCTTTCAAGGTTCGCGAAGGCATGCCGATTGGAGCGATGGTCACATTGCGCGGCGATCGCATGTACGAATTTTTTGACCGGCTGGTGAATATTGTGCTGCCACGGGTACGCGACTTCCGCGGGGTTTCAACCAAGTCGTTCGATGGCCGCGGTAATTACACGATTGGATTGCATGACCAGTTGATCTTTCCGGAGATCGATTACGCGAAAGTGGACAAGCTGAAAGGCATGAATGTCACCATCGTGACCACTGCCCGCAGCGATAACCAGGCGCGGGCGCTGCTGAAGCATCTGGGAATGCCGTTCAGGGCGCAATAATGCTTTTCAGGTATCAAAAGTTTGAGATCGGACTACAAGGATTGCATGACTACAGCAAAACGAGTTAAGGACGCGAAGATCGAAAAAACGTTTCAGCAGGCGCGCGACAACAAAGAGAAGAGACCCAAGTTTTCTACGCGCAGGCATAACCGCTGCAAAATTTGCGGACGTCCGCGGGCGTATCTGAGGAAGTTTGGTGTCTGCCGCCTGTGTTTCCGAGGGCTGGCATTGCGCGGGGAAATTCCCGGAGTTTCGAAGTCGTCCTGGTAGTGGATCTAAGTCCCCACCCTAAATTTCGCAAACCGCGCGAAATTTAGAGCGGGGCACCCGGAGTTGGGAATTACCCAGAGCTGGGAATTACCCAGAGCTCGGGTACACGGGCCGTTGCTGGTTCTCCGCTGAGGCGGAGAGAACGGACGGCTGAGGAGAAGCAAAACGTATGAATTTGACCGATCCGGTCGCAGACATGCTCACGCGAATTCGCAACGCGATCCGCGCGCGGCACCAAAAGGTAGATATTCCCGCCTCCAACCTGAAGACGGAGATTGCCCGCATCCTGAAAGAGGAGGGCTACATCTCGAACTTCAAGGCCACGGAAGAGGAAGGCCACAAGGTCATTCGTATCTACCTGAAGTATGACAATAATAATGACGCCGCAATTTCGAATGTGGCGCGCGTGTCGCGCCCTGGATGCCGGGTGTATGTCCGCCGCACCGAGATTCCGCGCGTCCTCGGCGGCCTGGGAATCAACATTTTAACCACGCCTCGCGGAGTCATGACCGGACGCCAGGCGCGTAAACAAGGACTCGGAGGCGAGGTCCTCTGCGAAGTTTGGTAAAAGAGCTTTCAGCTTTCAGCCATCAGCAAAACCTGAATGGCCAAAGCGGACGGCTGAGAGCTGAGAGCTACTTATGTCACGAATTGGAAAAAAGCCGATCGCACTTCCCAAAGGGGTGACGGTCAAAATCGAAGGCAATACGGTCGCGGTACAGGGGCCGAAAGGCAAGCTGGATACGGTTGTGCCTGCGGGAATCAAGGTCGAGCAGCAAGACGGACATCTCGTCGCCGTGCGCGAGAACGATTCGCAGGCGGCCCTGCACGGACTCACTCGCGCGCTGGTCAACAACGCGGTCGAGGGCGTGACCAAGGGATGGACCCGCGACCTCGAAATAGTCGGCATTGGATATCGCGCTGAGATGAAGGGCAAAGGCACGGTCGTGTTCACGCTCGGCTATTCGCATCCGATCGAATATCCGCTGCCGTCGGGCGTGGAAGTTGCCGTCGATCCCAAGCAAACCAAGCTCTCGGTTACCGGAATTGACCGGCAGAAGGTCGGGCAGGTCGCGGCAGAGATGCGCTCGCTGCGTCCACCTGATCCGTACAAGAACAAAGGTGTGCGCTACGCGGGCGAGCGCTTGAAGAAGAAGGTTGGAAAGACGGGAGCGAAATAAGATTTGGTAATTGCGGAATTGAGTAATTGGGTAGTTTGAAACGTGAGAGGTGGTTTTCAAATTACAAATTGCTCGATGACCCAATTACATAATTGAGATTGAATCATGCTGACACAGACATCTAAGAACGCGAACCGCCGCCGGGTGCACGAGCGCATTCGTAAGAAAGTCATGGGTACATCGGAGCGGCCGCGATTAAACGTCTACCGTTCGCTGAACCATATTTACGTTCAGGTGATCGACGATTTGAAAGGCGAGACTTTGGTTTCCGCCAATAGCGCCGAGGGCAAGAAGGAAGCCCGCACCAGCGGCGGAAATCTGGCAGCGGCAAAGATCGTCGGCAAGTCGGTAGCTGAGCGCGCCAAAGCGAAGGGTATCACTAAGGTCGTGTTTGACCGGGGCGGATACATTTACCACGGACGCGTGAAGGCGCTGGCCGATGCGGCGCGCGAAGCGGGATTGCAGTTTTGAATAGTTGCTAGTGACTGGTAGTCCGTGGCTGGTAAGAACCTGTTCAAGGAAGTTGTTTCTAGCCACTAGCCACTAATCACTGGCCACAGAAGAGAAGCGAATGCCAACTATTGTTAAGAAACTCGATGCGGGTTCCTACCAGCTCAAAGATCAGGTGGTGGCCATCAACCGTGTCACCAAGGTCGTCAAGGGTGGCAAAAACCTGTCGTTTGCTGCGCTGGTGGTGGTCGGAGATCCGTCTGCTGCGGTGGTCGGCTACGGTTCCGGCAAAGCCAAAGAAGTGCCGCAGGCCATTCGCAAGGGAATTGAGTCGGCGAAGAAGAACCTGGTGCGCGTCAATCTGACCCAGACCAGCATTCCGCACACTGTGCTTGGCCGTTTCGGATCGGGTATGGTGCTATTGAAGCCGGCGCCGGAAGGCACGGGCGTGATTGCAGGCGGAGCGGTGCGGGCCATCATGACTTCGGTCGGAATTCAGAACGTGCTGACGAAATCGATTGGCACGACCAATCCGCACAATGTGATCAAAGCCACCTTTGATGCTCTGAAGAAGCTTAAGAATCGGGAAGCTGTCGCCGGCATGCGCGGCAAGGCCGCGGAGGAACTGTGATGGCGGCCAAGAAAACGAACGAGAGCGCTGGCAAGCTGCGGTTGAAGTACGTGCGGTCGGTGATCTGCACGCCAGTGAAGCACAAGCTGGTGGTGCGCGGATTGGGCTTTACCCGCCTGAACCAAATCATAGAGCGCCCGGACACGCCCGCGATTCGCGGAATGGTGGCCAGGGTGCCGCATTTGGTGGAAATAGTGAGTTAGCTCTCAGCTATCAGCCGTAAGAAAAAACCTGAATTTGCTGAGAGCTGATGGCCTGAGAGCTGATGGCTGAGAGCTGATTCTATGAATCTTTCAAATATTCGAGCACCGAAAAAAGCTTCGGAGAACAAGAAGCGCGTGGGACGCGGCATGGGTTCCGGCATGGGCAAGACTTCCACCCGCGGGCACAAGGGCCAGCGTTCCCGCAGCGGCTCGCGCATGATGCGCGGCTTTGAAGGCGGTCAGATGCCGCTGCATCGCCGGTTGCCGAAGCGCGGATTTACAAATATCTTCCGGACGGAATACAACATTGTGAACCTGGAAAGGCTCGCGGCGCTGGGCGAGAGCACCATTAATCCTGATGTTTTGCGAAACGCCGGCGTCATCAGCACCAAACGCCCGGTCAAGATTCTCGGCGATGGCGAACTCACGTCCGCGATCACCGTGCAGGCGCACAAGTTTTCAAAGTCCGCACAGGAGAAGATCACCAAAGCCGGCGGCAAGTTTGAGGTCTTGCAGTAATGTTCGATAAGTTCGCCAACATCTTTCGCATTCCCGACCTGCGCAAGCGCATCCTGTTCACTTTGGGGCTGCTGGCAGTGTATCGGGTTGGCGGTCACATACCGATCCCCGGAATCAACTCCAAGCTGTTCCAGCAGTTCATTGAGCAGAACCGGGGCACGCTGCTCGGCTTTGTTGACTTGTTCTCGGGCGGACAGTTCCGTCGCATGACGATTTTCGCGCTTGGCATCATGCCGTACATCACCGCCTCTATCATCCTGCAGTTGCTAACGGTGGTTTACGAACCACTGGCGAAATTGCAGAAAGAAGGCGAGCTCGGCCGCAAGAAGATCACGCAATGGACGCGTTACCTGACTCTCGGCCTCAGCGCTGTTCAGTCCTCCGCGATCGCTATCACGCTGGAGAAGAATGGCGGCTTTGTCCTGAATCCTGGCGTGGGGTTCGTCCTTATGACGATTCTCACACTCACGACGGGCAGCGTGTTCATCATGTGGCTGGGCGAGCAGATTACCGAGCGTGGCATTGGCAATGGTATGTCGTTGCTGATTTTCGCCGGTATCGTGGTCGGCCTGCCCCGCGGCGTTTTCGATCTCTGGGACAAAGCCAAGAACGGTACCTGGGGCCCGCTGACTCCGGTGCTGATGATCGCGCTCATCGTACTCATGGTCGGAGTAGTCGCCTTCATTGTGTACGTCGAGCGCAGCGAGCGGCGCATTCCGGTGCAGTACGCTAAACGTATCGTTGGCAGAAAAATGATGGGTGGCCAGTCCACGCATTTGCCCTTGCGCGTTAATTCCGGTGGCGTAATGCCAGTAATCTTCGCTTCATCGATTGTCACCATTCCGCAGACGCTGCTTTACGGTTTGCGCGACAGTCGCGGGTTTGGCGAAGTGCTGCGGGCGCTCTACTGGGGAGAGCCGCTGTATACCGTGTTGTATGCCCTTGGAATCATCTTTTTTGCGTACTTCTATATCTCGATCGTCTTCAACCCGAACGAGGTTGCAGACAACATGCGGAAGTATGGCGGGTTCATTCCCGGCATCCGCCCGGGGAAACGCACGGCGGATCACATTAACGAAATTCTTACCCGCTTAACTCTAGTCGGGGCGCTGTACCTGATCATCATCTCGATCATTCCCGAATGGATGATTACCGGTATTCACCTCAACCATTTGTATGGCGCGGCGGGGCGGTTTTTCGAACGGCTGCCGAACTTTATGCTGAATGGCTTGGGCGTCAATTTTTATTTCGGTGGCACTTCACTGCTGATCGTGGTCGGTGTTGCCATGGACACAGTGAATCAGGTTGAATCGCAGTTGATCATGCGGCACTATGACGGGTTTACTCCCCGCAGCGGACGGATTCGCGGCCGCCGCAACTGGGGATGAGAAAGCAGTCCTGAAGAAGGCGGATTGTTTTGCTTGGCAGTGACTTTGGATCAGGAGCGGGTTGGGGCCAGTTCGATGGCGGAGCAGCTTTTGCGGAACATCGGACCGATTGTGCTCCTCGGGCCACCGGGCGCAGGGAAAGGCACCCAGTCGAAGAGGATCACTGAGCACTACCGCATTCCGCAGGTTTCGACCGGAGATTTGCTGCGCGAGCATGTCAAGCAACAGACGCCGCTAGGGCGCGAAGTTCAGGCGCTGATCGCGAAGGGCGAACTGGTTTCCGATCACCTGGTCTGCGACATTGTCGCCTGGCGTTTGCGGGAGCCTGATGCGCAGCGGGGTTTTGTCCTCGACGGCTTTCCCCGGACGCAGAAGCAGGCGGCGTGGTTGGACGCGTTTTTGAAATTTGAGTTCTTTGAAAACGGGAAATGGGCGGCGTGGCTGCCGATTGTCGTGCGTATCCAGGTGGATTATAATAAGTTGTTGCTCCGGATCACTGGACGGCGGATTTGTCCCATCTGTGGGACCATTTACAACGTCTATTCCAAGCCGCCGCTCGTTGATGAAATCTGCGATAAGGATGGCGCCAAGCTGGTCACCCGCGAAGATGACCGCGAGGAAGTCATTCGTGAGCGTCTTGAAACTTACGAGCGGCAGACCAAGCCGGTTGCTGAGTATTACGAGCAGTTGGGCAGGCTCGCAACGATTGATGGCGATCAGCCGGTGGATGTTGTAACTGCCAGCATTCTGCGGGAAATTGACGGCCACGCCTGCGGCGCGGCTGAGGGAAACTGAAAGCGTGGCTATCGTGTGCAAGTCGCAGTCGGAAATCGAAAAGATGCGGCGCAGCGGCCACATCGTGCGGCAGATTCTCGATGAGCTGAAAACGATGGTCGCCCCAGGCGTGACCACGATGGATCTCGAGAAGGCGGCCGAGCAGAAGATCAAGGAATTCGGCGCGAAGCCGGCTTTCAAGGGTTATTACGATTACCCCTGTGTGCTTTGCACCTCGGTGAACGAAGAGATTGTGCACGGGATCCCGTCGGCGAAGCGGGTACTGAAAGCTGGGGACATCGTCTCGATTGATTGTGGAGTTGTGCTGGACGGGTATTACGGCGATGCCGCGATTACCGTCGCAGTAGGCGATTCGGTTTCACCGGAGCGGCAGAAGTTGCTGGAAGTCACCGAAAAGTCTTTGTACAAGGCGATCGAGCAAGTCAAGATCGGGAACACCATCAGTGATATTGGCGCGGCAGTGCAGGAATACGTTGAAGCCAACGGCTTCAGTGTGGTGCGTGAATTCGTAGGACACGGGATCGGAACCAAGCTGCACGAAGAGCCGCAAGTGCCGAATTTTCGTGCCCGCGGCGCCGACACCCGCTTGCGCGAAGGTATGGTGCTGGCGATTGAACCAATGGTGAATTCCGGGCGTCCGGAAGCGAAAGTTCTAGATGACAAATGGACGGCAGTGACGGCCGACGGCAGTTCCAGCGCGCATTTCGAGCATTGTGTCGCGGTGACGAGAAATGGGCCGTTGATTTTAACTCAGTGATTAGTGGTCAGTGGGTTCCCGAACTGACGACAGGCCACTGATTTTAGGAGCTAATGAGCAAAGAAGACGCGATTGAAGTCATGGCCACGGTCGTAGAACCGCTGCCCAATGCCATGTTCAAGGTAGAACTGGAAAACAAGCATCAAGTGCTGGCGCATGTTTCCGGCAAGATGCGCAAGAACTTCATTCGCATTCTGCCGGGCGACAAAGTTGCAGTTGAGCTCTCGCCCTACGACCTAAATCGCGGACGAATTGTGTATCGCTACAAGTGATACTGGCTCGTGATGGCAGCTTCTGCACCGGAGGTTGGCAAACGACCAACCACGAACGACCAAGGACAGCTTTATGAAAGTACGAGCATCGGTAAAGAAAATTTGCGACAAGTGCAAGGTCATTCACCGCAAGGGCGTGGTGCGGGTGATCTGCGAGAATTCGAAACACAAACAGCGCCAAGGGTAAACAGCTCTCGGGAGGGCACGGCTTCCAGCCGTGCCGGTAACGAGCTATTTGAATTGCGGCTTTAGCCGCTGAGGTCAGATTTATGGCACGAATTGCAGGCGTCGATCTTCCGCGCAACAAGCGGTCGTTCATCGCGCTGACTTACATTTACGGAATCGGGCAGTCACGGGCCACGCGCATTCTCGACGAGGCCAAAGTGGATCCCATGAAAAAGATCCAGGACCTCGGCGAAGACGAAGTCAACCGCATCCGTCAGGTCATCGAAGGCGAAGGCCTGGTGGAAGGCGATCTGCGCAAGGAAGTCCAGATGAGCATCAAGCGGCTCATTGAAATAGGCTCCTATCGCGGCTTCCGGCACCGCCGTAATTTGCCGGTCCGGGGACAGCGCACACACACCAACGCGCGCACCCGCAAGGGACCACGCAAGGGAACGGTCGCTCAGAAGAAGAAGGCGACGGCGAAGACGTAAAAACCAGTTGGCAGTGGCTAGTGGTCAGTGGGCAGCGAACTACAGACCGAAACTAGCCATTGGCCACTAATCACTGGACACTGACTTATGGCAAAACCAGCAGCAGGCGGCGCGGTAGCGCCGGAGAAGAAGGGCAAAAAGAAGACCTTCAAGAAGAAGGAACGCAAGCACGTCTCATTTGGCGTGGTGCATATTCAGGCGTCCTTCAATAACACGATCGTGACCATTTCTGATCAGGCGGGGAATGTCCTCTCCTGGAAGAGTTCAGGATCGCTCGGCTTCCGCGGATCGCGTAAAGGCACGCCCTTCGCCGCGCAACAAGCAGCGAGCAATGCGGCCAACATGGCCCGCGATCATGGCGTGCGCACGGTGGAAGTGCGGGTCAGCGGCCCAGGTTCCGGGCGCGAATCTGCAATTCGCGCTCTGGCTGCGGCGGGAATTGAAGTCCGCAGCATTAAAGATGTGACCCCGATTCCGCACAACGGCTGCCGTCCGCCGAAGCGGAGAAGGGTGTAAGAAAGTTGGCAGTGGCTAGTGGTCAGTGATCGGAAAAATTGGCCACGAGAGCTACTGACCACTAGGCACTAATCAGTGATTTCGCCCAGGAAGAAGGGTTAAGCCAAACCCGTAAACTGGACATGAGCTGAACTAAGGAGAAGAAAACTTGGCACGTTATACCGCACCCGTATGTCGTCTATGCCGCCGCGAGGGCATCAAGCTGTTCCTCAAAGGCCCGAAATGTTTTACCGATAAGTGTCCTATAGAGAAGCGCAACTTCGCTCCAGGCCAGCACGGCAAAGACCGCAAGGCGAAAATCGTCGGTTACGGCCTGCAACTGCGCGAGAAGCAGAAAGCCAAGCGCATCTACTTCACTCAGGAAGCACAGTTCCGCAACTACTTTGAGAAGGCCGCACGCACCAAAGGCGTTACCGGCGAAATGCTCTTGCAGCAGCTTGAGCGCCGCCTGGACAGTGTGGTTCTGCGGCTGGGTTTCGGAATCTCTCGCCGTCAAGCGCGGCAGCTGGTGCGCCATGGTCACGTCGCGGTGAACGGGAGGAAGGTCAATATCCCTTCCTACCAGGTCAGTGTTGGTGAAGAGATCGCGATTCGCGAGAACAGCCGCAAGCTACCGATCCTCGAGCAGGCAAAAGAATTCGCTGCGCACCAGGGCGCGCCTATGTGGTTGGAAGTCGATCGCGATAATTTCAAAGGACGCGTGCTGGCCTTGCCGAAGCGCGAAGATATCCAGCTGCCGGTGAACGAGCAGTTGATTGTGGAGTTGTACAGCAAGTAACAGGTCAATTTGGTATTTGGGAAATTTTAGTAATTGAGTAAATTGAAAAGCAAGTTGAAGTGGGGTTTTGGGTCTAAATTACCCAATTACCAAATTTCACAATTACTCAATGATCTCGGTCCACATTTCGAGCCAGACCAGCCTTTCCTGGCGCTTGAACTGAAGCCCGGACCGCTTCAGCTAGCCAGGATTGAGCCACACGGCCGAAGGAGAAACAAATGCTTTGGAAAGGTTTTCAAAAGCCGAAACGTCTCGCAGTTGACACTTCAACCCTCACCGACAAGTACGGAATTTTCTGGGCGCAGCCCTTTGAACGCGGCTTCGGAACAACCATTGGAAACGCGCTTCGCCGCGTCCTATTGAGTTCGATCGAAGGCGCGGCCGTCACTGCGGTGAAGATTGAAGGCGTCCTGCACGAATTTCAATCGATCCCCGGAGTTGTTGAAGATGCGACCGACATCATCCTGAACCTGAAACAGGTCCCGTTCAAGTTGAGCGGCGACGCGCCGAAAGCGATCTACCTGCGTTCCGATCAACCAGGAGTCGTGACCTCGGGAATGATTGAGGCCGATGCTGACGTCGAAGTACTCGACAAAGACGTCTATATCGCGACCGTCAGCGAAGCGGGCAAGCTCGATATGGAAATGCGTCTGAAGCGCGGACGCGGCTACGTTTCCGCCGACAAGAATTTCGACGAAGACCTCGGCATCGGATTTATTCCGATCGACTCCGTCCACTCGCCGGTGCGCAAGTGCAATTACACTGTCGAAGCCGCGCGTCTCGGGCAGATCACTGACTATGACAAGCTGACGCTCGAAGTCTGGACCAACGGCTCCATCCCCCCAGCTGATTCAATCGGCTTGGCGGCGAAGCTGCTGAAGGACCACATGAATATCTTCATCAACTTCGAAGAGGATATTGAGACCGGAGGCTCGTCCGAAGAGCGCAAGCCCGAGATCAAAAACGAAAACCTGAACCGTTCGGTCGAAGAGTTGGAACTTTCGGTGCGCAGCTACAATTGCCTCAAGAACGCCAACATTCAGTCGATTGGCGAGCTAGTGCAAAAGACCGAAGCCGAAATGCTGAAGACGAAAAATTTCGGCCGCAAGTCGCTGAACGAGATCAAGGAAATTCTGTCCACAATGGGCCTGAGCCTGGGCATGAAGATCGACGAGCACGGCAATGCGGTTCCGGGCCCGACGTCCAATCAGGTTCTGCCGGCTTCGGCCTACGGACCAGACGATAACTACTAAGCAGTTGTCAGTGGCTAGTGATCAGTGGTCAGTAAGACCTCTGAGTTAGGACTGGCCACTGACTACTAGCCACTGATCGCTGAGGTTTGCCATGCGTCACAAGGTAGCAGGATTCAAACTCGGACGTACCACCTCGCACCGCCGCTCGTTGCTGCGAAACATGGTGACGTCTCTTATCCTCGAAGAGCGAATTGAAACCACGATCCCGAAAGCGAAAGCGCTCCGCCCCCAGATCGAGAAGATGATCACTCTCGGCAAACGCGGAGATCTTGCCGCCCGTCGTCAAGCGGGCGCATACGTCATGACTGACGAAGCGCTGCGAAAGCTGTTCGATACCATTGGGCCGCGCTTCGGCGATCGCAATGGCGGGTACGTTCGCATCATCCGCAGCGGATGGAAGAAGGGCGATGGCGCGGACAAGGCTTTCATCGAACTGCTCGGCAGCGAGCAGGTTCGGGATGAGAAGCGGCAAAAACGCGCCGAATCCCGCGCCAAGAAGGCAGAAGAGACCAAGAAGGCGATGGAAGAAGCCGAATCCGCCCAGCAGAACGAATCTGCGGTTGAGGCTGAATCAAAGGAAGAAAAAGAGTAGTCGTCGGAATCGGCAGTTTAGCGCGGGCGCCTCGCCCGCGCTTTTCATTTTGTGCTAGAAATGGCTGACGGTATGTAGGGGCTTGATCTCTCGCAAATGCGACCGGGAGAGTTTTGTTGACCATCATTCACGATGACTTCCTTCTACATTCCGCAGCAGCTCGCAACTTGTATCACGGCTACGCTGCCGCGGAGCCCATCCTTGATTATCATTCGCATCTTCCGCCCGATGATATAGCTTCAGACCAACGGTTTCGCGACCTCACGCAGATATGGCTGGAACGCGACCATTACAAGTGGCGAGCCATGCGGGCCAACGGAATCTCTGAACGCTACTATGCCGGCAATGTCCCGCCATATGAGAAGTTTCTGGCGTGGAGCCGCACGGTTCCGTTCACGTTGCGGAATCCTCTCTATCACTGGACCCACCTTGAATTAAAGCGATATTTCGGCATCGATCAGTTGCTGGACGAGCGGAATGCGAAGGCCGTTTGGGAACACGCGAATGCAATGCTCGCCAATGGCGATCTCACAGCGCAGGGAATCCTGAAGAAGTTTCGCGTTCGAGTACAGTGCACTACTGATGACCCATGTGATGACCTGGTCCACCATCAATCCATCAATACCGCCGCGCTTGGCTTTCGAATTTATCCGACTTTTAGGCCGGACCATGCACTTCGCGTGGATTTCCCAGAAAAGTTCAACGTGTGGGTAGATAGGCTTGAACGAGCAAGCAACATTGAGATCCGATCTCTGTCGACCTTTCTCGACGCGCTGAAACAACGCCATGATTTCTTCCATGAGCGGGGAGGGAGACTGTCAGATCACGGCCTCAAGCATTGTTATGCACAGCCTTGCAACCAACCCGAAGCTGCAGCGATTTTCGACAAGGCGCGAAGTGGTCATGGCGCGTCTCCCGAAGAACACGATCGGTTCGCGTCATTTCTGATGACTTTCTTCGGCAGGTTGGACGCGGAGAAGAACTGGACCAAACAACTTCACCTGAGCGCGTTGCGTTCTGTGAATACTCGTGGGCTGAAGGAGCTGGGTCCTGACACAGGTTTCGATTGTATTGGCGACTGGCCGCAAGCGCAGGCGCTTGCCCGCTATTTGGATCTTCTCGATCGGGAACGCGCACTTCCGAAGATGGTCATTTACAACTTGAATCCCGCTGACAATTACACTTTCGCCGCTGTGGCCGGTTGTTTCCATGAGGGCCCGACGGGCGGCAAAATCCAGTTTGGCAGTGGCTGGTGGTTTCTCGACCAAAAAGAAGGAATGGAGTGGCAACTGAATGCACAGTCCAACATCGGCCTGCTTTCGCGGTTCATCGGCATGGTGACCGATTCACGATCGTTCATGTCGTTTCCCAGGCATGAATATTTTCGCCGCGTGCTTTGCAACTTGCTCGGACATGACATGGAAACTGGCGAACTTCCAAATGACGAAGAACTCGTGGGAAGCATGGTTCGGAACATCTGCTTCGAAAACGCGCGGCAATACTTTGACCTGGAACTTCCGCCAGAACGTGAAGTGCATGGGGCGGGTGTGCGGCCTTGAGGCGCGGAGTTCACCAACTGTGCATGGTCCCGTCCAGCTTGCGGTTGATCGGCAAATAGGCGCGCTGGTACGGATATTTCGCAGCCAGTGATTCATCGAGATCCACGCCGATACCAGGCGCATCGCCCGGATACATGAAACCATCCCGGAACGAATACGCATGTGGGAACACCTGGTCAGTTTCCGCGGTGTGCTGCATGTACTCTTGAATGCCAAAGTTGTGAACGCTTAGATCGAAATGCAGCGCCGCGCCCATGCACACCGGGCTCAAGTCCGTGGCCCCATGCGATCCAGTTCGCACCTGATACAGCTCGGCCAGGCTCGCGATTTTCCTTAAGTGTGTAATCCCGCCCGCGTGCACCACAGTCGTGCGGATGAAATCGATGAGCTGCTCCTGGATGAGTTGCTGGCAATCGTAAATCGTATTGAAAACTTCTCCCACCGCGAGCGGAGTGGTGGTGTGCTCACGGATGAGGCGAAAGCTTTCCTGCAATTCCGCGGGAGTGGGGTCTTCAAGCCAAAAAGGCCGGTACGGTTCGAGGTCCTTGCCCAGTCGTGCAGCTTCAATCGGAGTCAGCCGGTGGTGAGCATCGTGCAGAATGTGAATTTGCGGGCCAAACTCTTTGCGCAACCGTGCGAACAGCTGTGGCACAAAACTTAAATAGTGCTCGGTTGACCATTGGTTCTCCGGTGGAGCATTTTTTTCGGCAGGCTCGTAAGCCATCACGTCGCGCCCTACTCCGTAGGTGCTGCTCAATCCAGGAATACCGGACTGCGTCCGCACCGCCTTGTATCCGAGTTCAAGATATTTGCCGAATGCCTCAACCGTTTTGTCGATATCAGCGCCACTCGCATGGCCATAAACGAGCACACTATCTCGAGACGCTCCTCCCAGCAGCTGATACAACGGGGCGTTCAGGCTTTTGGCTTTGATGTCCCACAGCGCGGTATCCACTGCGGCAATCGCGGTCATCGTGACCGGACCCCGTCGCCAATACGCCCCTTTGTAGAGGTACTGCCAAGTGTCCTCAATTTGACGAGCGTCCCGGCCAATCAGCAGGGGGACAACGTGGTCTGTCAGATAGCTGGCAACCGACAATTCGCGTCCGTTCAGGGTTGCGTCGCCCAGGCCATAAGCGCCATCCGCGGTGACAATTTTCAATGTCACAAAATTGCGTCCGGGACTGCAAACGATCACTTTCGCGTCAGTAATTTTCATCGCTGCTGGCGAACCTCGTTCATCGTTTTATGCGCGTTCGCGACCGGCTGCTCCCGAAAACTGACATTCCAGCTGGAGGTGCAGGGCGCTGAGGCTGGAATTTTACAGGAAACAGCGTTTCGTGAAACGCCGTATCCTCCAAGGTTCGCTTTGCCAGCAAAGGTTTGACACAGCCCCACAGGATTGGGACACTCGCCATAGAAGCACACTTCAGAGGAAATGCCTGTGAAAGTCGCACTTGCGGTTTGCCTGCTGTTGCTAGTTGCTGCTGCCTTGCCAGCCGAGCGCCGTTCCAGCGGAGAGGTCGACGTGGATCGAAGCAAGCTGATTGCACTGGAGAACGCCTGGAACCAAGCGCAGCTGCACCACGACGCCAATGCAGTAGGACAGCTCCTTCCCGAGACGTTCGTTTATACGGATTACGACGGGACCGTAATGAACAAGGCCAAATTCCTGGAGGACGTCAAAGACCCGAATTATCGCGCTTCTCTCATGACCAATGATGAGGTGCAGGTGTTTTCCTATTCGAACGCGGCCATCGTGATCGGCACCTATCACAGCAAAGGGACCTACAAAGGCAAGCCATTCGATCATCGCGGCCGATTCACCGACACCTGGCTGTTCGAGAATGGCAAATGGCAGTGCATAGCCACTCACACCAACCTCATCGGCAAAGACTAATCTAGCCCGCTCGGCGCCCGTCGGCCGGCGCGATAATTTCACCTACAAATCGTACGCTCGAGATCCGACAGGGAATCGAACGTAGCGTTTCTTGCTGCCGCTCAATCCCATCGATCGAAGCCGCGCCGTGGTGCGCACCGTGGCTTCTTCAGCGTGCTTCACACCTGGAACCAGAAGCTCCAGCTGAACCCTCACTCAGAATGCCTGGCATTACCATCTCCTTCGTTTTCACCGAATAGGGGTGGCTGATTTTCCGTGCGGCCCATCTCTAGCGTCAGTTTGCCTGTTCGAACAAGCCGCTCGACGATACTCCGCACCGGCTCGGCGTTCAAATCGGCGCGGCGAATTTCCCATGGAGCGCGTGGAGCCGTTTGTTCGCGCTCGCGAAGGTGCGCTTCTCAACCTTGATCGTTTTGCCTGCCGACGAAGAGATCCTGGATTTCACCACGGGCGACAAAGACTTCTGGATCATCAACGGCGTCCACAATCTCTGCTATTTGCATCCCGCTCAGCCGGGCATTCGCAGCAACCTGAATCTCGTGACCGCCAGCGGTCACGTGTATTCGTTTCTGCTAACCGAAATCAGCAAGGAAACCGACAGCGATCCCGACCTGAAAGTGTTTGTGACGCCCAACGAAGAGCAAGCCAGCGCCGGCCATCCCACGACAGCCAGGTTCGCGCGCCAGCGAAGTCGAAGCCTATCAGGGCCAGATCGCAGAGCTGCGAACGGAATTAGCCGGGCAAATTCAGCAGGCGCAAGAGCACGCGGCGAGCGAGGTTTCCGAATTCAAACACAGCTATCCGGCAAAGCTCGACTTCGATTACGTGCTCAATAAGAAGGCCAGTCGAGCGCCATTTCTCGTATCTGCCGTCTATCACGACGAGGCGTTCACCTATATCAAGATGTCTGCCCGCGAAAAGCCCGCCATATACGAGATCAAAGATGGGAAGCCGAATCTCCTCAACTTCCAAGTAGAAAACGGCGTGTACATCGTTCCCAAGATCATGGACAGCGGGTATCTCATAGTGGGCAAGAAACGAGCGACATTCACCAGACAGAGCAACTGAACCAAGCAACTTCCAATGAGTGAGGCAGTCATGGAACCAGCCATCCAGCAGCAGACAATCAAAGATAAAGCTCCTAAACCCGCAGGCCTCGTGCCCAAGAACCTTCAGGCCTTTGTGCTCGTTGGGCTGGCGCTCTTGATGGTTCTAATCATGGC
>WNGK01007573.1_pt1 | contig 22897 bp, 23 predicted proteins | sample 5400601 | NCBI WGS metagenome assembly WNGK01 (sample SAMN13153376, study PRJNA577476) | soil metagenome | isolation source: 60 cm soil or saprolite under Garry oak tree replicate 1 | place: USA:California | collected 2016-06-15
ATTTAACCACTTCGGCGTAGACAACAACCGCAACTTCCCCTTCAAGTGGGGCTGCTGCGGCGGCTCGAGCGGTTTTGTGTGTGACCAGACTTATCGAGGGACGTCGGCGGGATCGGACCCGGAGGACATGGCTATCGTCAACATGATTCGTACCCTCGTGCCCGACCAGCGCGGCCCCGGCGACACCGACCCGGCGCCTATCACTGCCACAGGCGTTTACCAGAACATCCACACAGTTGCGCGAGTCAATCTCTTTACGTGGGGCTGGACTGCCACGCAGATGCCTAACTACGCTGAGACGCGCAACATCGCCGCGCACATGGCCGCGCCGAACGCGGGCGGTAACGGTTACCCCTATGGCTCGATCATCGAAGAGTTGTATCCGGTAGATGGAGGCTCGATTGACTGGGCATACGGTGAGTTGGGCATGGCGGCCTTCTCCACCGAGTTGGGCGGCCAGGACTTCCTCCCCTCCTACTCGTGCATAGATAATCCAGGTTGCGGCTCGTCGCAGGGTCTCTGGCCTGAGAATCGGGGGATGGTTCTCTACCTGGCGAAGATAGCGCGCACGCCTTATCTGACTTCGCACGGACCAGATGCCAACACCGTTGTCACCAACCCGCCATCAGTGCCGCCGGGCGTGCCATCACAGCTAACCGGCAGCATCACCTTCGCCTGGTCAAACAACGCATTCAGCCAGAACGTGGGCGCAGCAGAATATTACATTGACACCCCTCCGTGGAATGGCGGCACGGCCATTCCAATGAACGGCGCGTTCAATTCGCCTACCGTGGCTGTCGACGCAACCATAAACACTGCCAGCTTGTCGGTAGGCCGCCACGTTATCTTCGTGCGCGGACGCGGCGTGAGCGACTTCCAGGGCTTCCAGACCTGGGGGCTGATCAGTGCGGCGTTCCTGGATGTGACTGGAGGTCCAACACCAACCCCAAGTGTAACTCCTACTCCAACTGCAACACCGACGGCAACAGCAACCGCGACAGCTACACCGACAGCTACGACTACTCCAACCGCAACACCGAGACCTACAGCAACCCCGAGGATCGCTCCCCCGCCAAGGCCTCGGCCGACACCCCCACCGCGCCCATGACTTTTCTCTGACATATAGTTTTTTACGGAAATTTTCGGGCACGAGTTTTGTCCCAGAAATCGCGTTGACGTCTGGCCATGTTTCCCGGCAAACTGCCTCTTTGTAGACAGAAATAGACGACAAATTGCCGTCTAAATTCTAGTTGGGCAAACAATGTGACTATGGTGTCGCTTGAGACGCGCTCGTTGCTGCTTCGACCATTCGCGCCGAGCGACATTGAGCCAATGCTGGCGATGAGCCAAGAGGACTGTGCGCGCAAATGGCTGCCCAGCCAGGTTTATCGAGACGAGGTGCACGCTTCGTCGGCAGTCGATTGGCTGATTCGGCAGTTTGACTTGCAGATGACGCCGAAGACGAACGCTTTTGTCTTCGGTGTTGCGGACAAGGCAACAGCCCGGCTCATCGGACATGTCGGCTTGAGCCCGTTGTTTGACGGCGTCGAGGTTGGCTTTGGCATTGCCACTTTAGAGCAAGGAAAGGGCTACGCCACGGAAGCAGTGAGCAGAGCGTGCGCTTGGGGATTCGAGCAATTCTCGCTTTTGGCCATCCTTGGAGTCATTGATGCAGAGAACGTCGCATCTCAACGAGTTCTCCGACGTTGTGGATTTCGAAGAAAAGAAGAGAAGATGATGCGCGCTCAAGGTGTTGAGCGGTCAGTCATCATCTTCGAGCTGACCCGGCAAACTGCCTCTATGGAGGCAGAGATAGATTGCACGTTGCAGTCTAATTCTAGTTAGGCAGCGTCACACGGGTTATGTTCTCTCTGCCCTTGAAGAAACCGACACCGTCGGAATACGCGGTGCTTGTCGTTTCCAGTTCGATACTCTTTCTGGCAGTCGGAGTCATCGCGCTGGTGTTCGCAATTCGAGCACCCGAGAGCAAGCATGAGTTGGCAGTTGCCTTGGCGTACCGTGGCTTTTGGTGCTTCGGTATCGGCATAGCGATCGCTGTTGCTTATTGGTTGTTTCGACGATTGAAAGATTCGTAGCTGAGCATGAATGCATCGCCGGCTAACCATGCAGCCACCCGTTGGCGATTTTGGCTGACATATAGCAACTGACATTTTATCGGGCATGGGTTTCGCTCGAAAAAGAGAGGTTGCCAAGCCCCAGCGTTTTAATTCAAACTGCGTCCGTGCCGGAGAAAAATGCGCACGGAGGATAATCGAATGTCTGTTTATGTTATCGCACAAGCCAAAATCGAGAATCGCGAGTTGCTCGATCAATACGTGGCAAAGGTTATGCCCACCATCGAATCTCATCAGGGGCGAATTGTCGCCTTCGATGAAGAACCGGAAGTGGTAGAGGGGCCGATTGAGCATCCGCGCAGCGTTATTATCGAATTCCCATCAATGACGGCGTTCCACGCGTGGTATGACTCGCCGGAATACCAGGAAATCCTGCCTTTACGACTGAAGTCGACACGAGGCACGCTCATCGTTGCGAAAAGCTTCACGCCGTCTTGATAATAGGTCGCGCAGTCCAACCAAGCCCATGAATTACGTTAGGCAGTTTTGAGACAATGGGAGGCGACCACGAACTATATTATGACCAGGAAGCAAACTGGGCTCAGTAAGCCACCTTACATCGCAACATTTTTTCTGTTCCTCGTGGTCTTTCTCGTTGCCTGTACCAAGGGCAAGGAAGAGCCATCCGCCTCTGTTCCAGCGGACTGCCAGGAGTTTCTCGACAAGTATTTTGACGCGTGGAAATCAAAAGATATCGCTACACTGCAGGCCCTTTCCTTCTATCTATCGCCCCAAGATCAATCGAGACTTCCGCAGGGCAGTCTGGAAATATGGCGCGCATCGAAAAACAAGCTGGTGACTGAGAACTTCGAACAAGTGACCAGGGACTTTGGCGATTTTAAAGGTTATAAGGTAATGAGGGTAAAGACTACGACGATATCTCCGCAAGATCAGATAGCAGCAAATACAATTGGCTCAGGAATTCATACCGAGCTGGTTTGCAAAGCCAAGTTCTCGAAGAAATATGACGCGCACGTTGGGCTCCACCTCATAAAGGAAACAGAAGGCTCGCAGTACATTGTCGCTGCCTGGAATTTCCAAGCAGAGCCATGAAGTTCGCGGGACACGCCGGGAACATGAAACTTGGCATTCTCCTTCTGGTTACGGGTTTGTTGGTTACCAACGCCTTCGGCGGATCCGATGCCCAACGTCGAATGGCGGAAGAGAAGCCATTCAAGCGATAGGAACGAGTGTTCCTCAGCCGTTCGGCTTGCCCACTGTGCCGGTTCGGAACTGGTCGTCCTTGTTTTTGAACAGGATGTTGAACGTGGTGTCTCTGTAAACAAATCCACGGATCGATCAACGGATTCGCCTTCCGGGCAGGTGGCTGGAAGTCCAAAACACAAAGGAAGGTTAAAATGATTAAGTCATTCGCAAACCGCCGACCTGGGACAGGATGAGACTCGCCTTTCCAAGTTCGCTGCTGCTTCTATTTGGGACGCTGCTCGCTCACGCGCAAATCTCGAGTTTCAAGCATGTCATCGTGATCGTCCAAGAGAACCGGACACCGGACAATCTTTTCCAAGGTCTGTGCCGTCCTCCCTTTGGTACAAGCGGATCGTGCAGCACAACCCCAGATGCAACCCAGTACAACATTCAAACCAGCGACTGGCTAGACAAGCACTCGCCGACGGGCGTGACGCAACCACTGCCAGTTCCTTTGGGAAACACCTACGATCTGGGCCACTCACACGGAGCTTTTAACAGCCAATGCGACGCAAATCCATCAGGGGCATGCAGAATGGACGGGGCAGGCGAGGTCGCCTGCTCCGGCACGTGTCCTAGTCAGCCTCAATTCAGATTCGTTGCGAATCCTATTGTCGGTACGCACCGGCTTCTGGACCCCTACCTGACGCTTGCGACCCAGTATGGGTGGGCAAACTATATGTTCCAGACCAATCAAGGCCCAAGTTTTCCCGCTCATCAGTTCATCTTCGGAGGTACATCAGCTCCCACTGCAGGCGATGACCACATGGGCATCTTCGCCTCGGAAAACATGAGAGGTGTAGTACACGCCAACTGGCGCGCGGGATGTATTGCGGGGGCGACGACCAGGGTCGAATTGGTTAATCCGAATCCCAATCCGCCTCCGCGTGGTGTTGAAAACTCCGAGGTTTATCCTTGCTTCGATCATCAAACCATTCCGGACATCCTGCCGGCAGGGGTCTCGTGGAGATACTATACGCCAAGCGCGGGTTCCATCTGGACAGCGCCGAATGCGATTTCCCATATCTGCCAGTCGACCGGGCCGGGAGGAACCTGTCAGGGTCAGGAATGGTTAAACCATGTGGATCTCAGGCCGTCGGATGTGCTGGCCGACATCAGGAACTGTAATCTCCGATCAGTGAGCTGGGTTATCCCGGCCGGCCAAAATTCCGATCACGCCGGAAATCCCGACAATACCGGTGGACCTGCTTGGGTGGCAGCGATTGTCAATGCCATTGGCAACAACCCACCCTGTCCCAATGGTGAAGTTTATTGGCGCAATACTGCGATCTTTATCACTTGGGATGATTGGGGCGGCTGGTACGATCACGAGCCACCAACCATTCTGCCTCTGCCCCAAGGCGACTACCAGTATGGATTCCGCGTTCCGCTGATTGTCGTCTCCGCCTACACGCCTGCAGGTTATATCAGCAATTTCCGTTATGACTTCGGCAGCATTCTGCGTTTCATCGAGCATAACTTCGGGATTCCAGAAGGTCTGCTCAATTTTGCCGACCGCCGTGCTACGAGAGGTCTGAGAAGCTTCTTCCATCTGGACCAGGCACCCCGGCCCTTCCAGCGTGTGAGTGCAGCCAAGGATGCAATCTATTTCCTGAATGACAAAACAGTACCGACGGATCCGGACGATGACTAGTCTGCTGGGCAGCAACCAGATGGAGCGGTCGATTCACCTATGAAAAGGCGAGAGCGATCCTTTCGAAACCGCTTTCAACATTCCGCGTAATCGGTCAAGACACTTCGCCGTGAGCGCGATGCAACGATTCCAATTCGAGAAACGCGCTCAGCTTTTCATTAGCGCGCACAACGAAACGCTTTCCGTCGCCACAATGTGTATCAACAATCTAGATTGTTCGTCCGGTAGAACCGACGGCTGCCACGGAACCCCAACTCGAACCGGCTTTGCTGAGATCGTCAGCGATGATTTCCCAGTACTTCATCCCGACCGGCGGCTTTATTTGGTTATTCAGAACCGTTTGCACCGCGGGCTTGCTCACTTCAAGTTGTGCGCTCACCTTCTGGATTTGCGACGTCTGTTCTTTGAGCCGGCCACTCAAGAGTTGAATTTCCTTCCACTGTTGCGCGTTCTGTGACTGCGCAATGGTCTATTAATTCAGGTCGTACACTTCGACGAGAGCAACTCCGATGGTGTTGCTTACACCCCGCACGATCGCGGTGTAGTTACCCTGTGTCAGGTTTGCAATGATTGCCGACTCACTTGCCGCAGTCGGAGTGTGGCCACTGTTCTGAATATCGCTAACCTGGTTTGCGGTAATAATCCCGCCGATTATCGTAGTCTGCCAATTATCATTAGAGGCAATCAAAGCGCCAGCGCCATCGTGCAGTTCCAATGTCGGATTAGCCAACACATTGGGCACCCCAAATTGAGTGAGTTCAGGACCAATCGCACGAACGATCACTCTCTTTGCCCCACTCCCTTGAACAATAAAACCACCAATCATCACGTTATCGCCAGTCTGCACAAAGCTTCGAGTACTGATGTTGCCCAAGATTGAATTCGTAGTGCCGGGGTTCAGATCGTACACTTCCACCAGAGCAACTCCAGTGGTGTTGTTTACACCACGTACGATCGCAGTGTAGTTACCCGGTGTCACCTCTGCAATGATTGCCGACTCACTTGCCGCAGTCGGAGCGTGGCCGCTGTTCTGAATTTCGCTGACCTGGTTTGCGGTAATAATCCCGCCGATTATCGTAGTCTGCCAATTATCATTAGAGGCAATCAAAGCGCCACTGCCACCGTGCAGTTCCAATGTTGGATCACTCAACACATTGGGCACCCCAAATTGAGTGAGTTCAGGGCCAATGGCGCGAATAATTACCCTCTTTGGTTCGGTGCCTCGAACAATGAAGCCTCCAATCATCACGTTGTCACCTGTCTGCACAAAGCTGCGAGTGCTGATGTTGCCGAGGGTAGCCGTGGGTGGCGGACTGGGCGTCGGCGTAGGTGTTGGCGACGCATTCACCACCATCACTGTGCCTACCATGTTGCAGCATGCCCCATGCGGCGTGCAGTAATACAGGAATGACCCGACAGTGTTGAAGGTGTGACTGAAGACAGCTCCCTCGCTGAGAATTCCCGAGTCCCAGAATCCACTCGGTATGCCAGGAGCACCTGAAGTGCTGCTGTGACCGGTCGAATTCCAGGTCCACTGCACCGTATCACCGGGGTGAATCGTCACGGTTGACGGCGAGAAGCAGAAGCAATTGTTGCCAACCGTCACCGTGATTGTGGCCGTGTTTGCCATCAGCGGGCAAAAATGCAGAAGCGAAGCGATACTCACCAACGATAAGATTAAGCGGCGTGACGATGTTCTCATTGCGTTGACCGTGGAATTGAAACAAGCTGTTGCGGCACGCAATACCGGGAAAGTAACGGAGTTGTTACTCTCGTACTTTTTTTGGAACCCAATGCGACCAGTCGGCGGCGAGAGCAAGTCGAAAACAAAACGGCTCACAGCTCTTTGAAATCGCCTGTGTGCTCCTGCCCCCGGATCCAGATCTCTTTATACCGGCGTCGAGAGTGATAAAACCTCACCTGCTCGTCAAGCACGATCGCCGCGAGCACGAGTCGCCGATTCGAGTTCCACAAACGCAGTCAACATCCCATCCGCACGCGCAACGAAACGCTTTCCGTCGCCGCGATGCGCGTCCGCAATCCAGATCGTTCGCCCTTCACAATCAACGGCTGAGACCCAGCCCAAACTCCAACCGACTATCTTGAGATTGTCAGCAAGATTCGGCAGTATTTCGGGTCCGTCAGATCACGACAATGTTGCTGGTAAACCGCAGTAAGCGGCCAAATGCCAGCGCAAGCACGAATTATATTATAGATAACAATCTGCCTGATTTGCTCCTCATCCATTTGGAAGTGAACCTGATCTCGATCGCGAGAGATCAAGGGACGAAGTATGAAGAAGTTGATTATCTCGTTTGTGTTACTTCTCGCATACCACGTCTTCGCCAGCGAGTATTCGGCGCTAGCGCCTGTCACGGTTTATTGGCATAGCAAAGTTTCAGGCGCGAACGCCGCTTGGAATGGGGCACCGTTGCGCGAAGACCATTGTGCTGTCGATCCCAAGAAAATCGCCTACGGGAGCAAAGTTGTTTTTCGTGACGCGGAATGCGTGGCCGTAGACAGCGGACCGGACGTTGTTAATCGCAAAGCCGCGCGGTCATGCGCCCGCACCGCAGCTGAGCGCAACGCTATCGTCGTCGATCGTTTTTTCCATACCAAAGAAAAGGCGCTTGCCTGGGCAAAAGCGCACCCAGATTTTATGATGGTGCGAGTTCGCACACCCGACATGCAACCAGAAAACTGAGCTCGACCCGCTTGTCCTGCGACATCCCCAAGGCAACGTGATCGAAACGCATGAGCGTGCTGCCAATTTCAGAGTGTTCATAGCGCTCTCAGTGCGAGTTCTTGCCTTTCAGCTGCAAAGCGATGGAAAGAGTGACAGCGGTGTTACTTTTCGCGGGCTGCACCCCCAACAGACGGTGTCTACATTATCCGATATGAGTTTGTTAATTATTACTCACCTGTTTCTGCTACGAGCTATTGATAGTTTCAAGCGTTCTCGCGATGCCCGTCAGCACTCCAGATTGTTCGCCCGTTAGAATCCACGGCTGAGACCGAGCCGAAGCTCCAACCGGTTTCCTTGAAATTTTGTCGGCGATTATTTTCCAGTAATTCAGTGCCCCGGTTGTTTTTTACTGACTATTCACAACCGTTCGCGACGAGGTTTTACTCAGTTCGAGTTCAGTGCTCACTTTCGTAAGGCCCGCAGTAAGCGCTTCAATTTGCTTTTGCTGCCGCGCCGCATTCGCTTCCAATTCCTCGACTCTATGGTGTTCTTTGCCTGACGGGGCGAAAGGTCGCCGCCTATGTATCCGTCGCTCAGCAGATTCGCATTCGCGTTGGTACGAAGTATGGCTTGTAGAGCATCTCGTATGATTAAGGACGAAGTTAAATGAAAATCTATTTCGACGATCGTGAGTACGACGGACAATTTTTGCGCGCGCTCGATTATACGCCACTGGGTGCGCAGATCGGTGAGGCATGGGCGATTGCCGCACAAATCCAGGCGGCCGACGCGACGAGCTGGTATAACGCATGGTCGTCCTACGCCGACAAATTGTACGAGATCGCCGTCAAGTCGCGCGCCGCCGGGCATCGGGTCAGCGCGCGCAATGCGTTTTTGAGGGCATCGAATTATTATTGAACAGCCTACCTCTTCATGTTCGCGCTGCCTGTTGATCCTCGCGTGATCAAGGCATACGAGAAGCAAACCGATTCGTTCCAGAAAGCCGCCGCGTTATTCGAGCAGCCGATCGAGATTCTTAGGATTCCCTATGAGAATACAACTCTGCCCGGTTATTTCATCAAAGCTGATGCGAGTAACACGACGCGCAAAACCTTGCTGTGTACGGGCGGATACGACGGCACGTGTGAGGAACTATTCTTTAGCATTGCCAGTGGCGCGTTGGAGCGCGGCTACAATGTCTTGATCTTTGACGGTCCCGGGCAGGGCGGCGCGCTCGTTATACAAAAATTACCAATGCGTCCGGACTGGGAAAACGTCGTAACGCCGGTAGTTGATTGTTTGCTCAAACGCTCCGATGTGGATTCTGCCCGGATTGCGCTATACGGGGGTAGCTTTGGCGGATATCTCGCGCCGCGCGCAGTAGCTTTCGAACACCGGCTGGCTGCATGCATTGCGGATGCTGCGTTGTTTGACCCGGCAGCGCTCAGTACCAAAATGTTTCCGCCCGAGATCGCCAGCGCGTTGGCGAAAAATGATGTTGCGGTGCTCGAACCATTTTTCAACCAGCTCCAGGAGAATACAACCCAACGCTTTATCCTCGGCCGCGGCATGTGGGTGCACGGCGCGACGACGCCGTGGGAATATTTCAAGATGTTTCAGGCGTATTCGCTCGCCGATGTAGCGAAGAATATTCAATGCCCCACCTTTGTAGACGAGGCAGAAGACGATCGGCGGCGGGGCGGCGGCAAGGATTTGTACGACGCGTTACAATGCCCTAAAGAATACGTGCTCTTTGCGGCAAGCGAAGGCGCTGGCGAGCACTGCGAAGCGGGCGCACGCCAGGTATTTTTTCAAAGGATGTTTGACTGGCTTGATCGAATCCTGGCCCGATAACCGGACGAGGAATCATTGTTCGCCTGAACGGTGAGCGCACGCCCTCGCCGGGACAACACCCTTTGATGGCGGACAAGGATGCGTGCGCTCCCCCAATTCGCGCTGTCTTATTAATCCTCAGTGATGAGACCAAAGAGACCGTGCTCTTCGTCCGCGATTCCAGCTGTGAAAAACACTCCTCCACCACTCTGCGCAGGGAGCATATCCCACAGGCCATCAAGTTGGAGGGGAGTGCCATCGGCGCGCATGAGCGTCTCGATGAAAGCGCCGCTCATCGGATCGTAAACGTTAATGAGGCCATTACCGAAATTGCCGACCCAAAGTTCGCCTTCCACGAGAGTAAGTCCCCATGGCGCATTAAGTTCTCCATTTGATACGAGGCGCCTGAGGAAGGCGCCACTCGTATCGAAGACATTCACGAAACCACACCCATCACAAGCAACATCGTCCTCCCTTCGACGATCCTGCTTGGCGTAGGTTACAAAGATTTCGCCGTTGAAATTTCGAATTCCAAACGGCGCGTAACCAGCCGGAAGGTTTGGATCGACAAAGCCATTGGGAGTTACTTGGTGAAAGTTCTCATCGTAGGTCTCGACTTTGCCTGTATGAAAATCTGTCACATACAGGAAATTGTGGCCACCCGCCATGCCGAGCGTTGCCCCTTTGTAAATGGCGCGGTTAACGCCGTTGTTTGTTCCGTTATCCACGGCGATAACAGCGTGCGTCCCATCCACCGTCGGGTTCCAGCCTGAGATGGAACCATCTTCACTCACGAAGATGAAGCGAGCGGGTCCCGAGACTCCATTTTTTGTCACTTGGAAGAAGTTCGTGCTGTTGAACACGACACCGGTGGGATTCGCTGTGTCTCTGTTCCGCGCAGCCCTTGGAATTTCTACTACCAACGACTGGGCGATGCCAGCCTGATTGTACAGTGTTGAGACGCCGGTCCCATTATCACTGACCCAAATCGTGCCACCGGATGAGACTGCCATGCCCCACGGATTGACAAGGTTTGGATCGGTGTGTTGCGCAACACCGGGGATGTCGGATTGGAAGTTTGTATTTGAATAGGTGTCCCCGAAGACTTTCGGGGCCATGAACATTGCTGCTGCTACTAGCAGCAGACCGGTTTTGATATAGGTGGTTTTCATAGGTGTAATGATTTTGTTTTAGGAAGAATCGCATTGATCGTTAGCGAACGACGGATGAAAAGAGTAACGGGATTGTTACCTTTCGGGAGAATGGAGCGGCAGACAAAGCGGGATATCGCAACCCGCGGTCGCGCGAAGCGACCTTATAAGCACTGTGCGCGCAGTGATAATTAGCGGAGGATCACGGAAAGCTTTTTACAGAAATCTACTTCGACCGGGATCGGTCGTCTTCACTTCGCGGACTTCAGGAATGCGACGATGGCCCGTTGTTCCTGGCCAGTAATGTTGGCTCGGAGACGCATGTGGTGAACAATGACGTCCCACTGCGCATTGGTATACATTGTGGGCGGTCGAATGTTGTGGCAGCGCAGACAATTGTTTGACCAAAGCTCTTCGCCGCTGAGGCCCATATAGGAATCGTTCGAGACCGCACCGCTCGAATCCGGAGCCGCCTTCCCGTTTGCTTTAGGTTCGGCAAACAGATTGCAGGTCGTGCTGGCGAAGAGAAGAAGCAAAGCCGCGAGCAGACTGCGATTCAATGTTGTCATCAGCGTGACTCGTTGGCTTAGAAACCCATGGCTGTCTGAAAGAAGAGGGCGTTCCTGTTGCGCTCACCGTTCGGCTTGTCCCATTCATACGCCGCTTTCACTACGGTGCTGGGGCTTAGCCAGTAATCGACCACTCGGGTCCGCACTTAGATGGTCCCAGCGAAAAATCATTTCGAAATTCTTTATGAAGTCGATATCTACTTTGGTTGGGCGATATGCAATCTCTGCGTAACCGCCATCGCGTTTCGCTGTCAGAGGAAGCGGGCCAAACCCCAGTGAACCATCCGGATCATAGACGGCATGATCGACTCTGCTCCATGCGTATTGCGCGAACAAATTGACGCGGCCTTTCAGCAGATCGGAATCGCGAGTGATCTCCAGATCAACAGATTGAAGCAACGCGCGAACATCAGAAAAAGTTGTTCCTTGGAAGCCCGGCCTTGATGTTTCAAAGCCGTAACCGACTTCGACGCCAGGGATTGGCAGAAAACCAACTCTGCCCCCAACCGCCTTGTCGTCGTTGTTATCCGTGTAGCTGTTAAAATCAAGGGTGCCCGCGGTATGAGGATCAAAGGTATTAAGGACAGGGCCGTTGGAAACATAGAAGGCGTAATCCACGCGAGTCGGGCCGATTGGAAATCCTCCGCGCGCCTGGACACCGACTGATATATTTGGCAGTACGCCATGGTAGATACCGATCGGGCGATCAGGTAGTTTGTTGATCCATTGCGGCTCGAAGCGTTCGACAAAAACGTTGCTGGGACTAAAGAATTCTCCGGCGCCCAGGGCGATGTAATCATTTAGAAGATACGAGATCTGCGCGTTGACAAGGTTTACATTGGTGCCTCCGCCGCTGGCTTCTATCTCCAGCCGGCTGTCGAATAAAAGTTTTGGCGTCAATTCCCAAAGGAAGATTGGGTTGAAAGAGGCTGAAAATGTGGAGACCTGGCCGTTGCGCTGCTCGTACATACCTTCGGCCCAGCCAGCAATTAAGAATTTAGTTGTCCCGAACAATGATGCTTCCAGTTCCGCGAGGGAAGGCGCGGCGGTCGAAGTGACTTCCTTGTGCATGTCTCCCTGGGCTGTGCTTTCGGCGCTCCCTGGCGTTGGAGCGACTTCCTTATGTACATCCACAACGGTGTGGCTTTCCGCGCTCTCCTGTTTCGATACGGCTCCTTTTTCTTTCTTAAGAACATCCAGTTCTTTCTTCATCGCCAGCATCTGCTCTTTAAGCTCCTCATATTCTTTTCTGGTGACGTATCCGTCTGTTGCAGGCTCTTGGCCGCGAGCGGCGGAAGACGTGATGATAAGGCCCGCCTGGATAATCGCTGCCAGAGAACAACGATGTATCTTCACTATGTTATCTCCTGCCGAGTGTTCGAAGATAGTTGACCCCGTTCCAGCGGTCGGTGGCCGACAGTCGTGTGCCATAATTCGGCATTGGCTTTTTGCCGACGGTGATTTTCCAGAAGAGCTCGCCATCCGTTTGTTGTTGTATCGCCGGGTTGGAGAGTTTAGCCGGGTGAATGCCCAGATCAGCCGCGTCCGGCCCATCTCCGTTGCCGGTCTTTCCGTGACATTGCACGCACCGCTTGAGATAGATTTTTTGTCCCGCTGCGAGTGAAGCTCCATTAACGGCAACGGGATTTTTCTTTCGCGCTTCTGCTGCGGGAGCGGTCCATTTTTCTTTTGATTGTTCTTCACTCACCGCGACCAGGGCTGAAGCGATAAAGCCTGTGAAAAGCACGGACACAATCCTGAAGCGAGGACCCGACTGTAGAGTCATAGGAAGCGCGATATAGAATTTTTGGCCGTTACAATGGCTCTTCCGATCATCACTCGGCCCTACTGCGTAGTAAAGGTCCTGTCGGTGCCGAACCTTGTGCCTGCACTGTTGGTCGCCACGATTCGGAAATGATAAGTGGTGTGCGCAGTTAAGGCGCTGATGTTTGCAGTGATGTTCCGGTAGGTGTTCCCAGTCTGACTCTGCATAGGCGTGGTGCGTCCGTAACTGGTCGTGGTGCCATACTGGAAATGGACACTCGTGGTCAATCCATGTGGATCGAGTGAACCATTGAGTGTCGCTGAAGATGTAGTTACATTGGTCGCCGCGCTGGTCGTGACAACAGGGGGCCCGGTTGCGGTAAGCGTGGTAAATGTCTTGTCGCTACCCATGGTGGTGCCGGCGCTGTTGCTGGCCACAACTCGGAAATGGTAAATTGTGCTCGCAGTTAAGCTGCTGATGTTGGCACTGATCCCCAGATACGTGTTCCCACTGTGACTTTGGGGGGCAGTGGTGAGTCCGTAGGTGGTCGTTGTGCCGTACTGGAAGTGAACGCTCGTGGTCAACCCATGTGGATCGAGTAAGGCATTGAGTGTGGCTGAAAAACTCGCGATGAATGTTGCTGGATTAGTCGTGACGACTGGAGCCCCGGTGGCGCTAAGCGTGGTAAAGGTCCTGTCACCGCCGAACGTGGTGCCGGCGCTGTTGGTGGCCACAATTCGGAAATGATAAACGTGGCTCGCGAGTAAACCACTGATGTTGGCACTGACGTTCAGGTAGGTGTTCCCAGTGTGACTCTGCATAGGGGTGGTGGACCCATAGCTAGTTGTTGGGCCATACTGGAAAGAGACATTCGTGGTCAATCCATGCGGATCCACCGAGGCATTGAGTGTGGCTGAAAAACTCGCGATGGACGTTGCCGGACTAGTTATGACGACCGGAGGCCCGGTCGGGCTAAGCGTGGTAAATGTCCTGTCGCTTCCAAAGCTGGTGCCGCCATTGTTGTGAGCTACAATTCGGAAATGATAAACGTGACTCGCCATTAAGCCGGTGATGTTGGCACTGATGGCTCGGACGGTGTTCCCAGTCTGGGTCTGCGCTGGAGTGGTGGAGCCGTAGCTGGTCGTTAAGCCATACTGGAAATCGACCGTCGTGGTGGAACCGCGTGGATTGAGTGAGCCATTGAGTGTAGCAGAAAAACTTGCGATGTTCGTGGCCGGATTGGTTGTGACGACCGGGGTGGGAGTGGGTGTTGGCGCGGGCGTAGCCGTAGCCGTCGGTGTCGGTGTCGCCATAGGATTCATCACCGTGACCGTGCCTACCATATTGCAGCATGCCCCATGCGGGGTGCAGTAATACGGAAACGACCCCACGGTGTTGAAGGTGTGCGAGAACATAGCTCCCTGGTTAAGAATCCCAGAGTCCCAAATCCCGTTGGGGGCGCCCGGAGTACCTGACGTGCTGCTGTGACCGGTCGAGCTCCACGTCCATCGCACTGTATCGCCTGGGTGAATCGTTACGGATGAAGGCGAGAAGCAGAAGCAATTGTTGCCAACCGTTACCGTTATCGTGGCGGCACCGGCCACCCCGGGCTGGAAAAATATAATCGAAGTGATAGCCACCGCCAATACCGCCAACCAGCGTGAAGAGGTTTTCATCGCATCAATGATTTGGTTATTCTCACCGACGTCACGCCGTAGAATTGCAAACAATCTGTTGCGATACGCAATAGCGGAAAAGTGACGAAGTTGTTACCTTTTGTTCTCGCGGAGCCAAGCTGTGGCAGGCACGCTGCCTACCGGGGCGAGTCATGCTGGAAGACTAACTTCTGGCGGATGAATGCTATAACCTACGTGACGGACAGTGTGAATCAGCGGGGGGTTGCCAATCTTTCGTCGTAATCTCCCAATGAATACTTCAACCAATTTCGTATCGTACTCGTGCGCGTGTTCCCAAACGCGTTCGCACAGCTCCGTGCGCGTGAAGACACGCCCCGGCTCCCGCATCAGGACTTTCAACAACATCAGCTCGCGCGGTGAAAGCTCAATGCGTCGCGCGGCGCGGTGAACATCGTGGGTTGCAAGGTCGAAGGTGAGATCGCCGACGCGCAAGGACAGCACGGGTTCCTCTGGATAGCGCCGCCCTAGCGCACAGACGCGGGCCACGAGTTCCCTCATCGCAAATGGCTTGGGCAGATAATCGTCGGCCCCAAGCTGCAACCCAGCTACTCGATCATCGACTGCGCCGCGCGCGGTCAGCAGTAATACCCGACTGGCGAGATGTTGCGCGCGCAGCCGTTGCAAAACTTGAAAGCCGTCGATTCCGGGCAGGCGAATATCGAGCACGATGAGATCGAAAGACGTCTTTCTCACTTCGTCCAAGGCGGCTTCGCCGTTATGAACTGTTTTCGAATCGTGGCCCGCCTCGGTCAACGCCGACGCGATTTGTCGCGCCACGAGGACTTCATCTTCGACAATTAGAATTCGCACTGGTTAAGAGTGAGATCGATGATCAAAAACGGACGGTAAATTGTGCGGCAAATAAATGATTGTCATTGCCGGCGCCAGTAGTTTCATGTTGAAAACCATACTGCAACTTTAATTGCGCGTGGGGCGTGAAGCGATAGGCTGCAGCGATGTCGATGCGGCCCAGGTCTTCACTCCAGCGAACATCATGGCCGTAGCCATCATTAACGGTGCCGAAGAGTTGTTGGTTCCACCGAAGCGCGCCAAAGAACTGCGGGGTAAATTTGTATTTGGCTTCGACATAATAAGCGAATGTATCTGCGTTTCCCACTCGCGGCACTTCAAAGCGCGCTTCATAAAACTCCGCCCAAACTTGCAGATGACGCCAGGCAAAACTGGCGTCCTGCCCAAGAACAAATTCACGATAATCATCGACGTCACGTCCTGGCGGCAGCGTGGATTCGGCTTCGCGCCGAAAATATGCGCCTTCGCTTCCTGATAAGCCGAAATTCCAAGCCTCATTAGGCCGGAAACCAACCCGCGAACTGAAAGTCGGATTTTCAAAACCGTTCTCGGTGATGTACCAAGACTCGGGACGGGAGGAGAGTGATGCGTTTTTCATTTCAACTGCGTAATCGAAGCGATCCAGTTTTCCTGAAATCGAAAATCCACTCGCATAACTTGGTCCCCAGATTACGGGATTAAACTCATACTTCGCGAAATAGGACGGGCCGTAGATGAAGTCCGCCGGTGAGAATGGAGCGTACTTATCCTGAATGGCCGTGACGTTTTCATAAACCAACGGAGCGTTGATGAAGGGATTGTCCCACGACAAATGCCGCGGCACCCAATTGCCGACCACCGTTGCAAATTTGCCGGCTTGGAAGGTAAAACGGCCATCTTCCCATGGCGTGATCCGCAGCGCATACTCATCCAGTCGAATCTGAGCGCCATGGTCGCTGGGATCAAAGCCACGGTCGATCCTGGTTTGCGCAAAGAAATAAATTTGCGAACCGAGTTGCGCATCGAGAAACAGCGTGAGACGCGGATTGAAAAGAGTGTCGCTGCCGCTGTCGATCAGACCGGGTGCGGGTTGCTCGAAATGGTAAACTTCCAAATCGAGCGTACCACTTAGCCGTGCGCGAAAATTATCTTGAAAGGCAGAGATCGTCAGCGTGCTGTCGAGCCGATCAAGAAAATCATCCACGTCGAAAGCGGACGCTGTGCAAGCCAACATGCACAGGCTGAAAGCGTGCAACTTCATGCCACTCCATTAACACCGTCCACAGCGGAAAAGCGCACTTCAAACTCAGTCCAATCGTTTCCCGAACGCACCAGGCGCAAATCGCCACCGTGCAACCGCGCCAGTTCGCGCGCCAAGTTCAAGCCGATTCCGTGACCCGAAGCGGCCGAGGGATTTGAGCTGTGATGGAAGCGCTCGAAGATGTCTTCCCCGGATGGAATTGTGCGGCCCGTATTCCCAATGGTCAGCACAACGTCGCTGCCATTGCCATTTGCGCTGACGCGGATCCGTCCGCCAGGGCGATTGTACTTTCGGGCGTTCTCCAGGAGATTTTGGACGATTAGCGAGGTGTACCGTTTTTCGCCAGCTATAAGTAAGCCGGCCGAGAATTCTTTCTCGATCTTCACGTCCGGCGAATCGGGCAGCGCGCCAAGATCATCGAGCCACTCATTGACAAGTTGACTAAGATCCACCGGAGCGGATGCGATTTGAAGGTGACCGGCGTCCATGCGGGACAAGAGAAGCAAATCCTCAATAACGCCCGTCAAACGATGCGTTTGATGGAGCAGCGTGGACAACTCTTCGTAAACCTCCGGCTTAAAATCTTCGCGCCCCAGCAATGATTCCAGGCCGATGCGAAAAACAGTGACCGGGCTTTTCAACTGATGTGAAGCATCGGCAGAATATCTTGTGGATCTTTCCAGTTCCCGAGCTGCGGAGACAAGCGCAGCTTCGGCACGTTTCCGTTGTGCGCGATTTTCCTCTGAATCCAGCGCCAGTTTTTTCACTGGTGCTGATAACCTGAGCGCCACCAGATGACTGGCCACAAAACCGGCCAACAAGAGCAGCGCGCCCGCGCCGCCAATCTGCCACCGAAGTCGATGCAGCTGTGCCATCGAATCGGCCAATGGATAGACGTAAATTTCGTAGGCAGGCGGAAACAGCGAAGCCGGGTTGAGTCGTTTATAAAACAAAAGCTGTGGTGCACCACCAACGTCCACACGAAAGTAATTTTCACTCTTGTCGGCGTAGGCGAGTTCACCTGCTAATTTGTCATTCAGAGACGCCTGAGTGGAGGTGGGAAGCGCCGGCAGATGCAGCTTGCCGTTCGCCCAGATGCCGCTCTTCATCCCTGTGTGTTTCGCTTCGACCTCGAGCGGTTTGAACCCGATCACAAGCGCAGAAATCACGTCGCCGGTGTCGGTAGAAAAAATCGGCACGGCTATCACTTCATCAATAAATCCGCCACCGTTCCGGGTATTTTGCCGGATGTAACCGATTTGCTGTCTGTCCGGCAATTTGTCCAAGGCGAGTTGCGCTTCCGTTTTGGCATCCAGTTCTCCAACATCGGAAGGATTCAGCGGCTTGATGACCGCGCCTTTACTGTCAAGGAAACGATAAAATTTCGCGTGAAGCGACTGCGCCGCAGTTTCCGGCGGCGGTTCCTCGCCTTCCATTAAATCGCGCAGCTCGTCCTTTGCGCTCGGATACAATAGATCGATCGCGTTGTCTTCAATGGCCGCGTGAATCCGTGACTTGGCCGCGAGCGCGTTGCAGCGATCTGCCAGCGAAGCGTGACGAAGTTCCTCCAGTTTGTGCAGCGAAGAAAGTTCGGCCTGAAAGCTTTGCTGCAAGTTGCGTTCTGCATCGGCGGTCACTTTGCGTTGTGCCAGATAAAGACCGAGAGCGGTCAGCGTTGCTACGATGATCATCATGGCGGTAAACAATCGAGTGCGAAAGCGCGCGATGTCTTTGTCTCTCGATTGCTGTGCGGCGCTCATGGGAAATCAACATGGAGCGTTTGGCCACTCTTCAACTCCACAGGTTTTTCCCGCGTGGTTCTGCTGTCGATCCACGCCTTGAGTGTGTAGTGACCTGCTGGAAGCCCCTCCAATCGGAAGTGTCCACTTGGGTCTGTCATCACAAAATGCGGAGTATTCAAAACCAGGATCAATCCGCGCATGTGTTCGTGAATGTCGCACCGAAGTATGACCAGGCCCGGCTTATCGAAAACTTGTGTTGGAATTGGTCGCTCATCCTGCCGATAACGCCCCAGATCAAATCGTTTGGCAGGAGAGTAGGAAAAAATGTTGTGATAAGTGTCGTCAAGATTTGGGAATTCAACCTTGGTTCCGACCCGCACCGGCAGGAGCGAGGGAATGAACGTCAAATCCTTTTGCGTGACCTGTTTCGTCGCCAACGAAACTGGTTGGGGAAAAGAACCATCGAGATAAACTACCGCCAGAGGCGGCTGCGTGGAGAGAACTCCGGCTTTGGTGACGATCTGGTAACGTTTCGCCTGCACCGGCGCCGAATGCGACTTTGGAAGCTCCACGCGTCCTTCCACTGTGGCGCTCGCCGAAAGTGAAACGGGAAGGATGGGTAAAACCGCGTTTAACCAAAGCAACCCCCGCAGGCGCATTTTTTCAGTAGTCTAGCAGGCGTTCCATAGGACGGAAAGTTCGGATAAGGCGCGCGGTCTGCACAATCGCCCCTGGTTAACTCTTCGGTTCAGCCGCCGCCATTGCGGGCAGGGTGAAGAAAATTGTTGCGACCAGACTCCAGAAAATCCCAATGGCGCATGCAACACCAAGACCGGTGAGCGCCGGGTTTCGCGCAAGCGCGAGGGAACCGAAGCCGCTCACTGCGGTCAATCCCGCGAGCAAGACCGGCTTCAGCACGCCGGTAACATCGTGCTCGATTTCACGTGCCTTTTGCCAGACCAGCACAAGGTATATTCCGTAATCAACACCGATCGCCAGTACCAGTCGGAACGAGAGTACATTCAGCAGATTGAGATCGATACGCAGCAGTTTCATCGAAGCGATCATCGCTCCGATGCCGAATACGAGTGTAATGACTTGGATCAGCCACAAACGAAAATCGCGGTACAAAAGCGCGAGCAACGACACGTCGAAGATCGCCATTAGCGCACTGATGATCAGGAGCTGATGATGCGACCATGGCTGCAGATCGGCGAGCGTGTAGCTCCAGCCTGAAATAATGATCGGCACACCAGCCACCGTGACGGCGCTTCCCAACTGTTTGCTTTGCTCGTGAGTCGTGACGGGCTGATTTGTCATGACAAATCCAGTTGTCAGCAATGGATCCCGAGCGAAGTAGCGGTCCACCAGAAACCACCAGCTCGATGATGCCGGCAATTGCGTCCGCCAGTCTGGCAGGGGCACGTTTCGATCGGCAAAATGCTGCAAATCATCAAGCAACGTGAACGCCGGCGCGAACGAATCGCGGCTGAATCCTTCGGCATCCAGTGTTTGGTCAAGGGTTTCGCGCGTTGCTTGAAAATTGATTGCCCTCAGCCGCTCCCGGTTTGCACGCATCCAATTTGGTGAAACGCAAAGCGCCGCCGGCGTGGAGAAGCTTTTGATTTTTCCTGCTGCCTGGAGTTGCCGCCAACGCGCGGAAATTTTTTGCCAGTAATCGTGCAGTTCCTGCGGATTCGTCGCTCGAACAATCGCGAGGACCGGTTCCCAACGCACCGGCATCTTGTGCATGATTTCCTCGAGAGCGCGACTGGCGCGAATATTCTTTGGCTGCAATGAACGTGTGCTGGCTTGAAAGTGGAGTGGGGGAATCGGCGAAAAGCCAATCACAGTCAGCAGCAACAAAACCGTCGCCGAAAAAATCAGCATGGGCGCGGGTTTGCGGACGGTCCAGCGCACATAGTTTCCCACAATTTCGAATAACCAGTCATGGCGAACGGGTGCCTGTCGCTCGCGAACAAACAGGAACAAAATCGAGCACATCAACAGGCCGGCGACGAAAATGCCAATCGCAATGAGCACACCAAGTTGCGAAAAACTCATGGCGCCACTCAGCACCAGCGCAAGAAAGCCAACGGCTGTCGTGAGGGCGCCGAAGAAAACCGCGCGACCAAGTTTTGCCACAGAGGTGGCAATGGCTTGCCTATGCGGTTCTCCATCGGTGCGAGCCTGATCATAGCGTCCGACGGTGAGAATTGCGAAATCGACGCCGAGCCCAACAAGGATGGCGCAGAAGCCGACGCTGACCATGCTCAGTCGCCCGAAGAAGAGCTGCCCAAACGTCAGCGCAATCAAACAAGAGACGAGAAGACAAAACGCCATGCCCACGAGGGGCAGCCATCGCCGAAAACCCGCAAAGAAAATCGCACCTACCAGCACGATTGATCCAAGCAACGTCGCCACGACGTCGTAGCGCATGCTCAATGAAATTTCCGACACAAAGGCGGGACGCCCGGTCACGAGAATTTGCAATGGAGCGCCGGTCCACCCCTGACCTGCGGTCTGACGAAACTCGTTCACCTGTCGCATCAATCGCTGGGATTCAAATGCGCTGAGAGATGCCTGGTTCGTCACGGCGAGAAAAATTCGCATCGTGCGATCGGGCGATGTGAGCGGCTGCTCCTGTTCGATTATGGTGTTTTCAGCAAAAGGCTTTAGCGCCGGAGCAATCAGACCGAGCGGGTCGAATGAAAGCTCGAACTGTGGCCGCGGCGAGCCAGCTTCGATCTGCTGCCGCAAGCGGTGAAGACGATCGCGAATTTTCTCCGGTTGCAGAATCAACATCGTCTCGTCGAAGACGCGCGGTTCCAGGTTGAGAAGAAGCGGCATCGCAATTGATTGTAGATCACGGATGCCTTCGGGTGTCGCCATAGGCGAGCCTGCAAGCGCGCGCGCACACCAGGGTTGCTGCCGCAAATGTTCGGCAAATACCGCGGCAAAGTCCTCCAGCTTATCGACGTCATTTGGCTGGCACACAAGCGCGAACGTTAGTTGTCGCGTTTGCTCAAAATCGTGATCGTAGATTTTGAGGCCTTGCACCGATGAAAACCTGCCGGGCAAAACATTGAAGACCTCAGAATCAAGTCGCAACGATGTCACAAGGATCGCAATGCAAACTATGGTGAGGATCGTCACGCCGGACCAAACCAGCGCGCGCCGCCGAGTAAGCTAGTGTTCTGTAACCGCGCGGCCTTTACAATGCCGGATGGGCTTTCATTAACACCGGGGCTTCAGCCCGGTGGTTAGGTGCGTGGAGCGGCTGTAGCCGTTTCAACGGCTTCCCCGCGAGCGTATCCTGACGAAACCCGTTGAAACGGCTTCGCTCTAGCCCCGGCGTGATCACCGGCCTGAAGGCCGGTGTTAATCAGAATCGAAATAGAAATGTCTCGTCGCCGCTGACGTAGCGCAGCGTTTTCCGGTCCGGCCCCGGAACAAATTGATCACGCAACCCGAGCCAGCCGCGGAGCTGTGGCGGGGCTTTTTCTACAGGACCGGACCAGCCCTGGTGAGCGAATGCTCCCTTAACTTCAGCAAAGGACGCGTCCTGTCGCAAAGACAACAATGCGATTCCAGGACCTTTCGAGACGGTTAATTCGAAGTCGCCGGTTTTGGAAAAGCGAACGAGCGCGTCGCCAATGAGCGTAGTTTTCGGCGTTCGATACATGAGCTGCCCGCTTTTGGTCTGCCATCCAGTAGTAGGCTCGGAAAACTCATGCTGTGAGTAGCTTGCACAGCTTGTTATGCAAATAAAAGCAATTGCAAGAATGGAAAAAGATGCGGTAGCCACGGCCCTGCGGGCCGTAATACGATTCATGACATCACACCAGCTCTTTGAGCTGACGCTGGCGCTTCTTTCTTCTTCTCTGACACGAGCGTGAGCCGTGGCGAAAAGGCAAAAAATTTCTGCGCGTACACGAAAAAGTAGAACACCCACATCCGCCATTTAATCGCAAGGCTTTTGCCTTCATTGCCGGCAAGCACGGCATTGACCGCGGCAGCGATTTGCATCGTATCGGTAGGATTGAGGAAGACTTCGAGAAATTCCTTGCCGCGCCGATACCACGCCGTAACGAACGTCAGGTAAATGTCCATGATCCGGTTGACGCTGCGGGAATATTTTGCGAAGAGACGGCGTCGCTCCGACTCGTCGCCCAAGACTTCGTCCAATGTATCCGCCGCCCTTTCTGCGGACATGATTGCCAGAAAAACACCGCTGCTAAATACGGGGTCGATAAACCCGGCGGCATCCCCGGCCAGTAACCAGCGCTCGCCGGAAAGCTGGGTGTTTCGGTAGGAATAATCACCAGCGGAATAGACCGGTGATACACGGATCGCGTTCTTCATTCGTTCACTCATCAACGGTTGCTCGGCGATGAATTTTTCGAGAG
>WNGK01001835.1_pt1 | contig 22896 bp, 23 predicted proteins | sample 5400601 | NCBI WGS metagenome assembly WNGK01 (sample SAMN13153376, study PRJNA577476) | soil metagenome | isolation source: 60 cm soil or saprolite under Garry oak tree replicate 1 | place: USA:California | collected 2016-06-15
CGCATCCCGGACGCTCAGGTGAGTCTGGCTATCGTCCATACCCATAGTGTACGCGAAATTGTGTACACGCAAAGGGTCGTTCGATTCGCTCGAGTTCCTGCCTGGCATCGTTCTCCCCATTCAGCCCCTGGATGTAGTGTGACCATCTTCTGCCGGGTGATCTCGTGAACCCCCCGGCACCGAAGTCGTACACGTACGCAATCTTCGGCCCGCCCGGGGAAACACGTCGCGCAGCCGGGCGTCCTCTTCGTCTTCGGTTTCTTCCAGCTCGTAGAACGGGTCGCTGGAGTGGACGCCGCCCGCGTGGAACACGTGCAGGTGATCCCCGTCCCAGCCGAACAGGCGAGCAGGATGAGCTCGGTGGAGCTGGAGGCCACGTTCATCACGTGCGACAGCAGGCCGACGATGCCGAGCGCGGTACCGAGGGCGAGGACCGCCGAGATCAGCGGCAGCAGCATCGCCGGATCGCTGGCTGATCCTGATGCCACTGTGACACTCAGCTCTAGCTGGGAGCCCTGGAGCTAGGTGGCGCTTGCGTCGAAACGTGCAGGTCAGATCGTCCCGACCCCACTGTCAAAAGGCTGAGGGCTTTGTCGATGCCGGCGAGTGGCCGGCTTGGGGCCGGCGAACCGGGACCGGACGCGAAGCCGGCAGCCGGAACGGAGACTGCGGCCGCAGTCAGGACTGCGCCAACGGCTACACGGCGGTACCGGACAGGCATGATGCGCTTCCTTTCGGCTGGACCGGACGCGTCTCAGTCCAGCGCGCCAACCAAGATCCGCCGTCCGGCAGGCTGCACCAGCCAGTCGCCGCAACTGCCAGTCAGGCGGACCGGCCCCGGCGCCCGGATCCGTCCAGGGTGCCCGCGCCGGTCCGCTGCGCGGCGTGCCGATGACGATCAAAGGCGCGTTCAGGGCATCATCGCGGAGCCGATCGCCGATAGCATGGCACTAGGCTGTTGCCGAACAGACGTGGTCTCCCGACCAGTGAGGGAAAACGCATGGTGGCTGGCAACCGGGAAAAGGGGGCACCCGCTCCCGGAGCACAGGCAGAGCGGCCCAGGTTCGACACCAGCGTCGCTCATCCGGCCCGGGTCTATGACTACTGGCTGGGCGGGAAAGACAACTTCGCGGCCGACCGGATCGCCGGCGAGGAGACCATCGCTGCCTGGCCCGCCATCCGGTCCTCCGCCCGCGCCAACCGGGCCTTCCTGGCCCGCAGCGTCCGTTACCTGGTCGCTGAGGCGGGGATCCGCCAGTTCCTGGACCTGGGGACAGGGCTGCCGTCCGCGAATAACACGCACGAGGTGGCGCAGGCCGCCGAGCCGGAGAGCCGGGTCGTGTACGTGGACAATGACCCTTTGGTGCTCACGCATGCCCGCGCGCTGATGGCCAGCAGCCCGGAAGGCGCCACCGATTACCTCGAGGCCGACGTGCGCGACACCAGCCTCATCCTGCAGCACGCCGCCGGAACCCTCGATCTCACCCGCCCCATCGCCATCATGATGCTGGCGATCCTGCACTACATCCCGGACCTGGCCGAGGCACAGGGCATCGTGACGCGACTGGCCGAGGCAGTCCCGCCCGGCAGCTACATCGCGATCTCCCATACCTCCTCGGAGATCGACCCAGAGGCGATGGGCGAGCTGATCCGGCGGATGAACGAGCACATGGCCGAGCCTGACCTGGTCGGCCGTGACCGCGAGACGGTCACGCGGTTCTTCGACGGGCTGGACCTGGTCGAACCCGGCGTGGTGAAGGTCACCGAATGGCGCCCGGACTCAGAACTGGAAGCCAGCGCGCCGGCCTCGCTGTGGGGCGGCGTCGCGCGCAAGCCCTGACGAGCCGCAGTATGCCGGGCGCGGGCCGGAAACCCTGCCCGTCCGCCCGCACGCAGGACAGGCCGGCCAGGGTCAGCAGGAACCGCCGGGCGGTGGCGCGCGACATCCCGGTGGCGGCCGCGGCGCCGCCCAGGGTGAGTTCGGGCTGCTGCGGGGTGAACAGCCGCATGACGATGAGCCCGCGCTCCAGCGAATGCAGGAAATTAGGCGTGGCGGGCGCGGCCCCGGGGCCGCCCGGCGGGGCGGAGCACCCCGGGCCGTTCGGGATCATTCCGAGGCCCTCAGCGGAGAGCCCGGGCTCACGGTCCATACCGGCCGGACCCGTGGGCGGGGAGGGTCTAACCGCCGGTCCAGTTGCCCGGCCCCGGCGCAGGCAAGGCGGGGCACCGCGGACAGTAGGCGCCTGGTATACGGATGCCGGGTTCCTGGGGCCCAACGGCGCCGGGAAGCCCGTGACGGAATTGTGGCTTTCGTTGCCGGACGTGGTCGCTGGACCGGGCAGGAGACTCGCCTCGGCCAGCGCTGCGGTGCGCTGCTCCCCGGGCATCAAAGCCGGCGAGCGCTTCGCGGGCGCAGCGCGCCGCGCTGATGCGCAGGAACTGGGGCGGACCGCCGGTCATGCCCCCGGCTGTGCCGGCGACGGTGTCGAAGTAACGCCGGGAGAAAGCAGGCTCAGAATCCCGCTCACGACCGTGCAGATGATAGGAGTGGCAAGGTGGCGCGTCGGGGAACGCCTTGAGGTGGGAGGCCAGCGCCGTCCGGCCGTCCGCGGCGCTGATCACCCAGGCGGGAAGTAGGCGACGGGCACCGAGACCAGCGGGTGCGGGTCCGGGTCCACGACCTGGTGGTCGACGTACAGCGGAGTCCGCCGGGACGTGCCGGCGTCATCCAGCGGCGCGAGCCGGTTCTCGGGCAGGCTGTCCCACAGCGTGCTCAGCGTGAGCGGTTCCGCCTTCGCCCACCCGCGGCGAGCCGAGCAGTTCCGACAGGCGCGCGAAGCTGCCCTTGCTGCCTCCTTGTCGGCCTGCACACCGATTGTCGGGCAGCGGGCCGCGCAACGTCCCGGGCACGCACCGGATGCCGTGGCCTTCCAGTTCCCACCCGCCGGAGCCGGCAGACGCTGCCGCGGCGGCGATAGCCCGGCCGACCTGGCTCAGCCCGTAGAACACCAGCAGCGGCCGTGTGACCGCACCGGTCCCGGCGGCGGCGTGGAACATCTGCTCGGCCGCTCCAGCGCGAACACGTACGTCCGGCGGCGCGCCGGATCCCCTGCTGCCGCCGCGGGCGGGTTCCACCTGGTCGCGCGGAGCTTCTCCCACACGGCCTCGGCCTCGTTGCCCGTCTGCACCCCGCGATCTTATTGCCAGGCACGCCCCGGCGGCGTTCTGGCCGCTTACGGACGTGAGGTGCCATGCGCCGCGACCGCCGAGTCTGACCGTGCGCAGAGCTGCAGGAATGACCGGGGAGTTCCTCACACTGGCCATCCCGCCAGGATTCCCAGTCCGCTGGGCCGCCGAGGATGACCAGCAGCGCACGGCGCGGCGCCTGGGCTGGAAGTATTCAGCGCGCGGCGGATCGGGGAAGAAGTCGTCTGCGAATGACCTGAGCCTCATGGTGGACACGGCGATCTTTGCCTTGCGCAGCAGGTCGACGCTGGCGCCCCGGGTAGCCCTGGGGGGCGACCAGCGCGAGGCCGCGGGTAGCCCGGAATCCCACCAGCATGGTGATCAGCGGCGGGCAGCCCGTCCCGGCCCGCCGAGCACGAGCCAGGGCCGCGAACCTCGAATCTCCAGATCAAGTGGGTTGCTCACAGTCGGCAGTCCCCATGCTGGATGCGGGGGGCTGGCATGCACCTGGGGTAACTCGCATGGTTCATTTCGTGGTCGGTGCGGGTCGCTGAGAGTAGGTCAGTCGCGTGCTTGGGCGGGCTGTCTTGAAGGCTTGCTATGCCAGCTGGGAGAGGTCGAGGGTGGCTTCGTGGCCGTCCGCGAAGCGGACGATCATGCGGGCGGTGCCGCCGATGGCCTGGAGGTAGGCGTTGGGGGTGGACAGGAGCAGGTCGTGGCCGTGCCTGCACACTCGCCCGCACCCTCCATTAGTCATCTGGATGCAGGATGAATCCACCGAATAGGACGATCGGGCAGAAAGTTCGTTCTACGGCCATTAGAAACTCGATTCAAGAATATTCTGCATACAGATAGCTTGATACTGAGATGAACGCTGCATACAGTTGATGCCATCGAACCAATGGTCAGGTCAACATGGAGGAGCCGCATGCGGGTTGCTTCGTACTGGTCAGCGGCGTCTGGCTGGCGGGCTGGCGTCCTGCAGTCAGAGGTGGGGCGGGATGGCACAGCGGATGTAGTGGACTGCGCTGATGCCATAGCCGCCTCCGGTAGTGCTGAGACCGCTGTCACGGTGCGCGAATTGCTAGCGTCGTCGGCGTTGATGAGCAGCTGGCCTGCGCCGTGACCCCGACAAGATCCTTTGCATCGGCGTGAACTACCACGATCACGCCGACGAGGCGGACATGGCGGTGCCGGTGGCACCGAATGTCTTCGCGAAGTTCCGGAACAGCCTCGTCGGTCCCAGGGACACGATCGTGCTTCCCGCTGCCAGTGACCGGGTGGACTACGAGGGCGAACTGGCCGTCGTCATCGGCCGGACGTGTCGGCGCGTAGCGCCGCAGGCGGCGATGGACTACGTGGCCGGTGCCTTCCCCCTTAACGACGTCAGCGCCCGCGACCTGCAGCTTCAGGTATCCCAGTGGACCACAGGAAAAGCGATCGATACCTTCGCCCCGTGCGGTCCCGAGCTGGTTCTGCTCGATGAGGCTGGTGACCTGGGCGGGCTGACGCTGATCACCCGGGTCAACGGTGAGGTGGTTCAGCACGCCAGCACGGCAGGCATGATCTTCGGCGTGCGGGAGGTGGTGGCCTTCCTTAGCCAGACGATGACCTTGGTCCCGGGCGACATCATCGCCACCGGAACACCTTCGGGAGTGGGATTCGCGCGAACCCCTCCTTTGTTCCTGCGCGAGGGCGACACTGTCGAAGTCGAGATCGGCGGGCTGGGCGCGGTGAGCAACCGGGTAGCCCTCGAACCAGCCAGGTATCTCGCTGCCGTCCCTTTGGCGCAATGAGCGAGATCAGCCAAGCCGACGAGTGGGTCGGCCCGATGGGCGCGGGCGCGCAGCAGGTGACCCGCACGATCCACGCTCAGCTTCGCCGCGAGATCCTGACCGGGGTGCTGCCCGCTGGGCAGCCCATCAGCCAGGTCCAGCTTGCTGCCAGGCTCGGTGTCAGCCGCACCCCACTGCGGGAAGCGCTCCGGCTGCTCGAACGCGAGGGTTTCGTCGACGCCGAGCACAACAAGCAGGTCCGCGTGGCCCGGTACAGCATCGAAGACCTGGAGCAGGTCTACGCCATGCGGATCACCCTGGAGGCGCTGGCCGTCCGGCTGACCGTTCCCGAGATGAACAGCGCCGATATCGACGCAATGGCTGAGGCGCAGGAGAGGATGCGCTTCTACGCTGACCGCGGCGACTATGAGGGGTGGGAAGAGCCGCACCGGGATTTCCACGGCAAGCTGCTCGGACGCAGCGGTGCCACGCTGCGGCGTACCCTCAGCCAGCTTTCGGACCACGCTGAGCGCTACCGCTACGCGGCATCAACCCAGGCACCGATGGCCTGGCCGAACAGCATCAGTGACCACCAGGCCATCCTCGACGCCGCCAGGGCCGGCGACGGAGCGGCTGTGGCCGAATCGGTAGGCCGTCACTACGCGAGGGTTGCGCTCAACGCTGTAACGCTCGCCGCTCCCGAGCACGACCCCCGCCAGGTAAGGCAAGCGCTGCGCCTTGTCTTGTCATCCTCCAACGTGCAGGTCTCATGAGCACCGCAACCTCACCGGTTCCTCCCGGCCGCGACGAGCGCGGGGTCAGCAGGCGCCTCCGCCCGCTGGCGGGCCAGATCGCGGTCGTGACGGGCGGAGGCCGAGGCCTTGGCGCCGGGTCCGGGCACGCTGAGCAAGCTGCGGCGCACCGGCCGAGGGCTAATCACGCTCCCTAAGGAGGAAGGCGATGCCGCGCATTGAGCGACTGGGCCACGTTGGGATCTACTGCTCTGACCTGGCCAAGCAGGCTGATTTCTACCGCCGCGTGCTCGGACTGACGATCACCGACCGCGACGACCGGCGGGGACTGGTGTTCTTGTCCGCCCGGCCGGACGAGGAAGACCACGAGCTGCTGCTCGCCGCCGGACGCAACGTCGGGCGTGATGCCCAGGTCATCCAGCAAGTGTCGTTCCGCTGCGCCAGCCTCAGCGACGTTCGCGGCTTCCACGGCCGGCTGGTGGCCGAGGGCGCCGAGATCGACGTGATCGTCTCGCATGGCGTGGCAGTCGGGGTCTATTTCTATGACCCGGAAGGCAACCGGGTCGAGGTGTACTACGCCACCGGGATCGACGCGCCGCAGCCCCACGTCATCGGAATCGACATCACCCAAGACGACGCTGCCATCCTGGCCAGCGTCCAGCGCGGGGTAGCCGAGCACCCCGGTGCCCCGTTCATCGATGAGACCGTCTTTGCCGGTCAGCACATCGGCGCCCCACCCAGCTGAGCGCTGATCCGCCATCACCACTGAGGAGGTTCAGGAATGAGTACGCCAGATGAGGTGCTCGGTATCGCCTGTCTCGGGGTGACGCACCCGCATACCTCCGCACGAACCAAGACGATGATGCAGACGCCCGGCGTCCGGGTGGTGGGTGCGGCCGATGACCATTCCGTCATCGTGCCGTTCACTGAAGCGTTCGGCATTCCTCGGTGCAGCCCCGACGAGCTACTCGGCGCCCCCGGTGTCAACGCAGTCCTCATTCACTCCAAGAGCGAGAAGATGGTCGACCTGTCCATCGCGGCGCTGGAAGCCGGCAAGGCCGTGCTGGTCGAGAAGCCCGGCGGCCGCGACGTGGCCGACCTGGACCGCCTTGTAGAAGCGGTCGAGCGCACCGGCGGCGTCTGCCAGGTCGGTTACAACTTCCGCTACAGCCCTGCGGTCGCCATGACGCAACTCGTGCTTGCCGAACGGTGGCTCGGGACGGTCGTCCAAGCCCGTCTGCACGGAGCATGTAGCCTAAACGAGGCGGCCACTAGTCACCTCAACCAGCCTGACGACATGGGCGGTGCGCTGTTCGTCATCGGCTGTCATGTCATCGATCTCATGCTGCACCACTTTGGTCTGCCGGATTCGGTCAACGCGCTGGCGCCGAGGCTTCCCGCGGCGATCCCGGGCGACAACCGCGAGGACGTCGCTGGTGCGATCTTCTGCTACCCCGACCGGCTGATCACGGTCGATTTCTTCAGCTGGGACCCGCTGCCCTGGTGTGAGACGTGGCAAGTAGACGTGTACGGCACTGAAGGTGTGCTGCACGCCGGTCCGCTCCCGGGCCGCTATGAGATATACCTGTCCGAGCCGCGCGGCGGCTACCAGGCCGGATGGACACGCTGGCAGGAGTCGTCCTTCCCGGTCCCCTGGGCTGCGACACCCACCGCCTACAGCCCCGAGCTTGCCGAAATCGCCAACATGAGCTTCTTCCGGCGAGAAGCCGACGCATTCCTCAACGCCATCCGTAAGCAGGCCGAAGTCACCATCCCCGCAGCCCACGCTCGCGATATCGTCCGCTGCATCGCCGCCTGCTACGAATCCTCTGCTTCGGGTGGGGCTGAAGTACGCATCCCACCCTGGCCGACACACCGGGTGGACCAGAGATGAGCTCATCTGACGCGAATCGCCCGGACATCCTCGCTTCCTGCTGGACCACGGCCGGCGATGCCCGCCCGATGGCCGGCGACGAACGCAGTCCGTTCGCTCTGCAGGATCGCATCGCGGCTGCCGCGCGGGCTGGGTACACCGGCTTCGGCATCGTGCGCGCCGACCTGGTCGAAGCCGAGCGGGAGATCGGTTACCGGGCGCTGGCGCAGTTGTTCCGCGACAGCGGCATCAAGCACGTCGAGGTTGAGATGCTCAACGACTGGTACACCAGCGGCGTCACCCGCGCGGCATCAGACCAGGTGCGCCAGGACTTGCTTCACGCCGCCGCTGAACTCGGCGCGCGCCACATCAAGATTGGCGGCGACATCTCAGCCGACCCGGTCGAGTGGGGAACGTTCATCACCGAATTCGCCGTCCTGTGCCAGCAAGCGCAGGAAGCCGGCACTCGCATCGCGTTCGAGCCGATGCCGTTCGGCAACGTCGCTGACCTGGTCACCGCGCGGCGGCTGATCGACGAGGCGGCGCATCCCTCCGGTGGGCTGATTCTCGACCTGTGGCACATGGCGCGCGGTGGGGTCTCCAATGACGAGATCGCAGCATTGGACTCGCGCTACTTGTTCGCGGTGGAGCTAGATGATGCCGACGAGCAAGTTGTAGGCACGCTGCTGGAGGACACGCTGCTGCGTCGCCGCCGCTGCGGCGAAGGTGATCAGGATGTCGACGGTTTCATCCGGGCGATCCGCTCCGCCGGCTTCGACGGCCCGTGGGGGGTGGAAATTCTGTCGGCCGAGTTCCGCAAGCTCGACCTCCAAGCGCAGGTGACGTCGTCATTCCAGACGACAGCGGCGGCGCTCGCCGCTGCCTAGTCCGGTCGAGCCGCAGGACAACATAACCTGCGGGGAGGGAAGGGCCGCTGCTTCGTTCACGCACGAGTCTGGCCTGGTCACCGACCGCGAGGATGAGCCGCCCAGCGTGGTGGGAGGGGCCTGTCTTCCGACTGTGGCGGCTCTGCGCTGGTGACGAATGGCGCTGTCCGGGTCCATGCCGGTTTGTCATCGGTAGCGAGATCGAGCATGACGCCGGCGGCGTCCCGGTACGTGGCGGTTGAAGCGGGGTCGGGTGCATCTTGCTGGATCGTATACCGGGTTGGCAGGTGCCGCTGGGTCATGAGGGGCACGCGGATGACGGTCCAGGTGAGGTCGCTGGCCGCGATCGTGGCGAGGTGCTCGTCCCCGTCTGTGAGGAGGTGGGGCGCGCCGTTGAGCATCTGTTGTCGCTTGATCCGGTGATTGCCGGTGAGCGTCTCGCCGGGCATTCGGGCGCCGGATCCGGTGACGGAGACTAGGCGTGCCAGCCCGAGTGCTTCCATCGTGATGACGAGATTCCGGGCGCCGACGGTTTGGATGTCCGGCGGGCTTGCGGCTGCGCTGCTGAGGCAGGAGACCACGAGGTCGGCGTTGCTGAGCGCGGCCCGGACCTTGCCGGGGCAGCGCACGTCGGCCAGTTCGATCTGGAGCCTCGGGTGCACGGGCAGGGGGTTAGTGCGGTGGATGACGGCGCGTACGGTGTGGCCCCGGGCGAGGGCTTCGGTGACAACGTGCTGGCCGAGCCGACCGCCGGCGCCGAGGACCGCGATGGTCGCCGGCGGTCGGGTGTCACCATGCCGGGTCCCTGCCCATCCACCCGGCTATGCGGTCGTAAGTGCACGGCGTCGCGGCGTGGGCTTTGCCTGCCGGTATCGCCGCGATGACCGAGTTCGCCTGGTCGACCGCCTGCGCGAGCAATGCTGCGTAGTCTGTCATGGGCTTGTCCGCATATTCGTGAAGGTCGACGAAAGCCGATGCGGCCCGCCGGTCAGGCGGCGGGTGGGGCGCCCGTCTTGGGAATCCGCGGCAGCAGAATGACTGATATGAGCAGCCCGATGACCGCGAAGGTCGCGCCTGCGGCGAACCCGTCGTGGAACACGTTGGTCCGGGCTGCCTGGATCAGGTGCGGGTCGCCGTGGGCGGCAGCGGTCAGCGATACGACCCGGCGGAAGGCGAACGTTGCCGCGGTCGCCAGCCCGAGCGCGCCGCCGACTTCTTGGCTGGTGTTGATCAGGCCGGCTGCCAGGCCGGCGCGTTCGCCGGGGACGCTGGCCTGCGCGGCGATCTGCAGCGGGACGAAGGACAGTCCCATCCCGAGGCCTGTCATCAGGAAGGCCGGCAGGATCTGAGCCGGGTAGCTGGCTTCCGAGGGCATCCGGGCCATCAGGGTCAGGCCGCCCCCCACCAGCAGGAGCCCCAGCGTCAGGACTGCCTTGGCGGACACCCTGCCGGCCGCGCCGGACGCGATCCCCGCGCCGACGGCGACCACGACCGCGAGGGGCACGTACGCCAGCCCGGTCCGCAGCGGGCTGTAGCCGAGGACTTGCTGCATGAATAGGCTGGCGAAGAAGAAGATCGTCACCACCGTGCCGAGCAGGAAGAGCGTGGTGATGTTGGCGTACCGCAGCGTCCTGGACCTGAAGATGCCGAAGGGGATCAAGGGTGCTTCGGCCCGCCGCTCGGCGACGGCGAATGCGGCAAGGAAGACGGCTGCGGCGATCAGGCCGGCGATCACCATGCCGCTGTGCCATCCGTGGCTGATCGCGTCGTCCAGCCCGTAGATCAGCGCGAGCAGTCCCGCGGTCAGCAGCACGGCGCCCGGGATGTCGAAACGGCGACGGCGCCCGCTGCTCTCGGGCAGGACACGGCCGGCGGCGGCGACCGCGATCACGGCTACCGGCACGTTGATGAAGAAGATCCACCGCCACCCCGGGCCGTCGGTCAGGACCCCGCCGAGGACCACGCCAGCCACGGACGCGAGCCCCGTCAGGGCGCCCCAGATGCCAAGCGCTCTCGCGCGCTCGGCACCGCCGGTAAATGTCGTGGTGAGCATCGACAGCGCGGCCGGGGCGATCAGGGCCGACCCGAGCCCTTGCAAGCCGCGAGCGGTGAACAGCAGGACCTGCTGGTGCGCGAGCCCGCTGGCAAGGGACGCCGCCCCGAACAGGGCCAGCCCGGCGCGCAGCACCCGGCGCCGCCCGAAGGTGTCCGCCAGGCGCGAGCCGAACAGCAGGAACCCGCCCAGGGCCGTGCCGTACAGCGTCACCACGTAGGGCACGTACACGGCAGGGTCAGCCGTAAAGCAACGGCCTGGCAAGCCGACGAAAGAATGCCTACGGCGCCGACAAGACGACGACGGTGCGGATCCTGGGCACGCTGATCGCGCCGACGTCCGGGTCGGCGGTGGTAGCGGGCATTCCGCCCCGGAACCGACGGCGGCGCCCGTCTCAGCCGGTTCCGGTCGCCCGGCTGCGGCGTTCCAGCAGGATCACGTCGCGCCACTGGCCGTGGTGGCGGCCAATCCGTTCCCGGGTGCCGACGGTGCGGAACCCGGCGTGGTGGTGCAGGCGCAAGCTGGCGGTGTTCTCGGGGAAGATCCCGGTCTGGATGGTCCAGATCCCGGCCGCGTCCGCCGACCCGGCCAGCGCCCGCAGCAGCGCGGCGCCGATGCCGCGGCGGTGGTGACCTGGATCGACGTAGATGCTGTGCTCGATCACCCCAGCGTAGACGCGTCGGCTCGACACGGTGCTGGCCGCGACCCAGCCGAGCACCTGGCCGGTGGCGGCGTCGGCGGCGACATGGCGGTGCAGGGCGAGCCTGGTGGCGTCGAAGGCGCCCCAGCCAGGGGCGGTGGCCTCGAAGCTGGCCTGCCCGGTGTCCAGGCCGGCCTGGTAGATCGCCAGCACCTGGACCGCGTCAGCAGGTTGCATCGGCCGGATCATCACCCCGCCGGGCGCGGCGGGCCTGGCCGCCTGGATGATTGCCGAGTGCAGGCCGCCCCCGGCATCGGCGGCCGGGGTGATGGTGATCTGGGTGAACCCGGCCGTCAGGAGCTGCTGGCGGTATTCGGCGGCGGTGACCGTGCCGGTGGTGCAGCCGACCCGCTGCTCGGCGGCGGCCCGCTGCTCGGGGCTGGTGGCGCCGTCCGCGATGACGTCGCTGACCCCCAGCCGCCCACCGGGCCGCAGCACGCGGAACGCCTCGGCCAGCACCCGCGGTTTGTCCGCGGACAAGTTGATGACGCAGTTGGAGATCACCACGTCGACGTGCCCGCCGGGCAGCGGGATGTCCTCGATCGTCCCGTGCAGGAACTCCGCGTTCGCGGTCCCGGCCTGGGCGGCGTTCGCGCGGGCCAGGCCGATCATCTCCGGGGTGGCGTCCAGCCCGTAGGCCTTCCCGCCCGGGGCGACGCGGCGGGCGGACAGCAGCACGTCGATGCCGCCGCCTGACCCCAGGTCCAGCACGGTCTCGCCTGGCCGCAGCGCGGCGACCGCGACCGGGTTGCCGCAGCCCAGGCTGGCGCGCACCGCGGCCCCGGGCAGTCCGCTGGTGTCAGCGTAGGCGGCGGCGCCGAAACAGCCCCCGGTGAACGCGTCCGGGGCGCAGTCGGTGACCTGCTCGCCGCCGGCCGCGGCCCGGGCCAGCGTGCCGTAGCGGGCCACCACGCGGGCGCGGGTCTCGTGGACGTCTTCGGGCATGGCGGTACCTCCGGGAAACTCGCGGTCAGCAGGCTGGGGCGACCGGGACCGGGCGGCCCATCACGATGTCGGCGGCGGTCGGGAAACAGTCCACGCACGCGTCGTTGATCCGGTAGTAGGCGGCGGTGCGGCGCCGCTCGGCCAGCACGAACCGCACCTCCGCCAAGATCTTCAGGTGTGCCGACACCGTGGACTGGCCCACCGCCACCGCGGCGGTGATCTCCCCCACGCTCATCGGCTCGCCGCGCCGGGCCAGCAGCGTGACGATCTGTACCCGGGTCGGGTCGGCCAGGGCCTTGAACCAGGACGCGTACTCGGCCGCCGTGGCCCGGTCCAGCGGCTCAGCCAGCTCACTATCCATCGTTAATCGACGATAGACGATGAACGGCGAGATGGGAATAGGCGGTGCCGGGTGGCTTGCCGCGGCGTGCCGCGCTGCCGACAGGCTCGGCCGCGGTGCCCGGCCGCCTGCGGCCAGGAGTCCGCCGGACCTGGTGACACGCACCGCCGGGCGGGTCCGCCCGTTCGGGGTATCCTGCCGGCATGCGCCTGACTTGAATCTGCTGATCTTGCGCCGCTTGTCGTGCCTGGCGCCTGTTGGTGCGCGGCCGGGCTCCTCCGGCCGGGACGGATCATCGCGAACCGTCCCGGTAACCGTCCTCAGGAGGAACCCCGTGCTCACCACCGCTCAGGCGGAGCATTACCGCACATTCGGTTTTGTAGTGCTCCGCGGCTTTCTCGCTGACCGCGTCGCCGCGCTGCGCGCCGAGACCGGCGCCGCGATCCATGACGCCTACGCCGCCACCTACGACGAGCGGGTCATCGACGGGATCAGCGGCCATTACCTGCCCATGGCCGCCCGGCTGACCCCGGTCAGCACATCACTGGTGTGCGATGACCCCCGCTTCATCGACGCCGCGCAGCAGCTGCTCGGCGGCCCGGTCATCCCTGAATGCCCCGAAGGGGTCCTGTACTTCGCCGAGGCCAGCTGGCATGACGACGACGGCATCGGCGTGCGCGGCGTCAAGTTCGCCGCCTACTTCGACAAGCTCACCGCCGCCAGCGGGGCACTGCGGCTGGTGCCCGGCTCCCACCACCCGGAGCAGAACACCCGGCTGACCGCCTACAGCAACCGCCAGCTGCCTATCCGCACCGACGCCGAGGCCGCCGCCTACCAGGCAAGCATCCCCGGATACGCAGCCGCCACCACCCCGGGCGACGTGATCGCCTTCGACCTGCATACCTGGCACGCGAGCTTCGGCGGCCAGGACCGGCTGGCCTGGACGGCGGTCTACCAGCGCTGCCCGCAAACCGGCGCCGAACGCGACCGGACGCTGCGGTCGCTGCACGACAGCTTCGAGCAGGCGTTCCGCGGCTTCGACCGGGACCGCTACCCCATCTGGCGGAACTGGCTCGACGACGCCGGCGCGCATCCCCGCCGTCCCGGCGTGATCGAGAGAATGCGGCAAGCCGGGATCCTGGACCTGCCCGGCGCGCAGGACGGCTGGTGACCAGCGGGCACCGGCCTGCCGAGGTCAGCCCCGCAGGCCGGTCACCCGCCCACGGGTTCTGCGATGACGAGATGACCAGGCGGCTGCTGCACTCCAGGCCGCCGCGGCAGGCGCTGGCCTGGGCCGCCGCCCAGCTCGGCGGCCCGGTGACCTCGGCCCGGGCGTTGCGCGGCGGGATGTCCTCGGCCGTGCACCTGCTCACCACGCAAGACCGCGCAGGGCAGCGCCGGCAGGCGGTGCTGCGCCGCTACGTACGGCCGGAACTCAACGCGGAGGAACCTGACATCGCCGCACGCGAGGCACGGGCGCTTCGCGTCGCCGGGTCCGTCGGCGTGCCGACCCCTGCGCTGCTCGGGGTCGACCCGTCCGGAGACGGGGCCGGGGTACCGGCGGTGCTCATGTCGCGGCTGCCCGGCCGGGTTGACTGGTGGCCATCGGATACCGGCCGGTGGCTGCGGCGCCTTGCCGGGGTCCTGCCGGCCATCCATGCCGCACCGCTCCCGCCGGCCGGCCTGATCGGGCCGTTCGCCGCCTGCCCGCAGGCCAGCTACCAGCCGCCTGCCTGGGCGCGATACCCGGCAGTGTGGGAGCGGGCCGCGGAGATCCACCACGGGCCCGCGCCCTGCCTGCCTGCGGTGATGCTGCACCGCGACTTCCATCCCGGCAACGTGCTGTGGCGATGGGGCAACGTATCCGGGGTGGTCGACTGGCAGGCCGCATGCACCGGTCCGGCGGTGGCCGACGTGGCGCACTGCCGGGTGAACCTGCTGACCTTCGGCACCGAGGCGGCCGAGCGGTTCACCGCCCTGTGGCGGCACGCGGCCGGTGCCGCCTACCACCCGTGGGCGGACGTGGTCACCATCATCGGCTTCCTCGACGACCTGCGCGACGGATGGGGCTCCGAGCGGCTCCTGGTCGAGGACATGCTCGCCCGCGCCGTCGCCGAACTCGGTCACCCGAAGGTGCCTTCAAGAGGAGTCGGCGCGGTCGTCTCGGGAAACCTTGACAAGGCTCGCAATGGTCGCGACCCCGAGCACGCAGACGATCACGGTCAGCGACAGCCAGATCGGGGTGTGCGGCGCCCACTCGATGGGCTTGCCGCCGTTGACGAAGGACACGTCGTTGCCGTGCAGCGCGTCGAAGACCAGCTTGACGCCGATGAACCCGAGGACCGCCGCGAGCCCGTATGACAGGTAGACCAGCCGGTCGAGCAGCCCGCCGAGCAAGAAGTACAGCTGACGCAATCCCATCAGGGCGAATACATTCGCGGTGAACACGATGTAGGGCTGCGCGGTCAGGCCGAAGATCGCCGGGATGGAGTCGAGAGCGAAGATCAGGTCAGTGGTCCCGATCGCGATCATCACGATGAGCATCGGCGTGAATATCCGCCGGCCAGATCTGTTGCCGGCACGACCGCCAGGCTCGGCATAGGTGGTCAACCGGGCGCCGTCGTACTGGGCGGACAGCGGCAGAATCCGCCGGCCCCACCGGATCAACGCGTTTTCCCTGAACTCGTCATCACCGCCGTGATGCTGCCGGACCAGGGCGATCGCGGTGTAGATCAGGAACGCGCCGAACAGGTAGAACACCCAGACGAACCGATTCACGGCCGCCGCGCCGACGGCGATGACGGCGCCGCGCATCAGCAGCGCCAGCATGACGCCGATGAGAAGCACCTTCTGCTGCAGCATCCGCGGGACCGCGAACCGTGCCATGATGATCACGAAAACGAACAGGTTGTCTACCGACAGGCTGTACTCGGTGAGCCAGCCCGCGAAGAACTCCCCGCCGTAGCGCGGACCATAGGCCGCAAGCAGCACCACACCGAATACCACCGCCAGTGCGATGTACACGCCGACCCAGATCGCGGTCTCACGCATCGTCGGTTCATGGGGGCGCCGGCCGACGATCAGCAGGTCGACAGCGAAGATCACGATCATGATGACGAGCGTGATCGCCCACACGAGCGACGAGACATGCATGATGAATCCTCCGGTTGACACGATGTGACGCCGAAGGTCGCTTTCACCTGCTTGGTGCTGGCGGATGCGGTGAATCGACGATACCGGGCCCGCAACGTGGTGATTAGCGCCGACGGGCAGGGCGCCGACGGCACCGTCGTCGGGAGGCACTCCCGTTTCCCCAGAGCGATGATTGCAGCTTGCCTCGCGCTTATCTTGTGCGGCGCGCTGCCGGTGTACCGGCGGGTGGCAGCCGAGATCTGCCCCCTAATCGCCGGCGACGATGGATAGCAGCTCAGCACGGTTCGGGGCCGGAAGCGGCTCGTCGCGCCAGCCGGCGCCCAAGGCGATGACCTTGTCGAGCAAGCCCGGGCGGGCCGTCACGTCAGCTGCCCGGCTCAGCACCATGGTGACGCCGACGAAGCCCCGAAAGCAGTCGGGGTCCTTGAAGGCGGCATTGGCAAGGGCCTGGCCGATCTCCCAGCCGGGATCGCGAGGGCGGTACTCGCTACCGTCGATGAGCGCATCGATCTCCGCCAGGCGGTGACGGTCGGCCGCCAGCGTGTCGCGGTACCAGGGCTCGACCATCTCGGCTGTCGCGTGGTGGAAGGAACAGGCGAACTCCCAGGGATCGCGGGCGGACCGGGCCCCTACTGCCTCGAGCCACCGGGGCAGCGGCGAGCGCCGGCCGGTCATGTCCACGACCAGGTCGGCGGTTATCTCCTCACCCATGCCCAGGCGAACCCCGGCAACGTGAGGCACGCCGTCGTGAGCGGAAGACCCGGTGACAAGCCCCGCGGCGGCAGCGCCTCGCCTGATCTCCAGATGCGGAGCCCGGCCGGCCACCGACGCGACGGCTGCCTCAACCACGCATCGCCGGCCGGAGATGCACTCGAACGCGTCATCCCCTTCGCGGGCAGAGCCCCTGATGGCCTCGGGGGCATCAAGGACGGGGTTGCGGCAAACGGCTCCCGCAGCGATCAATCCCTTCTTCACCTCGGGCAGTTCGGAGTCCAGGAGGTCGCGATAGCGGGCCAGGAAGAAGTGCGGAAGCCGGAACTGGCTGACCCCTTTACGCTGCCAGGTCTCCCAGATCTCCTCAGCCCCCGCCGGCGCCGCCTCGGCATCTCGTTCCAGGACCGTCACCTCGTGGCCATCCCCGGACAACAGAAGCCCAGCACCAAGGCCGACGACTCCAGCACCCACAATCACGATCTTGGCGATGGCGACCCCCCCTTCCCGGATGCACTGTGACCGTTTCCCTGAGTCAACAGAACTCTATTGCGCATCGGGTGAAGACGAGGTGGAGGCGGCGTGGAGGCGCGCCGTAGCCTCACGCGCCCCGGTGATAGTGGAGGCAAGCTGGCCGCCTCCGGTTAGCCCGGCTGAGGCGCCGACGGCATAGCGCAGTCGGCAACGAAGGCCCTACGCTTAGTCGTTACCCGGCTGAAGGGCTGCCAACTGGTGACGGTGCCCGAGTGGCGGCCCGACAAGGGCGAGGCGGTATCAGCCCAGTTGATCCCGCTTTACGGCGTGGTCGCCAGGAAGCCGTAAGGGCTGCGCTAGAGCACTGGCCAGGTCGTGGCTGTGATTCATGCGCTCGCCTGCGCGGTTTGGTCGAGCCGGTGCCGGATCTGAGTGGTGTCGGGATGGTCCGATGATTCGTGCAGGCGCAGCGCCCGCCGCCAGGCGTGCTGGGCAGAGCGGTGGTCCCCGGTGGCGTGATAGGCGTCGCCGAGACGGGTTAGCGTCCCGGCCTCGTTGTAGCCATCGCGGATCTGTCGGTAGAAGTCTGCGGCCTTGGTGTAGCAGGCGATGGCCGCAGTGTGATCAGCGCGACCGTGGTGGATATAGCCGAGACTGTCCCAGGCACCAGCTTGACCTTGGCGGTCAGCAGCTTGTTCGTGCAGGTGAAGGGCCTGACGGCAAAGCAGGAGAGCTTGGCTGTAGTGGCCCTGTCGGGCCTGGGACCATCCGATGTTGTTGAGCGCGATGGCTTCTCCGGCATGATGTCCTGACGAGCGAAACAGCTCGAGGGCTTGCTGGCTTTGGTCGAGGGCCTCCTGGTCTGCGCCTTGGCGGTCGGATAGGTAACCGATGTTGAGGTGGACCTGGGCGCGGTGGCTATCGTCGCCAAGGACACGAAACAGGCTGAGGGCACGGTGAAGCTCCGAATGCGCCTGTTCGTAATTACCTACGTGGGTTAGGGCGTTGCCGAGTTCATGGTGCGCATGGGCCTGCCCGATTGTGTCACCGATACGTTGTGCCGCCATTACGGCGACGTGTTGCATTCTGGTCCAGTCTCGCCAGTGACCGGATCGCTCGAAGTAGCTGGCCATGGTGCGGGTCAGCTGCCAGGCATGCCGGTCGAAGCCGGTGCTGGCGGCATGTTCGATGCTGCCAAGCACGACTTGATACTCGGCGTGAAGCCATGCAGTGGCTCGTGCGCCGTCCACGAATCGTTCAGGTTTCACTCCGGGCCGTGTGCCGGTCAAGGGCAGGTGGTCCCACGGCCCGTAGAGCAGCCGGGCTGCTTCCTGGGCGCTGTGCAGGTAGTGGTCGAGCATGCGGTGTATGGCCGCGTGCCGGTCATGGTCGGTGCACCTGGTGTGGGCTTGTTCGGCGGCGTAGGCGCGGAGTAGATCGTGGAAGGTGAACCGGCCGGGCACGTGCTCGGTGAGCACGTGAGCGCGAACAAGTTCGCTGAGCAACGGCCGGATCCGCTCCACAGGCCTTCCGGTAAGGCTCGCCGCGGCTGGCGCGGCCAGGTCCGGACCAGGATGCAGGCCCAGGAGCCGGTACAGTTCGGCGGCCTCCGGGCTCAATGCCCTGGTGGACCAGGAGAATACCGCGCGCAGATCGGTGCTCTCGTCTCCGGCGGTTAGCGTGTCGAGCGGGCCGGCGGAGTCCCGTAGCTGCCCGGCCAGGACGGAAAGCGGCATGACCGTGTCTGTCTCGGCGCGGGCGGCCACGATGGCCAGGGCGAGCGGCAGCCCGGCGCACCGAGCGATGATCTCCTCGACCGCTGCCCGTTCAGCCGCGACCCGGTCAGCGTCGAGCCGACGGCCGAGCAGGTCACTCGATTCTTCGGGCGTGAGCAGGCCCAGAGTCAGCGGCCGAGCCCCCTCAGTCGCAACCAGCGGCGTGAGCTGGATGCGGCTGGTCACGACCGCCATGCAACCGGGCGAACCGGGTAGCAGCAGCCGGACCTGGTCGGCATCGCGGGCATTATCCAGCAGCACCAGAACTCGCTGGCCGGCCAGTACGCTTCGGTATAGCCCCAGCTGGGCGTTAAGGTCGCCAGGGATGCGCTGCGTCGGCACGCCCAGCGCGTCGAGGAAACCGCGCAGCACCTCACCTGGATCCAGTGGTGCGCGGGCCGGGTCAAACCCGCGCAGATTGACATACAGCTGTCCGTCCGGGAACCGCCCGGCCACCTGATGCGCCCAGTACACCGCCAGTGTCGTCTTGCCCACTCCGGCGGTGCCAGATATCACAGAAACAGCCACCGCAGCATGCCCTGCCGGGTCGGCCTGGGCTGTCCCGCGCAGGATCGCGTCGAGGCTGTCCAGCTCCCCGCCGCGCCCGGCGAAGGCGGGTACCGCCGACGGCAGCTGCGCCGGAACTGGCGCCGCCGGCGTGGCCGCTGGGAGCGTGACCGCTGCTGTAGGCGTATCCAGGGCCGGGTTCTGCTGGAGGATGGCCGTTTCCAGATCTCGTAGTAGCTGGCTCGGGTCGATCCCCAGTTGTTCACCAAGCGTGCGCCGCAACCGGTGATAGACGGCAAGCGCATCGGCCTGCCGCCCGCTGCGGTACAGCGCCAGTATCAGCTGGGCGTGGATGTGCTCATCCAGCGGATGCTCGGCCACCATCTGTTCCAGGCTGGGCACCAGCTGGATATGCTCCCCGGCCGCCAGCCTGGCCTCGGACAGGGCCCGCTTGACCTGCAGGCAGAGCAGATCCAGCCGCCTGGCCTCATCCTCCAGCCAGGCTAGGTCCGCCAGGTCCGCCAGGGGCCGCCCGCGCCACAATGCCAGCGCGGCCTGTAGCTGCCGCGCGCCATGGACCGGATCATCTGACTGCGTGCCTTGCCGCAAGAGCCGCTCCGCGAGCTGCACGTCGGTGCTCTCAGCACCAAGGTCCAGGACATAGCCAGGCGGACGCGCGAGGATCGCGGCCTTGCTCCCCAGGACACCGCGCAGGTAGGACACATGGCTTTGCAGCGTGTTCACTGCGGTCGGCGGGGCGGCCTCACCCCAGACGATATCCACCAGCCGGCCGATGCTGACGACCTCGCCACCATGCAGCGCCAATGTGGCCAGCACTGTCTTCCGCCGTACACCGCTCACCGGCCGCGACTCACCATCCGCCACGACATCAACTGGCCCAAGCAGCCGTACTTGCACGAGAGCCCCCATTCTCCGCCAACTCGGTCCCCGATTTATTAAACGAACCTGAGTCGCCCCGGTTCAGGAACCGTCCCGTTCGTGCTCGCGGGACTGGCCTTGGCCACCCCGCGATGGCTTCAGCGCAGGCGCACACCGCACACGCCACCAGGGCAGCCCACATGCAGGCCGCGGTATGCCGCGGGCCCGGCGTTGTCTTCGAACCGGCGGCCGAGGCAATCCAAGACAGTCTCGGTGCTCGAGCATGGCGCTGGAGAACGGCCAACTGGTGACGCAAGATGGGGATCTCGGCGTCCTTGGTGCCGTCGGAGCGGGCGAGCAGGGCAAGCCAGCCGAACACGCGGAGCACCGTCCGATAAGTGATCCGTAGTGACATGGGAACTGAAAGTGCCTGATCCTGTCATCCCCGCGCAGTCAGATGCTAACTTCGTGACCCTCGCACGACAGCGAAGACCAGGTCAGCGGCCGTCGGCCACGGGATGGTTACCTCTTGCGCCCGACGGCCCCGACCTGCGGTATCTCTGGGCCGCGGCTGACACCAGGATCAGCGCGCCAGTCCGCTACCAATACCACGCCTGGCTCCACCAGCTCCAGGCCATCGAAGTAGCCGGTGAATTCCTCCTGGCTTCGGGTCCGGTACGGGACGGCACCAGATGCCTCGTACTGCCGCAGGGCCTCCTCGAGCGCTTCGCTCGTGTTGATGCTGTCGTTGATCGCCAGGTAGCTGCCAGCAGGCAAGCCGTCAACCAGCCCGGCCACGATCGACCGCGCCTCGGCATAGTCGGTAACGTGACCGAGGACCCCCATCAGCGTCAGCCCGACCGGCTGGGTCAGATCCAGTTCGTGATCTTCATACCGCCTTATGGGTGCCGTAAAACGGTGTCAGCACAGGGACGCGCCTTGGCGCAGAACTAGAACACGTTACAGTTCTCCTGTGACCGACATCATCACCTGGGAAGCTTCCAACAGCGATCACCCCGCACGCCGCGCTTCGCGCCACTCCATGGCCGCCGTCGCCGCCCGGCGCAAGGACCAGTGGCTTGCCCTGTTCGCCCCGGACGCGGTCGTGGAAGATCCCGTCGGTCCCTCGATGCTGGATCCCGGCGGCAAGGGGCACCACGGGCACGAGGGGATCGGGAGGTTCTGGGACCGGAACTTCGGTTCGGTGAGCCGGTTCCACTTCCGGATTACGGACTCCTTCGCCAACGGACCGTGTTGCGCCAACATCGCCACCATCACGATGTGGCTCGACGACAGCGGCACGACGATCACGGTCGATTGCGTAGTCATCTACACCGTCGACGACCGCGGGCGGATCACCTCGATCCGGGCCCACTGGGAACCCGAACGGGCCATGGCCACGCTTACCGGCCCATGATTCCCGTGGATGCCGCCGCTCCGAACATCAGGAGGGTTGTGCGCCGGTGCAGGCATCCAGGCGGTGCTAGCCTGCCGGCGTGCCGCGGCGCGGGCAGCTACGCCTACCGCATCTATGCGGCCGTGGGCACGCTGAGCCAGGTCGAGACGGTGGTCGATGCGATGCGCAACGACGCGGAGCTGGGCCCCTCCCACGTGCAGCCACTCGGCTAGCTGAACGCGCCAGCCGAGCAGCGCGTCGCGCAGCTCCGCCTCCCGCCCGTGGAAGCGCTGCGCGGGCAGCGTCGGACCCCCGCCGGACGGCCGTTCGGCGCCTGTATGTCTTGTTCGTGATGGAACGGTTCGTGCTCAACGGGGCACACGTTGCCTGGCGCAGCACAAGACTTGAACCATTCGTTGTCTTGCATCGTTCGCGTTTATGAAGATAAGTTTGGGTTATGACCGCATCCCAGACTCCGACCGCCGCCGAGGAGCTGCGCGGTGCCGGCCTGCGGGTGACGGCCGCCCGCGTCGCACTGCTCGCGACCGTCCGGGACGGCGACCACCTCGGAGTCGAGGCGATTGCCTCCGCGGTGCGCGATCGCATAGGCCATATCTCCCTTCAAGCCGTGTATGACGCCCTCCACGCGCTCACCGCGGCTGGACTCATACGCCGCATCGAACCGGCCGGCGGCCCGGCCCGGTTCGAAGGACGCGTCGGGGACAACCACCACCACGTCGTGTGCCGGTCGTGCGGTGTCGTCGCCGACGTCGACTGCGCGGTCGGCGAGGCGCCCTGCCTGACCGCGTCCGACGACCACGGCTTCTCAATCGGCGAGGCCGAGGTCGTCTACTGGGGCCTGTGCCGCGGCTGTTCCACCGCCCGCAGTTCCTGAGCACCGTGATCCGCCTAGACCGGAAGGATTCCCATGTCTGAGAACCATGATCCAGTAGTAGTCGAAGACCCGAGCCCGGAGAGCGGGGGATGTCCGGTCGTGCCCGGCCTCGTACACCCCACCACGGGTGACGCCAACAGTGAGTGGTGGCCGAACCGCCTCAACCTGAAGATCCTAGCCAAGAACCCCGCCGTGGCGAACCCCATGGGCGAGGACTTCAACTACGCCGAGGCGTTCAGCACCCTCGACCTCGCCGCCGTGAAGCGCGACATCGCGGAGGTGCTGACGACATCCCAGGACTGGTGGCCGGCCGACTTCGGCCACTACGGCCCGCTCATGATCCGGATGGCCTGGCACAGCGCGGGCACCTACCGTATCAGCGACGGCCGCGGCGGCGCCGGCGCTGGTCAGCAGCGCTTCGCGCCGCTCAACAGCTGGCCGGACAACGTCAGCCTCGACAAGGCCCGCCGGCTGCTGTGGCCGGTCAAGAAGAAGTACGGCCGGAAGATCTCGTGGGCCGACCTCATGGTCCTCACCGGCAACGTCGCCCTGGAGTCGATGGGCTTCAAGACCTTCGGCTTCGGCGGCGGCCGCG
>WNGK01008935.1_pt1 | contig 22896 bp, 29 predicted proteins | sample 5400601 | NCBI WGS metagenome assembly WNGK01 (sample SAMN13153376, study PRJNA577476) | soil metagenome | isolation source: 60 cm soil or saprolite under Garry oak tree replicate 1 | place: USA:California | collected 2016-06-15
CAGCAGGCGGAGTTTGCTCGCCCAGCTTGCCTTTCTTTTTTCCTCGTTCCGGAAACGCCGGACTGGTGGTTGGCGAAGCTAGAACGCCTGCCGGACTCGCGGTCGCGCCTGCCTGGAATTGCTGAGCGCCTTTGCCCTTTTTGCCTTTCTCAACTGGCGCCATTCCCGGGGCCAGTGATGCCGACGGCGAAACTGAAGCGCTCGCTCCTGCTGTCGCCGCGGCGTTTCCTCCAGTTGTCGGTGGCGGAACCTTCTTCAGATCCTGGGTTTTGATTTTCTCTTTCAATTGGGTCTGCGCATTTGCGTCACCCGCAACCGACCAGCCTTTCTCAACCTTAGCCTCCGCCACTTTCGTTTTCACCGTTGGCGGGGCGATTTCCTTCGTCGGTTTGTTGATTTTCATGGGAGCGGCAACGACCAAAGCGTTGCCCTGCACTTTCGTCAGGCCGCCTGACTTTGCCGCCGCGGTAACATCGACATTCGCCTGTTTTTGCAGCTTCAATATTTGGATCGGGCGGGTCGAATACTGGTTCACGACAGTGAGATCAGGTCCGTAGTTGTAAACCGTTTTATTTTTGTAAGTGATGTTCGTGACGTTCACCGTTTGGTTAATGTAGGTGACGTTTTGATTCACATCGACAATGCGTGAGCGCAGGACAGGTTCGCCGATGTAACGGACGTCGACGAAATTGTAATACCCTGGACCAATATCGAACTCGATGTCGATCTGGCCCGCTAGCGGCCGACTTTCGTAAACAACCTCCGTCTCAGGCGGCAACGGCGCCCATCCGGCATAACCACCGCCAAAGCGCCACGACACCCATGCCGGGCCCCATTCATAACCGGGTTTCCAGACCCAGCCGTAGTCGACCACCTTGACCCAGCGCCCATAGTGATAGGTGGCCCAGCCGTAGTCCTCGTATGAGACCCAGGTCCAGCCGAGATCGGTATAGGCCCAGTAACCATCGGCGTACGGTCGCCACGACGGATCGCTTACGGCAACGTCCGGCTGCCAGCAGTACCCATAATTGCCAACCTCGATCCAGCTTCCGCCGTTCAGGTTGTTATAGAAGAAATCAATCGAAACGTCCTGGCTCTTCGCCTGTGGTGCAAAGGGCAAAAGCAGAACGGTTAGCCCAAACGCAAACAGTAGTTTTTTCATGTGCTGATTTTAAACGTTTGGAGCGTTGGACTTTCGCGGGCAGTGGTTTATTCACCGGTTCCCCCTTCGGAAACACCACGCCTCAATAAAGATATTGCAACTGGTGCGATTAACGCGGGCGGAAAACCAAAAATGATCGCACGCGATGCCGGCAAACCGACAGCACCTTCGCCTGACGCGTGTCGAGCGATTGGATGATTTTACTGTAATCGGCCACGGAATTAATCGCTTGCTGATTTACTTCCTCTATCACGTCGCCTTTTTGGAGATCGGCGGCACCCGCGTCAGGATCGACCGCGGTTACGACAACACCATGAACGCCTTTCGGCAGATCGAGTTGGCGCGCGAGATCCGGGGTCAATTCACCGACGTGAATGCCAGTAAGTGCATTGCCGCCCTCGTTCTCTTCGCTCGGTGTTTGCTGCGCCGGCGGTTGCTGTGGCGTAACCCGCCCAGTTTGATAACCGACCGGCTGCTCCTTAATTTGCGTCGCCGCCGTCATTGTTTTTCCGGCGCGCACAATCTCCAGTTCGATTTTTTTGTTCAAATCCGCCTGCGAGACCAGGTTGCGTAGGTCAGTAAAGCTTTTCACTTCGTGACCGTCAAATTTCCTGATGACGTCGCCTTTTTGCAGGTGCGCATCTTCTGCGGGCGATCCTGGAACGATCTCATCAACCACGACGCCTTCACCCGCAGCTGACGATTGCCCAGCTTGCGGCACGCGCATCTGGATCCCGAGATAGCCGCGAATAATCCGGCCTTTCGTCAACAAACTTTCGAGCGCAGTGCGAACTGTGTTAGACGGAATCGCAAACCCGATTCCTTGCGACCCGCCGCTCCGCGAAATGATCGCGGCATTGATGCCGATCACTTCACCGCTCAGATTGATGAGCGGACCGCCGCTGTTGCCGGGATTGATCGCGGCGTTCGTCTGGATTAGATCGCTAAACACGTCGGCGCGGTTCGGGCGTCCTTTTGAACTCACAATTCCGTCGGTGACCGTTTCCTCGAAACCAAAGGGATTACCGATCGCGAGAACGAAGTCGCCTGCCTGAACGGTATCGGAATCGGCGAGCTTGAGCGGCTTTACTCCCGGACTGTCAATTTTCAGGACCGCGAGATCCACTTGATCATCGGCCCCGACCAGGCGCGCCTTTTCTGTGCGCCCGTCGCTCAACTGCACTTCGATCTCGTCCACCTGATCAACGACGTGACTGTTAGTGATGATGTGACCCTCGTTCGTCACAATCACGCCCGAGCCTAACGAATTCTGCACCAGCGCCTCGTCATTTGGATTTTGAAATCCGCGCGGTCGCCGAAAGAAAAAACCGAACGGGTCGAGCTGATTTTGGCGCTCGATCGCAATCTTCTTGGACGTTTTCACGGCCACCACCGACGGCACGACACTGCTGACGAGCGCCCGGCGTTCCCGATTCAACGCTTCAAGCGAAGCGACTTGCTTTCGATCGACATTCGGCGAAGAGGCGAGAGTATATTTCTCCGGAGTGTTGCGTTGGAGCGTGCTCAAGCCGCCATGCTTCAAGCGATAATCGTACAACGCCGAGATCGCGAGGCTGAGCAGCGCGACAAAGGCAAAAAATTTCAGCAAGTTTTTCATTAGCTTACGTTCGAAAAAGTTCTCCCCTGTTGTTCGACAACCAACAGTTGGAAACGTTGATTTTGAGGCAACTCCAGCCTGGGATCGGCGGCAAAGATCGACATCGCCGCCGCCCGCGCGCGACGCATCAACTCTGCATCCCGTTTGAGGCTGCCAATTTTCAACGCCGGTAAACCGCTCTGGGCCGTGCCTAACAAATCGCCTGGACCACGCAGTTCCCAATCCGCTTCGGCAACTTCAAAACCGTCGCTCGTTTTTTCGAGCACGGCCAATTTTACCGCCGCCTCTGAGGACGGCTCGGACGTAAGCAAAATACAATAGGATTTATGCTCGCCCCGACCGATGCGGCCACGAAGCTGGTGAAGCTGGGCCAAACCGAACCGTTCGGCGTTTTCAATCAACATCACGTTTGCATTTGGCACATCGACGCCCACTTCAATGACAGTTGTGCTGATCAAAACTTTCGTTTCACCGCGGCGAAATCGCTCCATGATTTCCTGCTTTTCCGGTCCGGGGATTCGCCCGTGAAGTAATTCGCACGAATATGGGTGCAAGCGTTCCCGCCAGCGTTCGTACTCCGCCGCGGCTGCTTTTGCCTCGAGCTTCTCGCTCTCTTCGATCAGCGGATAAACAACATAAAGCTGCCGCCCGGCTTCCAATTGCGTGCGCAGAAAAGTCAGCACCTCGCCGAGTTTTGAGGAATCGCGCGCCGCAGTGACGATTTTGCCGCGACCACGCGGCATCTCATCCAAGGTCGAAACGTCGAGATCGCCATAAACTGTCATGGTGATCGTGCGCGGAATCGGCGTGGCCGTCATCACTAGCACGTCGGGCGCGGGTTCGCGGCTCGTCAGACGCGCGCGCTGTGCCACGCCGAATTTGTGCTGCTCATCGATAACCACCAGCCCGAGATTCGAAAATGAGACCTTTTCGTAAAGCAACGCGTGCGTGCCAATGATGACGTGGGCGTTCTCGTCGCCTTCAACCAGAGGAAAAAAAGTTTCTTCCTGCCGCGCAGCCGTGCGGATCGACAATCTTACGCCGAGCGGTTCGAGCCAGCGCCGGAGGACAGCGTAATGTTGTTCGGCCAAAATTTGGGTAGGCGCCATGAACGCCGCCTGATGACCGGCTTCGACCGCGAGTAGGATCGCCGCGATCGCGACCACCGTTTTTCCGGAGCCGACATCACCCTGCAAAAGGCGATTCATCGGATACTTGGCGGCCAGGTCACTTTTGATTTCCGCGATGACCTTTTTTTGTGCCGCCGTCAATTCAAAGGGAAGCGCGCGCCGGAATTTCCGCGCGATGAAAGCGACGCGCCAATCTGCCTGTCCGGTGAAGTAATCAAAACATCGCTGCGGCGTTTCGGTGGTTGGAAAAAGATTTTCGAAGCGACCTTACAAGAACTAAACGCAAACGCCTTGAGTCGGGAAATGAATCGCACGGATCGCTTTGCCGCGATCTCCGCTTCTCAAATTCTCCGGCAGCAACGGCTCGATCGGCCCAGTATCGAGCTCCTGAAGAAGCCGATAAATCATGCTGCGGAGCGCACGCTGCGAAAGACCTTCGGTCGCAGGATAAATCGGCGTGATCCGGCGAAGATGGATCGATCTCTCCTCGTCGTTCTCGATCACCTCGAATTCGGGATGATCCATGCAAATCCGCTTCCCGCGTAATCGCGGCTTGCCGAAGACGACGAGTTGCTGACCGGTGGCAATCATTTTTTGCACGTAATGCAAATTGAACCAGCGGCAGATAAGCGGCTGACTCAAGGCGTTTGCGTTTAGTTCTTGTAAGGTCGCTTCGAAAATCTTTTTCCAACCACCGAAACGCCGCAGCGATGTTTTGATTACTTCACCGGACAGGCAGATTGGCGCGTCGCTTTCATCGCGCGGAAATTCCGGGCGCGGGAAGTGCGTTAGCAGATGTTCGACCGTCGTAATGCCAAGTCGCCGCAACGCCAGAATTTTCGGGCGTGGGATCCAATCGAGTTCTTCAATCGGCTGCGAAATTTCCATTAAGCCTTTGGTGTGGACCCGCGCACTGCTTCCACTCGCATTTCCAAACGCGTTTCGCCTTCGTATTCGTCCGGCCGGATGCGAAAGGCAATGTCCCATGGTTGCTTTGGAAGCGCATCGGCTGCTGCGCCGAAAAAGATCGCTCGTTGGTGATAATTGCGCTGGCGGAGACGCAACTGTAAATGTTTTTCGCCCACAACGCGTGGAGCAGCGATCGATTCAACTTCACGCGCTAAAAAAAGTGGCTGCGGATTCCCATTGCCAAACGGCTGAAGCATTTCGTGCCAGCCGAGAAAATCGAAGTTCAACTCCGAGAAACTGATCTCGTGATCGAGTTGGAGTCGAGCCTGCAGATCCTCATCAGACAAAAGCTCGCGAGCCGTTCGACGGAATTGTTCCGCGAAAAGATCGACATTCTTCTCCTGAATGGTAAGCCCTGCGGCCATTTCGTGTCCGCCGTATTTGTCGATCTTGTCCGCGCATCGAGTCAATGCCTGGACCAGATTGAAGCCTTCAATGCTACGACCGCTTCCTTTTCCGATGCCAGTTTCATCAAAACCGATGACAATTGTGGGCCGATGATGCTTGTGCGCGATGCGAGAAGCGACAATACCCAGCACGCCCGGATGCCAGCCACGCGCGAACACGACAATGGCCGCATCGCGTGCTGAATCGAACTCTTTGGCGATTTTCTCTTCGGCTGCGGCGAAGATTTGTTTCTCAACTTCCTGCCGCTCTCGATTTTGTTTGTCCAAAAACTTCGGTGAAAATTGGCGGCTTCACCCCGCTGACTTCGATCAGCTTTTTGAGCCCCGGCCTCGCTGATCTTGCGATTTCGATCGCGCCTCGCTGCACCAGCGTCCGATTCTCGCCGCGAAGTGGAACAATATCGGCCACTGTTCCGAGCGCGACCAGATCCAGTTTTGATTTGAGATCAAAATCGACCGGCCGCGTTTTCAAAAGTGCATGACAGAGTTTGAAAACGATCCCGACGCTGCACAAATAATGGAAGGGCGACGCCGGATCGATTTTTGGATTTACGGTTGCGACGCACTGCGGCAGCGCAGATTTCGGCTCGTGGTGATCGAGCACAATCACGTCCACGCCGCGCTTGCCAAGATCGACAATCTCCGCGGCTGACGATGTTCCACAGTCGAGCGCGATGAGAAGCTGCGGATGATATTGTTCGATGCAGCGCTCAACACTCTCGCAACTCAGGCCGTAACCTTCCTCCATCCGCAGTGGTAGAAATAAATCCGGCGAAGCACCATAGGCCTGCAGCGTTTCTGCCATTAACGCGAGCGATGTGACGCCGTCCACATCGTAATCGCCGAAAAGGGCAATGCGTTCGTGTCGATCTAATGCCGCGAAAATGCGGCTGACCGCCGCGTCCATCTTCGGGACTAAAAATGGATCGCTCAACGATTTCAGGCGCGGCTGCAGAAACGCCTGGACCTCTTCGGCTGTGCTGAAACCTTTTCGAAATAAGAGCCGGGCGATGCATTCGGAGCCGCAGATTTCGCTCCACGAAATTGGACCGCCATTGAGCTCCTCAGGCGGAAGAAGGATCCATCGGCTTTGCACCGATTATTTTATCTGCCGGACATTTCCTGACAACTCGGACAGCATTTGTTCATAATCGGTTGACTCGCGCTAGAGCACTAAATAGACAGGGACTGTGAAATCGATCGCAATCATCTTGTCGGTGGGTCTGTTTGCTTTGTCCGGGTGCGCACTTGGCAAAAAGATGTTGGAACAGCCGAGCGGTCCGCCACAAAAAGAGTCAGCCAAACTCGAACGCAAGACTGAGGTGTTCACCGGAAAAGTTGTACTGGTGGAGGGCGCTTATCGATTGAGTCTCTTGAAAGATCCGGACACGCTGCTGCGTCTCACTCGCGCTCGAAGAGAGACCGAATTTGAGAAGCAGCAAGTCAACTTGAGAAAGTATTACGAAAAAACCATCTCGGTGAACGGAACGCTTCAGGATGAGTGGATTTTCGGCGCCGACATTGTTGGACAATGGACACCGCCGGGTGGTGACACCGGCCCGAACATGAACGCGCCCAAACAGACGAGGCCTTAGCGCCGAAGGCTTAGCCGCTGGGCGGATAAAATTTTTCGCGCCAACCGACGTATCGCCAGTCTGAAATCCCGATACGCAGTTCGCTCCTTGCTACACGACGCTGAACGCAATGTCGCATTTTGGCAGCAATTCGTGTTTTTGGCATAACTCATTGAATACCCGCAGGCCTTGCTTCTCAAGCTGTCCAAAACTGAATCGGAGATGTTCCCGGTAATAGCGGTCGCAAAAACCGCGATCGAATTCCTTCTCGTCGACAACCAGATTATCAATGTGCGCAAGATTGTTGTCGCGCAAAGTGCGTAGCCGATCTGCGACCGACTTTGGATCGACAACTTCCGGCCGCACGAGCCAAAGCGCGTAAACAAACGGCAATTTCGTCACACCTTTCCATTCCTCTCCCAGATCCCAGTAGTGATAAACGGAGCCAAATTTCTGCCGAAATCGAATTGCGTGGTCGCCTATGAGCAACCGTGCGCGTCCATGTTCGAGCGGCGAAAGCAAATCGTCGGCGATCTGTCCGGCCCGAAAGCGCTTTCCGCGCTCAGTGATCAGGTAGCGCAACAAAACCACGGAAGTTTCCGACGCAGGATCCAGCTCGATTTCCGGCAACGGCGCTTCACCGGCGTAAGCGACCACGACGCTGTAAACCGGCCCGTCTGATGAAATGGAAATGCCGTCCACGATCCGGTAGATCGGATTCCGGAGAAATTCGAAGCTCGAAACGAGCGCCACGTCGAGCTCGCCCCGGGCAAGTTGGGCGCAAAGCGTTGCCGGATGATCAAGCACAACATCGGTTGGCCAGCCATGAATTAGCGGACGCGCGTTGAGATATTTAACGCAGCCAATTCGCAGCGGTTGTCGATCCTGCACTCGTTAGGCGCAGGCGAGTTCTGCTTCAGGACGCGGCCGGCTCGATGTCGATCTTTGCTGCGCGCCGTTGAGATGCTGGTAATAACTGTCGCGCTGGATAGGAATTCGCTGAGCCTCGCGAATGGCATGTTCGAGCGCAGCGATGCTTTGCCGCTGCGGCGTAGTTGCTCCGGCCATGTGGAAAATCTTTTCTTCCATGATTGTGCCGTGCAAATCGTCCACGCCGTAACTAAGCGACACTTGTGCCAGCGGCAGACCCAAGCTGACCCAATAAGCGGTCAGATGATCGATGTTATCGAGATAAATTCGGCTGATAGCGAGGTTGCGCAGTTGCTCGATGGCAGAAGCGCGCTTGACGTGAGCAAGCACCGTCGTTTGCGGCTCGAAGGCAAATGGAACGAAACCGCTAAATCCGCCGGTTTCATCCTGAAGTTGACGAAGTTGCCGTAAATGATCGACACGCTGCGCGAGAGTCTCGATGTGACCATAAAGCATGGTGCACGTGCTGCGGCCGCCCATGCGATGCCAGGTCCGGTGAACATCAAGCCACTCCTCGGCGGTTTCTTTGCCGCGGCAGATGCGATCCCGCACGTCAGGATCAAAGATTTCTGCGCCGCCACCCGTGATGGAACCTAATCCGAAATCGCGAAGAAGCTCGAGCGTTTCCGGGATCGACATCTTGAAGATTCGCTGAGCGAGATGACGAACTTCAATCGCAGTAAAGGCTTTGATGTGCAGATTGGGATCGAGAGCGCGCAATCCGCGCAACAGATCGAGATACCACTCTTTCTTCAAGGTTGGATGCAAACCGCCGACCATATGCACTTCCGTAATCCCGAGCGGAAGCGCTTCTGCGACAACTTGAATGATCTCGCTAACGGCATGCTCGAACGCATGTGTGTCCCGCTTTTTGGCGGCAAAGGCGCAAAACTGGCACGATAAGACACAGATATTCGAGTAGTTGATGTAGCGATTGTGAATGTAGGTGGCGAAATTTCCGTTCTTTCGCTCGCGCACGACGTTGGCCAGCATCCCAAGCGCGTTCAGATCGTTTGAGCGATACAAAGCCAGAGCGTCGCCTTCGGAAATGCGAGAGCCCGCCTCGATTTTCTTCGCGATCGGTCTAAGTTCCTTTGGGATTAGTCTATAATTCATCCGGAGCCGACGCTGAAATTGATGGCTTACCATGCACAGACGACTCACGAGTTGCAACAAAAAGCACCGTGGCGGGTGCGACTTGGAAGGAATTGTCCAAATTGTCGGCGGGGCGCGCGATAACATTCGAATCGCTGCCTATCGACCAACGTCTGTTTATCAATGGCCGATCCAGAAGCACCGGCGCGCTCCGAGGATGACGCCGAGGACGTCCGCCTGATGCGTTTAGTTGCCGATGGCGATACGACCGCGTTTGAACAACTGGTCGAGCGGCACCAGGCCCTGGTTGCAGGAACGGTTGCGCGAATGCTTAGCAGCAATTCGGACGTGGAAGACATCGCGCAGCAGGTTTTTATTCGCGTCTGGAAAAGCGCCGGTCGGTACGTCGCACGCGCGAAGTTCACGACCTGGCTGCTGAAGATCACACGCAATCTGGTTTTTAACGAGATGCGCCGTGCCAAACGTCATCCACACATGCCGGTGCAAATCGAACCCCGGCGCGGGGAGATACCGTTGAAAGATGAGACGACCGCCAGCCCGGACGCAACTCTTCTTCAAACTGAACTGCAAGCAGCGATCGAGAAAGCGATCACGCTGCTTCCGGAAACACAACGCATGGCACTGGTATTACGGCGCTACGAAGAACTTAGCTACGAAGAAATTGCCGATGTTCTCGATCTATCCGTCCCAGCCGTGAAGAGTCTGCTCTTTCGCGCGCGCACGGAATTGCGTGAGCGTTTACGGGATTATCTGGAGCGATAAAACCCAAAGAGGGCGGGGCCCTCGCGGGCGCCCGCCCCCTCTCAACCCCACATTCCTAAATTCTTATTCGTCCCGGTCTTTCGCGCTGCTCTTAAATTGGACTTGAGCGGCTTCCTCGGGCGCTGGCGGTGCCCCGGGCTTTGGATAATCAGCAGCGAGCTGGCGGTGCGAAGTTGGAACTAAACGCACCGCGCCGCTGGCGTTATTCCGCCAACCGTTCGGATCAGCGTACTCTTCGCCGTTGTGATGGAGCCCAGAAACCTGGTCTTCCAAACCGGTACCATAGTGCTGATCGATGATCGTTGGTGTAACAAAGATCAACAGATTGCGTTTGTGCCGCTCGTTGCTATGGCTCTGAAACGCGTAGCCCAGAACTGGAATGTCTCCAAGCAGCGGCACCTTCGTTTTCGATTTGGCCACTTGATCGGAAATCAATCCCCCAATTGCGAGAGTGTCGCCGCTCTTAATCAGAACGCTGGAATCCAGTGTGCGCGTGTCGATGATCGGGCTGGTGACATCCGCGCTGGCAAAAATGAAGTGAAAGTCTCCAACCTTATTGCTGATCTCAGGCTTAACTGACAGCGTGATGAAGTTATCCTTGTTGATTGATGGTCGAACAACCAGCTTGTTGCCGAATGTCTTGTCCTGAAAGCCGCCGAACACGGCGGTCGCGGTTTGTTCGTTGAAATTCAGCTGCGGCACGGGCTGATTGCGGACGATCTCGATCTTCGCCTGTTGATTATCGGCTGTCACTACCCGCGGATTAGCAAGGAACTCGGCATCCGAGTCTTCGTTCAACGCTTGCAAGGTCGCCGAAAATTGCGGTACGGATAGAATGGCGAACTGGCCCGGTATCAGGTGCCCGAGGCTGCCGAAGAAATTGTTGTTGTTAGGATTGCCAAGTGCAAATCCACTAGTTGGTGGATTGCCGCCAGGAATTGGGCTACCGGCAGCTATAGGATTCCCGTAAGTGACTGTCTTTGGAGCTGAGGCGCTGCCCACCGTGCCAGCCCAGTTAACTCCGTAAGCCTGGATCGGATCGGCCGTCACTTCCACCAACCGCGCTTCGATCATGACTTGCTTGGTCGGTTTGTCGATCTGGATCAGCATTTTCCGAATGTTGTCGATGTTGCTGCGGGTCTCGCGGAAGAAAATGGTGTTAGTGCGCTCGTCGATTTGCGGTGGATCCTTGCTCGCAAGTTGGGATGCGATCAGCGGCGAAACCTCCTTCGCGCGTGCGTAGCTGAACTGGTAATTATCAGTTTCAGTGGGCTCAGCCGTGCGCTCGGCTGCGGTCTTGATGTAATAGATATTGTCGATCTTATCCATGAAAAGCCCTTTGGCTTTAACGATGATCGAGATCGCTTGAAGTGCGGTCACGTCTTCCAGCCGCATTGTTACGGTACCGGTCACGGCATCACTCACAACCATGTTGACCTTCGCCTGGCGCGCGAGCAATCGGAGCACTTGGCCGACGTCGTCGCCTTGAAATTCCCGTACGCCAACACCACCACTTTCAACCGTGGCGTCGGCTTCAGTCAACGTCGGAGTCGTCACCGTGGAAGAGGTCATGGTCGATTTTGTGGTCGATGGCGCGGCTGGAGAGGCAGCCTGGACTGGGGCCTGCACCAGCAACATTGGCGGATGGTCAGCTGGTTTGATTGGGTCTGGCGGCTGCACTGGCCCGGCCGGGGCGGGAATTGTTTGCGCTTGTGACAGGGAAAGCATGCCCAGAAACGTCACCGCCGCGACGTATCCTCGTTGCTTAAGAGAAGTAACCATAATTAGAAGGAAGTGAGATAAGTGCTGGCCGGATAAAAGCAGGAAGCAGACCAGCCTTTGGGAAGTTTCCCCACTGCATCGGCCGGATTAGCCGCTATCAGGAAGCGTTCAGCCCTCGACTTAACGAGCGGCCTGAATAAAGGCCTTAATCAGGCGATGATCCTTGCGGCCGGGAGAGACTTCGACGCCAGTAGTGACGTCGACCCCACCGGGACGGACCTCGCGAACGGCTGCGGCGACATTTTCAGCGTTTAATCCTCCGGCGAGGATTACATTCAAATCTGGATGCTTCTTAACGAACTGGCGCGCTAATTTCCACGGAAACAGTTTGCCGGTCCCGCCGAACTCGCGGCCGGAAGCGGAATCCAAAATTACCGTGTCCGTAGAAAATCCTGGCACGTCGAGAAGCGATTTCGAACCAGCCACCGGCAGCGCTTTGGCAAATCGAATTCCAGCTTCGGCCAAATGCCGGCAGAATTCAGGCGACTCATTGCCGTGCAATTGCAAAGCATCGATAAAAGACAGCCGACTAATTCGAAACGCCTCGTCCCAACTTGGGTTTACCATCACCGCCACCTTGCACGTTTTTTTCGGCAATTTGTCGATCCAATCGCCCGCCGTGTTGATGTCGATGTAACGTTTGCTTTCGCTAACGAGGTTAAATCCGAGCGCGTCCGCGCCTGATTCGATCGCCGCGAGCGCGTCAGGCTCATTGGTAACTCCACAGATTTTGACGCAAACGCGGTCGCTTGATTCTGACTTACCACCAAACATCCCGCCGATTTTCACTCGCCGGGTTCAATCACCCGGCCGCGAACCTGTTTAATCTGGGTGTGATGCGTCAGCACATGCACTCGCCCGTCAGTGCCGCGGAAAAATGCGCTCAGCAACCAGCTAACGAACGAGATAATGATCGCACCAAAAACGGCGCTCCAGAAACCGTGAACTTTGAAACAGGGCACGATTTCGCTGACGAACTTCAGCATCAGTGCGTTGATGATGAAAATGAACAGGCCAAGCGTCACCAGAATCAGCGGAAAACTTAACAATAACAGGATCGGACGAATAAAAGCGTTGATGATTCCCAGGAGCAGCGACGCGCCGAGCAAGCAACCGATCCCAGTGTAATCGATTCCCACGATCGGCGCTGCTACAAACACAGCGAACGTCGTGACGAACCAGCGAAAAACGAAATGTCGCATACGGCACGTTATTGGAAGTTGACCTTTTCGCCAAGCACAGTTCCAGGAAAGTGCTCCGCGCTTTTTTAGCGAAGGCGAAAAACGCTTGAAATCCTACTTCCCGTGGTAAAGCTAATTTTGGGAGGAATTTGATTGTGGCGAAGAAGAAGAAAGTCGTGCGGAGTGAGCTATCAGCGGATGCGAGATCGTCCGACAAAGCGGGCCAAATAAAAACGGGTGGAAGATCGACATCTACAAAAGGGAAAAAATCTTCGCCGCGGAAAAATAGCGTTGCACAAAAATCAATACCGCCAACAGCAACTCCGCTCGGCTTGGATCCAACGGACGAACAAATTCAGACGCGCGCCTACTTCATTTCGGAGCGACGGCACCGATTCGATCTTCCCGGCGATGCGAATTCGGATTGGCTGGAAGCCAAGCGACAACTGCTCTCCGAAAGTGGTCCGCGCTGATTTGCGCGCTATCAAACTGCCGACTGGATCGCGGGAGCAGCGGCTTTGATTTTTTCTAGCAAACGATTGATCGCGAAAGGCTTGGCAACTAAACCAGCGACGCCCGGCTCCTTGAGCAACTCCTGGGCTCTCGCCTCCTCGGCTTTTCCGGAAATAAGGAGCAACGGCGGAACCTCTCTCACCGGCTGGCTGCTCTGATAAACCTTTCCGATCAGGAAAAACAACATCGCACCGTCGATCATCGGCATTTGGAAATCGAAGATGAGCAGGTCGTATTTTTTCTTCAGCGCCAGCTCGAAAGCGTACTCGGGCTTGGGCGAGGTATCAACCTCGCATCGCAGCGATGCCACCAACGCTTCGCGCACAATCCGCAGAAGTGCGACGTCGTCGTCCACCATCAAAATGCGTTTCGGCTCGGCGGCCATGGCGCTCATTTAAACACGAATGCACACGAATAAACACTCATTGGTTCGAAAGAGTTTCTGTCTGTGTCCTCTTTATTTGTGTCGATTCGTGTCTATTAGTGGTTAAGCCCTGATGGAAAAGGTGATTGTCGATCTTACCGCCGCTTTGCGCGAGCGACTCACGATTATTGGCGACGAAAGCAGCCGACGCGCTCCCGAAGCGCACACCGCTCGCCTGCGAGCGATCTCAGAAAAGATCGAGCGACTCGAAGCTGCGCTGCCAAAACCAATTGATCCGCAGCTTGCTCACTTTCTTCAGCGCAAAAGCTACGACAAAGCGCTGCAACTTTTGGAACCAACTCCAACTGATCGCCGCAATTAGCGCGAATACAGCTCGACGATCAACTGCTCGTTGACGATCGGTTGCATTTCTTCGCGCGACGGGATGTGCGCGACTTTTCCTTTGAGTGCCTCGCGATCCACCGTCAACCAATCGGGCACCGGCACGATTTGCGTGAGCTCAAGATTGCGCAGCGCGAGCTGACGCGATTTCGGTTTATCTTTGATCGCGATCTCGTCGCCGGCTTTGACGTTAAAAGAAGCGACGTTGACGTTGCGCCCGTTTACCTGAACGTGACCATGGGAGACTAGCTGGCGCGCCGCGTTGCGCGTGTTGGCTAGGCCAAGCCGATAAATTATGTTGTCGAGTCGCGTCTCGAGCAATTGCAGCAGCGTCTCACCGGTGACGCCGCGTTTGCGCAACGCGTTTTGGAAAATGCGACGGAACTGTCGCTCAAGCAGTCCATATTGGTAGCGAAGTTTCTGTTTTTCGCCCAGCGCGATCGCGTAATCGGATTGTTTCCGGCGCGAGCCTTTTGGTCCGTGCATACCCGGCGGATAATTTTTTCGCTCAAGCGACTTCGATGGTCCAAAAATCTGCACGCCGTAACGGCGGCTAATCTTTGTTTTCGGTCCGGTGTATCTGCCCATGAAAAAAGGTGAGAGGTCGAGTTGTTGAAAGTTGAGAAGATTACACGCGGCGTTGCTTGGGCGGCCGGCAACCGTTATGCGGGACCGGTGTCACGTCGCGAATCAAGGTGAGATCGAGCCCGATCGCCTGTAATGCGCGCACCGCGGATTCGCGCCCCGCGCCCGGGCCTTTGACGAGAACTTGCACTTCTTTGAGCCCATGACCCATCGCCTGTCGTGATGCATCCTGGGCCACGAGCTGTGCAGCATAGGCGGTGCTTTTGCGCGAACCTTTGAAGCCCACTTTGCCCGCGCTCGACCAACCGATCACGTTTCCATTCAAATCCGTAATCGTGACGATGGTGTTGTTAAACGTCGCGTAAACGTGCGCGATGCCCGAATGAATGTTCTTGGCGCCTTTCGCCTTAACAATCTTCGGCTTCTCAACCTCGTCGGCATCCAAAGTGAGATTCTCGCGAGGCGCTTCAGCTGGAGTTGATTCCGGCTTGCTCGGCTTCGCCGGCTTTCTCGCGGGCTTCGCCTCGACACTGACATGCGCCTTAGTTTCAGTGGCAGGCGCCGGTGCGGCTTGATCCGCTTTGATTTCCGCAGCCGGAGATTTCTCTTCCGCTTTTGGCTTCTGAGGGTTGTCCGCCTTCTCAGCTTTCGGCTTCGCTGGTTTTTTGTGTTCCGCCATTTTAATTAAACCTTACCGGTCTTTGCTTCTGGATTGCGGATCACGCCGACCGTTTTGCGCGGCCCTTTGCGCGTACGCGCGTTTGTCGATGTTCGCTGACCCCGCACCGGTAATCCTCGGCGGTGACGTTGGCCGCGATAACAATTGATCGCCTGCAATCTTTTCAGATTGCCCTGAATGTCGCGGCGCAGATCGCCTTCGATTTTGATTTTGTTGTTCGTGATCGCGTGAATGATCTCGTTGATCTGCTGCGGAGTCAGTTTATTGGCGCGCAGGTTCGGATCTATGTTGGCTTGCTCCAAAATTCGCCGCGCGGTGCTAAATCCGATGCCGTAAACATAAGTCAACGACGCTTCGATGCGTTTGTCCGCTGGAATTTCAACTCCGAGTAATCGTGGCATTTGGCAATCGTTAAATAAGAATCAGCCCTGGCGCTGTTTGTGCCGCGGATTTTTGCAAATCACGCGCACCACATTCTTGCGCTTCACAATTTTGCAGCTTTCACAAAGTCTTCTAACTGAGGGTCGCACTTTCATGTTGGTTGAAACAAAAAACGCGGAGCCATATCCGCGTTGTCACTTCTGGCGGAAGGTGATCCGCCCCTAATGAAATGAAGCCGCATTTTTCCGGAAATATGCGCCAGAACCTGATGGCCATTTGGCAGCTCGACCCGAAACATGGTATTCGGAAGCAGCTCGACGACAGTGCCTTCTACTGCAATTGCGTCTTTCCGCGCCATGTCAGGATTTCAGGCCCATCTTTCGTAATCAGGACCGTATGTTCAAAATGGGCCGACCGTGTGCCGTCAGCCGTGCGCACTGTCCAACCGTCATCGAGCAGTCGGACCTCCGCGCTCCCAATGTTAATCATCGGTTCGATCGCCAGTGTCATGCCGGATTTCAATTTGGGTCCGCTTCCACGTCGGCCGTAATTCGGAATTTGCGGCTCTTCATGCAATTTTCGCCCCACGCCGTGCCCGACAAACTCGCGCACAACGGAAAACCCATTGCGCGCCGCTTCATCTTCAATCTCAGCACAGATATCGCCGAGTCGAACACCTTCCGCGGCAATGTTAATCGCGCACTCCAGCGCTTTTTCGGTGACGCGCAACAGCTGGTCGGTCCGCTCGCCAACGATTCCAACCGGAACCGTGGTGGCGGTGTCCCCCACCCAACCGTCTTGAATCACACCAATGTCGAGTTTGACGATGTCGCCGTATTGAATACGTCGCTGGCTGCCGATGCCGTGCACGACTTCATCATTCAGCGAAATGCAGATGTTGCCGGGAAAGACGCGATGGCCGAGCCGATAGCCGAGGAACGCACTCTTCACCCGGGCTTCACTCATAAAATCGGCGGCGGCTTCATCCACTTCCTTTGTCGTTATTCCGGGGCGAATGAGCTCGCTTACGCGATCCAGAATGTCGCTCGCGGTGCGGCACGACTGCCGCATTTTCTCAATTTCCTTGGCGCTTTTGATTGGAATCATGCCGTCACCTTGTCCTCGATCAGGCGTGAAACATCGCTAAACACCGCGTCGCGGTCGCGGTTTCCGTCGATGCGGCGCAAGATCGACATCTTGCCATAAAAATCGGCCAGCGGCTGAGTTTTCGTGCTGTATTCGCGTAAGCGCGTTTGCAGCACATTCATGTCATCATCGCTTCGGCGCTCGAGTCGCCCTTCGCAATAAGGACAGACCGGACGGTCTGCAAATTTTGCGCTGTCCACATTCGTCGTAAAACCGCAAGTCCGGCACTGCAGTCGCCCGGAAATCCTCGCACGGACGGTTTCCTCCGAAACCTCGAGCCAGATCGCTGCGTCGAGCGACGTGTGCAGACTGTTCAAAATAGATGCTAGACTTTCCGCCTGCGGAAGAGTTCTTGGAAATCCATCGAACACGAAACCGTAGCCGCCGTGCAAGCGCAGCCAATCTTCAATCAGCTTCACAATAGTTTTGTCCGGAACCAAATCCCCTCGCTGCAACATTTCGGCGGTTTCCAATCCAAGCGGCGTGCCCAAATCTTTTTCACGACGCAAAATCGCACCAGGTGAAGTCACCGGAATCCCAAATTGGCGCGTGATCAATTCCGCCTGCGTTCCTTTGCCGGAACCGGGGGCACCGAGTAGGACGAGTCGTCTCTTCACTTCGACGCCAAAAACGCCGCCACTCCGCCAATCACGATGATGGCGATCCCGACATAAAGCCACATCAACGTGCGTTGCGCTGCTGCTTCGCCGCGAACGTAGGCCGAGCGGCCCGTAAATCCGCCGCGGACACGGCCTTTCCGCAGAAATCCGTCGTAATGCCGCTGGATCAAATGCGTTTCAACCTGACGCATCGTGTCGAGCATCACACCAACGATAATGAGCAAACTCGTGCCACCGAAAAACTGTGCTGTCACCGTTGGGACGTTTAAACCCTGGCTCAGTAAACTCGGCAGAACCGCAATCAAAGTCAGGAAAATCGCGCCCGCAAAGGTCAGACGCGTCATTGTAAAATCGAGAAACTCCGCTGTCGGTTTCCCCGGACGCACTCCGGGGATGTAACCGCCGTACTTTTTCAAATCGTCGGCGATCTGTGCCGGTTGAAATTGGGTAGCGACCCAGAAATAACTGAAAAAGAAAATCATCGCCGCCAGAACGACGTAATGCAGCCAGCCGGTCGAAAGCATTTCCGAAATCTGCCGCGCGGTCGGACTGTTTGGAAACGCCCAGCTCACGATTTGGTTAGGAAACAACAAAAGCGCCCAAGCAAAGATAATTGGCATGACGCCAGGATAATTCACTTTCAGCGGCATGTATTGTGTATTGCCGCCGTATTGCTTTCGGCCGACAACGCGCTTGGCGTATTGCACGGTAATCTTCCGAACGCCTTGCGTAATCGCAATAACGCCCGCGATAACACAAAAGAGAAACAGGATCATCAGAACGAGAACCATGGGGTTGACTTGGCTCCCTTGTCCTCCGCTTGGCACAAACGTTTTCCACGCCTGCGCCAGCGCGGCCGGCAGTCTCGCCACAATGCCAATCGTGATAATCAGCGAAATGCCGTTGCCGATGCCCCGTTCGGTGATTTGATCGCCGAGCCACATCAACATCAGCGTGCCGGTCGTGAGAGAAATCACCGTCACGACACGAAAAACCCATCCCGGGTCGTCAACCAGCGGAATACCCAATTTTGCAATCGTCTCGGAAATTCCCGGCAACGCCACCCGATACGCTTCCGGATGTTGGAACGAAATCGCGAGCAGGTAGCCTTGAAAAATACACAGACCAACGGTCATGAACCGCGTGTACTGCATGATTTTCTGACGGCCGCCGTCTTCACGAGCGAGTCTGCTCAACTGCGGAATCACCGCCGAGAGTAGCTGCATCATGATCGATGCGCTGATGTAAGGCATGATGCCGAGAGAAAAGATTGCGCAATTCTCCAACGCGCCGCCGCTGAACAAATTCAACAAAGCGGCCAGGTTGCCGCCTGATTTTTCAGTCAGCGCACTGCGAAACCATTCCTGCAACACCGCCTGATTAACGCCCGGCGTCGTGATCGCTGCGCCAAGTCGCACCACCACGACGACGGCCAGCGTGAACAGAATTCGGCGACGCAGCTCCGGTATTTTGACCGTATTGAGAAAGGCCGAAACCATTTAGAAATTCACGCCGGCGGCGCTATCGCTTTCTGGAAGCCTTCTTTTTCGCCTTCGCCGTTGTCGATTTTTTCTTCGACTTGGCCACGGCTTCAGGTTCTTTCGCCGTTTGATCGACATCGTCCGCGCCCGCCGTTACCTTTTGCGTTCCCGGCTCGTCCCGCAGCCGCGGGATGATCGTTCCGCCGGCCTTTTCAATCTTTGCTTTGGCTGATTCGCTCACTTTGTCCGCTTCGATTGTTAACGCGTCCTTCAATTCTCCGTCGCCCAAAATTTTGATTCCAGCGACGTCACCGCGCACGAGCTTCAACTCGCGAAGCAATTCTTCGTTCACAACCGTGCCAGCCTTGAATTCATTCAGATCGCTCAAATTCACGATCGCGTAGGTCGCGTGAAAAGCGGCGTTATTGAAACCGCGCTTCGGCAAACGCCGGATCAGTGGCATCTGTCCGCCTTCGAATCCGAGACGAATGCTGCCGCCCGACCGCGCCTTTTGACCTTTGTGGCCCTTGCCGCTGGTTTTTCCGTGACCGGAGCTTTCGCCGCAACCGAGTCTTTTGACGCGATGGCGCGCGCCCGGACGCGGCCTGAAATTGTGTAACCGCATCATGTTGTCTGCGCCGCCGCCTTTCCATCGCCGCCTTTGATTCCGCGCACTTTGAAAATTTCATCCTTGCGGCGCAATGATTTGAGCGCCGCGATTGTCGCCTTCACCACGTTGGCGTGATTGCTCGAGCCAAGTGATTTCGCGAGCACGTCCCGAATTCCGGCCGCTTCGACTACCGCACGCACGCCGCCGCCGGCAATGACACCGGTTCCAGGTGAAGCTGGCCGCAGCAATACTCGGCCGCCGCCAAACTCACCGATCGTCTCGTGTGGAATCGTGTTTTCGCGGAGTGAAACTTTTTCCATCGATTTCCGCGCCGATTCCGAAGCTTTACGGATTGCTTCCGAGACCTCGTTCGCTTTGCCAAAGCCGACGCCAACGGATCCGTCGTGATCGCCGGCCACGATCAGCGCACTGAAACTGAAACGTCGCCCGCCTTTCACAACCTTCGCGCAGCGGTTGATGAACCCGACTTTCTCGGTCGTGTCGCCTCTTGCCGCCGGCGTTCTGTCCTGATGACGGGAGTCTGGTCGTCTGCCTTGTCCTGGTCTGCCTTGTCCTGGTGCTGCCATGAAATTAAAACTTTAATCCACCTTCGCGGGCCGCATCGGCCAGCGCTTTAACTTTGCCCTGATATTGAAATCCGCCGCGGTCGAAGACGACGTTTTCAATCTTTTTTCCACGAGCGCGCTCCGCAATCGCTTTACCGACAACTTCGGCGCTTGCGCGATTTGCGGCGGCTTTCTGTTTCCCAAACACGTCCTTCTCGGCAGTTGAAGCGGCGATCAATGTTTTACCAGCGTCATCGTCGATCACCTGTGCGTAAACATGCTTGCCAGAAAAGTAGATCGACAGTCGCGGCCGCGCGGCAGTCCCAGCAACTTTTTTCCGGATCCGCCGATGCAATCGCTCGCGCGCTGCTTTTCGATTGAACGTCGCCATAAAATTACTGGACGGTCTTGCCTTCTTTGCGGCGAATTTGTTCGCCAGCGTAACGAACACCTTTGCCCTTGTACGGCTCAGGCGGATAGAACCGGCGAATGTCCGCCGCCACCTGTCCCACGACTTTCTTGTCCACGCCTTGAATCGTGATCTTTGTCTGATCGACGACCGTGATTTTGATGTCCTTTGGGATCGGAAACAAGATCGGGTGCGAGAAACCAACACTGAGATTGAGATTCGCGCCTTGCACTGCAGCTTTGAAACCGACGCCTTCGATCTCGAGCTGTTTCGTAAAACCTTCGCTCACGCCGACGACCATGTTGTGCACCAGTGCGCGCGAAAGGCCGTGTAACGCTTTCACGCTCCGCGTTTCCGCGCTGCGCCCGAGCGAGACATGATTGTCCTTCACGCTGCCCATGATTTGGCGCGGCAGTTTCCAATTCAGTTTGCCTTTCGGTCCTTCTATCGAAACGTCGCCGTCATTGTCGATGTTGACTTTGACTTTGTCTGGAATGTCGACCGGTTTATTTCCAATTCGCGACATAAAATTTACCAAACGTAGGCCAGGAGCTCACCGCCGACTTTTTGTTTCTTAGCCTCGCGACCCGACATTATGCCGCGAGAGGTTGATAAAATCACCGTTCCCATTCCGCCAAGCACGCGCGGAATTTCTCCCGCACCGACGTAACGACGCAAACCGGGCCGGCTCACTCGCTTTAAACCGGCGATCGCGCAGGTGTGATCGACCAGCTTGTTCGTAATTTTGATTCGCGGATGCGCCGCGCTGGTGTCGATCGAATAATCGGCAATGTAGCCTTCGTTCTTCAGGATCCGGACGACCTCGGCTTTCACCTTTGAGTACGGCACGTAGATGTCGATCTTCTGCGCGCGCGCGCCGTTGCGCATGCGAGCAAGAAGATCTGCAATTGGGTCTGTAACGGTACTCATGAAACTCAGGCGGCTTGCACAGCCAGCTTTTTCGCGCGGTCGGCAAAAGGCATTCCCAATTCGCTCAAAAGCGATTTGGCCTCTTCGTCCGTCCGCGCAGTGGTCACAATTGTAACATCAAAACCGATGTTGCGCTTGATTTTGTCCATCTCGATCTCAGGAAAGATTGTCTGATCAGGGACGCCGAGCGTGTAATTGCCGTGCCCGTCAAAACAGCGCGGCGACACTCCGCGAAAATCTCGGATCCGCGGGAGCGCCGCTTTGATCAGGCGCTCAAGAAACTCATACATCCGGTCGCCGCGAAGCGTGACCTTTGCACCAATGATCTGGTCTTTGCGCAACTTGAAATTAGCGATGCTTTTTTTCGCGCGCGTTTCCGCCGGTTGCTGGCCAGTAATGAGGGCCAGCTCCGTTTTCGCTTCCTCCATCGCTTGCTTCAAGTCCGCCTGCGAGCCAACCGAAGTGTTCACCACGACTTTTTCGACCCGCGGAATCTGGTGAACGTTTTTGTACTTATGCCGTTCGCGCAAAGCGGGCACCACGCGTTCTTTGTAATGACGATAAAATTCGTTCTCCATTACGCCGCCTTTTTCTCAGCCTCTTTCTTCGGCTTAGTTTTGGTTTTCTTCTCGGCCTTTTTCTCGCGCTCGACCAATTTTACGTTCGAAATGTGAATCGGGCCTTCGCGCTCCGCGATTTTGCCCTGCGGATTGTCCTCCGACTTGCGCAAGTGCTTCTTGATAATGCGCACGCCTTCGATCAGCACTCGCTGTTTGCTCGGGAGCACCTCGAGAATCTTGCCGCTCGAACCTTTGAAGTTTCCGGAGATAACTTCGACCGCGTCGCCTTTCTTAACATGAAACTTTTGCCGGCTCATAAGACCTCCGGTGCCAGCGAAACGATCTTCATGAAATTGCGCTCGCGTAGTTCGCGCGCAACCGGACCGAAAATGCGGGTCCCGCGCGGATTTAGATCTTTGTCGATGATCACAATCGCGTTGTTATCGAAGCGCAAAAACGAACCGTCATCGCGCCGAATCGGCTGCCGTGTCCGAACCAGGACGGCGCGGACGACTTCCCCCTTTTTCACCGTGCCGGTCGCGCTCGCTTCTTTCACGTTCGCTGTGATCACGTCCCCGATCCCGGCATAAAGCGTAGCCTTGCCGATCACGCCGATCATCGTCGCCATCCGCGCGCCGGTATTATCCGCCACTTCAAGTCTGGATCGAAGTTGGACCATAAAATTTATTTCTGGAGCACCTCCATCAACCGCCAGCGTTTCAACTTGCTCAGCGGCCGCGTTTCCATAATCCGAACCGTGTCGCCGGTCTTCGCCTTGTTCTCCTCGTCGTGCGCGTAAAATCTTCGGATTTGTTTCACGATCTTGCCGAACTTCGGGTGCGGCACGCGCGTAATCGTCCGCACCACGATGGTCTTATTCATCTGGTCCGAAATCACTTCGCCCACCCGCGTCTTCCGCGCCGCGCGAGTGTACTTCGCTGGCAATGGCGGCGGCTGCACGGTCGATTGTCGATCTTGTGATGCTTGCTCGGCCATAAATTATTTCTTCTTCTTCGGCT
>WNGK01004437.1_pt1 | contig 22894 bp, 14 predicted proteins | sample 5400601 | NCBI WGS metagenome assembly WNGK01 (sample SAMN13153376, study PRJNA577476) | soil metagenome | isolation source: 60 cm soil or saprolite under Garry oak tree replicate 1 | place: USA:California | collected 2016-06-15
ACCCTACCGATCTTCTCTGGGGTCCGGGTACCCGCATGGATGCGCTGGCCTGGCTGGAGGCGACCGCACCGGTGGGTGACGAAGTAGACCACCTTGACCGGGTGTTCGCTGTCCGTCGGCATGATGGGAACGTCTACCCTCCGTGCAGTCCCGACGTGCTGCTGGGGCTGCCGCCCGAACATCGAGCCGGGACCTGGCACGTGGTCCGCGCCGACGTTCCTGACGACTGCTTCACGCACGTCCGTCATATCGAGGCTGGGGAGTCGTGCAGCACTTCGGGTCAGCGACACGCCGGGTGTGCCGTCGAAGAGATAGCGCACGGACCGTGGGCGAACGTTACCGCCAGTGTGATGAACCTGTTCCCAGACCTGCATGCGGCCATCTATTCCGAGGCCCGGGTCCCTCAGCGCTGGCCGTTGGAGGCGCACCAGTGAGCCGCCCCAAACCAAAACCACGCGCTCGATCGAAGAAGGCCCCTAAGCTGCGGGCCATCCCGGCGGAGCAGGACCTTGATCAGCTCTGGGCTACTAGCCGGCACGGAGCGCACAACGTCGCAGGTGTCCGGTACCAGATCGTGGTGGGCCTGCACATGCTGATCGAAGGATACGCCCGCACGTTGCCGATTGTTGCCCTCACCCCTGAGGGACTTGAGGATCTCGACTGCGAGGTCGACGGTGGAGAGGGCCTGCTCATCCAGGCAAAGGAGCGTTCGGACTCGGTCGGCTTCTCGCTGGTGGCCGATTTCATCGCGCACGCGGGAGGCCCCGCATCCATCGATGGTCGCAAGCATATTGCCCTGGTCACCAACGCATCCGTTGATCCTGGGTGGGGGCCGACTGGCTGGGACACGTTCCTTCTCACCTCGCTCGGCACTGCGGAACGTAAACAACTGACAGAGACCTTCACAAACCTCAAGCCTTCGCAGCTCGACGACCTCCTGGCACGCACCCACGTGGTGGTCTTGCCCGAGAGTCTCGACGATCACATAGCACTTCGTCTCGCCGAAATGTTTAGCATGCCTCCTCATCACGGCACCATTGCCGTGGCGGTACTGCTCACCGCATTGCAGACCGACTCCGCCGCTCAGCGACACACATCGCCACGTACCGCCGCTCGATGGCTTGTCGATCGGGTCCGCGTCGCATGCGAGGCGCTCAAGACAACGATCGACCCGACCCAGCTGGACGAGCTGGAGCGTGCGGGATTCATCGCATCGATCGACTTTGGCCAGAGGAGCGACCTCGTCCCTGAGCAGTTCCTCGCAGGTGTTGACGTGAAGCCTCTTCACGTCGCGGCTCGACTTGACATTGCACGCCCGACGGAATTGTCCGAGGTTCGCCAGGGCCTGATCGATCACCGCTACTCGCTCATCGTTGGGCCGAGTGGCTCCGGGAAATCCGGTTTGCTGTGGCGTACCGCGTACGACTTGACCGCGGAACGTGTCCGCGCCTTCCGTGTGCGCTCTCTCTCCTCCGACCAGGTCGGGGCACTCCTGCGGTACGTCGATCTCCAGCATCCCACTCCGGAGACTCCAGTGCTCATCTGCATCGACGACCTGGGGCGGCCAGGGATGATGGGGTGGGAGGACGCTGCACAGGGGCTTCTGGAGCGACCCGGCGTCTTTCTCGTGGGCGCGGCACGCGAGGAGGACTTCCGGCCATCCCTCGCCGTTCGCCAGGGTGTCGTGGTTCGGCCGCGCCTCGATGAGGCGCTCGCGCGGGGAATCGCTGAGACTCTCGGCAGGCGGGGCGTGCCGACACGGCTGGCACCGGAGGAAGCCTTCCCCGCCAGTGAAGGGCTGCTGATGGAGTACCTCAGTCTCCTGCTCAGCGGTCAGCGGCTGGAGGCCGTGGTCGGTGAGCAGGCCGATGACCTCCTCCGAGCAGATCGCAGCATCGAGCGTGAGGTGGTGAGAGTGGTGTGCGCGGCGGATGTCCTGGAGACCTCACTCCCACCGGACGCTCTCGAGCGCGTCGTGTCCGATCTCACAGCACTTCCCTCCGCGCTGAACCGGGCGCATCGGGAGCACCTGATCGTGCAAGACGACGATGGCCGATGGGGAGGGCTGCACGAACTGCGGTCTCGGGCGATCACCGATCGGCTGCACGCTCTTCCGCCTCCGACTCTGGAGAAGACCTATGCCGCGGTGCTTGAGCTGCTCCCCGCCGCTGAGCGGGCGCGGACCCTCGAGATCGCGGCATCGACCGTTGCAATCCACGGTGATGCACTCGTTGCCACGGTGGTCTCGTTCATCCGACAGACACAAGCGACGGCCACCGCTGTGGAGGAGATGATGGTGGCGCTCGCCCGCGCTGATGCAGCCCGGCACGCTCGTCTCTGCCTCGACGTCATTGACCGAGTACGCCGACCGGGGATCAGTTCAATTCAGCTCTCTCTGCTCGCGTTCCCCGCGCGGTTCGGTGGTGTGGAGATGTCTATCCTTCCCGAGGCGTTCCAGCAGCTTGTCAGGGACCTGCCGGACGCCCCGACGTCCCTGCGCGCCCTCGTCGCTGCATCAGTTGGCCCACAACGGTTTGGCGAGCTTGCGGCCGAGGCGAGCCCGGAGGCGGCCGTGGGACTCCTCGAGGCGCTCGAAGGGGCAGTGGAACTGCCCCTGCAGGTGGTGCAGCAGGTCCTCGTTGCGCATCAGGGCTTCGGTCCGGAGCGGCCACGATTGGCGGAGACGCTCCGGCGACTCAGCCCGTCCGCCGGTCGGTTCCTCCAGGAGTGGCTTGGACCACCGGAGGAGCGACTGCACCAGTTGTCCGAGTCGAACCCGTCACTGTTGGACTGGATCATCGAGTGGGTCGGCGGTGGGGATACGCTCAGGGTGAGTGTTCGCGTTCAGAGCACCGACCCGACCACGGATCATGAGCGGGCGGTGTCCATGGCGAGCACACTACGGGACCTGTTCCCCGAAGCAGAAGCCATTGATGTGACGACCGTCGGCCTGGACGGTGGTGAGCTAATTGCCATGGGTATGCCGATTGGCCGGATCTCTATGGAGCGTGCAAACATCATCCGCCATACAGCAGTCTCGCCGGTCCCGCTGCTTGTCCAGGCGGCTCAACGCCTCCGTGCCCAGAACTTCTGGACTGAGAGACTGCGCCTGCAAGCTCGACTGGCAAGCGAATTGACCCGCTTGTTGACGGACATGCCTGCGTTGTTGCTCAATCCCCACTGGAACGCTGGACGTGAGCGAGACTGGAAAGCCGCCGTCCAGGCGTTCACCAACGACGTCGCGCAGCTTCCGTCCGTGAGAACTGATCAAGGCACGACGGAAGCCGGTGCCGGACCCGAGAAGGCGGATCACGCCTTTCAGGCTCTCCGCACCGCCAGCATGGCGCTTGGTCAGATGAGCGACGTGATGGGCCAAAGGTCAACCAATACCATTGGGGCTGCTGCACAGCTGCGCGAAGCGGCACGTTCCTGGGCGGCTGCCGTGGAAGAGGGAGCTCCTTTCCTGTCTGGAATTGGCGAGTCCGTGCCAACGAGTCTCCTGACGTTGTTGGATGAAGCGGCAGACTTACTATACGCACTGTCACTGCGCACGGCGCTCTTGCGAGACGCACGACAGCAAGCGGGCGAGACCTGGGTGGCAGTCGCACAGCGGATCACAGCAGAGGTTCGAGATGCAGTCGTCGACGATGAGCGGCGCGCTGTTGACCAGATAGCCGCTCTCGCTCCTGGACCCAGCGAAGTCCTCCGCGTCTCTCCGAGGGCCGACGACAAACGAAACCTGATGAGTGACCGCTGGGTGATCCTGGTGAGCATGGATGGCGCTGGGGACTGGGATTATGGTGCCTTCATGCCAAAGGCTACTCTCTCAGACGACGATGCGCTTCGCCTTGCGCATCGGGTGATCGCGCTGCCAACGCTTGGTGGCGCCATCGTGGGAGCGACGGGCGCCACATTGGGTCATCCCGGCCTGTTCCCCCTGGCACCAGACGATGCACGAAGAATCGCCGAAGAGTTGGGACGACCTGTACTCGAAGGGGGTACCATCGACACGGTCGATCGGGCACTCGGAGCACTGCTGGAGACCTCCGCACTCTTGGCAGCGATTCCCGTAGTCAAGGACCCAAGACGAGCTGAGGAACGGCGAGCCCAGGCGGAGGCTTTGGTGCCGACCGCCTACGAGTTGATCAGCACCCTGCCATCAGGAGAGCTCCAGGAGGTCCTCACAGCACTTGCTGCCGAAGTTGATGCAGAGGTCGGCGGGACGAACTCCGGGGCTTTGGCCGGCGGTCTCGCCGAGACCATCCGCACCGGTAATGGGACGTCCGCGGCAGCAGTGTGGGGTTGGATCCGCTGGCGTGCGGTTCAGGCAGAGCGGCGGCGGCTGAACACGAGTGAGTAACATCGGTCATCAGATGTTGCAGACGTTCTGTTAGAATTTGGACTTAAATCGGCGTAACCAGTACAATAGTGTTGGAGATCCAATCATTCGAGGGAAAAAGTGAGCCAGTGTTCAATTTCAGTGTCGACTTGATGGCTGAAATAGCAGTAGCGTTTGACTTGGACAAGTTGATTAGTTCCACAGAGATATGGAGGGGACAATGTAAGCATTTAACCCCGCCATCGGAAAGGTTAAGGGAGGTACATTATCGTGAATAGCATATCTGATCCACAACGTCCAGCATTCCCTATCCAGGAAGTTTTCATTGAAACGCCTTTTGAGCGACGCTTTCAAGCACCATTAAAGGACGCCTGGCAGCAGCGTAGCTGGCATGTTTTGGCGGCTTCACCCGGAAGTGGAAAATCGATGGGCATCCACGATCTCCTGGTTCACAGCGGAGCGCAGAAAACGAGAAGTGGTGAGACTTATATGCCTATTTTAGCAATACGCGCTCCCTTAGAGAAGCGGGAACAGGCGTTAGAAATGGCATTTTTGGGTGCCCTGGGCGTGTCTCCCGCAATGCGGCCAAGCCTGAGACGTACCTGGTTAGAACGCACGATGGCCGATGTTAGCGTCGAATGTATTATCGTCGATAACGCGCACATGCTTTCGGTCTCTCATTTTCGCTATTTGAAAGAGCTGTCTGATATTCTCGCTGCGCCCCCATACCAGAGAAGGATAGGCCTCTGTCTGGTGGTCACAAAGAGCGGGGATACGGTCCCTCTCAAAGATGACTTCTTTGAGAGTCTCGAGATCCTGCAAAGGCAGTTTCTAAGCCACATGGATATTGAACGTCCATTCCTTGTTATCCAGGACCACTCAGAGGAGGAAGTGCGGCAAGTCCTTGGAGCCTTTAATCAGCTCTATAGTGGCCTGTTTCCTGATTTAAATCTACGGCACTGGGCTACTTACATCTTTACCTCTTTGACAAATCCGGTACTTGACCCAAATGGAACAGGGCGAGTGACAATGAGTCTCTTAACTCGTTTCATAGAGAGCGCCTTGCGACGTGCCTATAAGCAAGGGGCGACAGATGTCGATGCAACTGTCCTCGAGGAGGTGACAAAGCTAATGATCTCAGGCCACAATAAGATGATCCCCGGTGATGATGAACCCCTTACTTAAGGGCTAATCGAGAAAGGTGAACCGCTATGGTCTTTATGCTTAGGGCCAAACCTGCTCAGGTCTGGTCCTAAGAATCTGCCGGGCTTTATAGAAGACCAATAGTCACCATTTTCAGACCTTAACAAAAGTGGTTTTAGCTCCCACTGGGGTCATCGGTTGCGGTTGCTTCATGTGGGACTCCCTTCCTCTCAGGGAGACGTTTTCTCCCAGGGTGCCACTGAGGGAAGCAAGACCGTTCTTCGGACCAGCCCTGTTGTGCCCAACATCTGGCTTGCACACACATCTCCAGTGCTGTATACTGCATCATATCTCGATCTTGAGAGCTTGGAGGAGCAGGCGATGGAGCGCCAGCATGCAGACACTCCCACAGCCCATGAACAGATGGGCAGAACCATTGTGTGTCTCTACTCTCAAGCCGACGAACTGTTTTACCTCCAACTCAAAAAGAGCCTCAACCTCTGGGAGCGACAAAGGCAGGTGCGCTGGTTGGAAGTACTCCCTGGGGACGAACCGGCCACGACCTGGCAACGCGACGTGCAGCGTGCCGATCTCATCCTCTTGCTGCTGAGCCCCGACTTTTTTCCTGACGACCTCTGTTACCACACCATGCACCTTGCTCTCCAGGAGCGAGCTGCTCGCCAGGTGTCGGTCGTTCCCGTCCTGATACGTGCGGTAGACTGGCGAGCGAGTGCTTGCAAAGATCTCGCCGTGGTGCCATGCAATGAGCAACCCGTCGCCAGCTGGACCTCACGAGACGAGGCGTTCGCCTCCATCGGCGCAGATCTTGCTCGCTTGCTGCCTGCATGGGGGCTGCTGGTTCCTCCTCGTTCCATGGTGTTTCGCGTTCCCGATCTGCCTGAAGGCTACGTGCCACGTCCTGAAGCTTTTCAGGAGATTAAGCGTATATTGTTGGAAAAACGTATGGGCCAGACTACGGCGATTACGACGGCGCTGCGTGGCGCGGGTGGCTTTGGCAAGACCACGCTGGCCATGGCCTTGTGTCATGATTCCGATATCCAGGCTGCTTTTCCTGAGATCCTCTGGGTGGAGCTGGGGGAACAGCCACCGAGAGCACTGGATCTGCTCAACCGCTTGCTGGCCTTTCTCGAGGGATCGCATACCGAGGCGATTACCCTGCAAGAGGCGCGGGAGCGCTGGCACGTTGCCTTGCGAGATCGCGTGTGTTTGCTGGTGATTGATGATGTCTGGCAGGAGGAGGCGTTGTCGCCATTTCTGAGGGGTGGACCACAGTGTATGCGATTGGTCACCACGCGCAACGATCTGCTGTTGCCGAAGGATGCTGCACGCATCTTGATAGATACCATGAACCAGCATGAAGCGGTTGCTCTGCTTTGCCAGGATAAGGACTTGCCAGATGAGATATCCCAGACGAGGTATCAGCCGCGACTGGAGGCGCTAGCGGCGCGCCTGGGCCGCTGGCCGTTGCTGCTGACCCTAGCCCGTGGGATGTTCACCGACCTAGTGGTGGCATATCATCTGAGCATCGCCGAAGCACTCACCACCATTGCCGAGATGTATCAGACACGCGGAGTCACGGCCTTTCGCTTGGAGAACGTTGAGGAACGACAGCGGACCGTGGATGCCTGTCTAAGAGTGAGCGTGCAGCATCTGGAGACGTTTACCCCTCCTCATTACTACGCGATCGAGCGCTACCAGGAACTGGCGGTGTTTCCCGAAGACACGGACATTCCCCTTGCGGCCTTGCAGACCTACTGGAAAGGGAGTGCCGGATTAGAGCCGTGGGAAACCAAAGACCTGTGTACCCGCCTGCATCGTCTCTCACTCCTGCTTACCTGCGATCTGGGCAGAGGAACGATTCGCCTGCACGATGTGCTACGCAGCTACCTGATCCAGAGCGCCGGGTCACACCTACCTGCGTTGCATGCACGCCTGTTGGATGCGTACCAGCAGGTGCTTGGCGTGACACGATGGGCCAATCTGCCTCAAAGCGAGGCGTATCTCTGGCAACGTCTGGTCTACCACCTCTGCCAGGCAGACCATCAGGAAGCGCTCCAGACGACCCTTACGGATCTGCTGTATGTGACCCGCACCGTGCTGTATTTGGGTGTTTCTGCGCTAGAAGCTGATCTGGCGCTGGTAAACACCTCCTCTAAACAGAAAGAAGGCAATACGCAAGCTACATCATTGTTCGCATCGCTTCATCGGACCATCATGCAGATCAGTCATTTGCTAAGACGGGTGTCAACTGAAGCGGAGATTGGAGGACTACTGCTGAGCCACTTACAAGAGGAAAAGCGCTTAACGATACCTTGCCTGGCTTTGGAGCAGACTTTACCTCGCCCTTTTCTCGGAGACTGGCATCCTTTGACACACACCTCCTCAGACATCTCGCTAAGTCCTCTTGCCCGCCGTACACATTCGGTCAACGCTTGTGCGTTCAGTCCCGATGGCAGGTGGATCGTCTCCGCTGACTCTGACCGGACGCTCAAAATGTGGGAGGCCGCCACCGGAGCGCTGGTACGCGCTCTCTCCAGCCATACACGTCCGGTTTCCGGCTGTGCATTCAGCCCCGATGGTCTCTTCATTGTCTCCGCTTCCTGGGACCACACGCTCAAGGTGTGGGAAGCGGCCACCGGCACCGAACTCCACACCCTCTGCGGCCATTCCTGGTCTGTCAACGACTGTGCATTCAGCCCCGATGGTCGCTGGATTGTCTCCGCCTCCACTGACTGGACGCTCACAGTATGGAAGGCTTCCACGGGAACGCTAGTGCGCACCCTCTACGGCCATACTGACCAGGTCAACGGCTGTGCTTTCAGTCCGGATGGCAAGTGGATTGTCTCTGCCTCCGCTGACCGGATGCTCAAAGTATGGGAGGCCGCCACCGGAACCGAGCGGCTCACTCTTAGAGGCCATCGCAACTCAGTCAGTGCCTGTGCATTCAGCCCCGATGGTCGTTTCATAGTCTCTGCCTCATATGACCAGACACTCAAGGTGTGGGAGGCTGCCACGGGAGCGCTGGTACGCACCCTCTCCGGCCATACGGATTGGGTCAGGGCCTGTGTGTTCAGCCCCAACGGACGCACCATCATCTCTGCCTCTTGGGACTCAACGCTCAAGGTGTGGGAAGGGCAAACCGGACAACAGGTGCTCACGTTTCCCGTTGACGGGCAACTGTCAGGCTGTGCGTTTCATCCAGATGGAATGCACTTGGTAGCATGGGGGACGTTGGGGATATATTTTTTGCGGCTGGTGGTGTAGTTTCAGAGTCACAAATCTAAAATTTTCTTGACAAAGGCAGAGGTTGGAAAAGTGCGGCTGTCGTGTGATCACACGACAGCCGCACTTGTTTTCGAGGAAAAAGGAGCGAAAGAGGGTTACTCTCCTGTTTTTCCGTTATTTCAGATACAATTGGAAATGTGCAGCCACTTGCTCTAAGCGAGCAGCAGTAAAATGTTCACTCACTCCGATATATTTACTGTAATTCTTTTGATGGATGCCTCGCTGAGCATACCAGCCGCGATTCGGACGCTGATTGTAGCCTCGACGCGCACTAAAGCGGCCTGCCTGGCCCGCAAAACGAAACGACGAGAGCGACGCCAGCCAGGCGAACCATTCGGGCGAATCAGGCGTGATGTGCAGTTCACCCTCCTCCGGGCAGATGAGGACGTATCGGCCTCTGGCTCCATATTCAATGAGTGGAATGAGACGGCTTCGCTTCTCTGTCGGATGGCAAACCAACGCAGGCATGGCTGGTTGGCACGGCACGGAGAGCGCAGAGCCAGCCAGCAGAGCAAGGGCCTGTTCTCCGGTGAAAGGAAACTGGGCTTGCTGAGCCAGCAGAAGCTGCTGTGTGTGCTGGCGCTCCTGGAGCAGTTGCAGCGCCAGGTCCATGAGTTGTGTTTGCAGCGTGGCGACCTGAGCTTCCATCTGCACCAGCCTCGTTCACAGATCGGCGTCGGGAGGCGCACAGTTTTCAGCTTCGTCTCGTGTGGTGCTGGCGCTGGCGGGAGCAAACCCTGAAGCCTGAAGCACTCGGCCATGCAAGCTGGCCAGTGTGTGGACTTGTTCACTGGTCAAGCACTTGATCCGCGCATCGGTTGGATGGGCATGCAGGGGCATCTGGGCCTGCGCCAGCCACTGGCGCAGCGTTTTGGGATCAATGGCGAACAGGTGACAACACTCCATGAAAGAAAGGCGGGTCATGAGAAGGACTCCTTTCTAAAAATACGGGTGAGACGCATCGCGAGATAGGAGGAAAAATCCCTGGATCGCGGAACGACAGATGAAAGGTTCCTGTGATTGGGCCTTACCCGGTGGCACAGCGATGTTTCATATGAAAGAAACTTGTCCGGCTCTGATGGTAGCGTCGCCACCACGACCAGGCAAGGAGCAGTGTCGCACTACGAGGCGGAGGGAAGACGAGGTGGGCGAGCAAATGGCGCACTTCGGGGATAGTCAGAGGGAGCAGGGGACATGTTGGCGGCGTTCCCTCAGCCGTCGTTGGCTCAGTCGTGAGCATCCGAGCCGCAGCGCAGATACCTGCAAGGCATGCTTCGACGATCATCACGAGAGTGACATGCCGATACCAACCCTGGTAGCAACGGACTTCGTAATCTTCCAGGCCCATTTCTTTCCCTGTCTCGAAACATTCTTCAATTTTCCATCTCTGTCCAATCGCCTGAACCATCTCGGCAAGCGTCGTGCCCACGGGGGCAAACACAAAGTAGTACGTTTTCTCACTGGGATCGTCAAGACATCGGCGGATCAGCAAGAAGTGTTGCCCGTCATCTTCACACCGATGCAGCATAGGCATCACCGCCCAATCAAAGAGCCGTGGTCCCTTGATCCCGTGGCTCATGGAGAGTCGCTGCCAATCATCCGCGTGGAGCAGAAGGGCTTCAGCCTCAGCTATAATCATCCGTTTGCGACCATCGGGAGTCTGTATCCCCACCGGTTCATCGCAGGCCACCGCCAGCACATAGGAGTAGCCATGCGTTTCTAGCCACATGCGGAGGTCCAGATTGCCGCCATAGCCGAATCGGCGACGACCCAGGCGAAGGGAATCTTTGCCTGGAAGATCCGCTCGATCATGTGTCGAGCCAGTTCACATTTGGTGTGAAAGCGCGTCTCTTCTGGAATACCAGACTCACGGCAGCGCGCAGGGTCATCGATCCATTCCTTGGGAAGATAGAGTTCGCGGTCGATGAGGGTGTGCCCTTTCGTGCTCACGTAACTCAGGAAAACGCCGACCTGACAGTTCTCAATCGCTCCGGTCGTTCCGCAATACTGCTTTTTCACTCCTGCTGACTTTTTCCCCCTTTTGCGAAAGCTGGTTTCGTCGATCACCAAAACCGCGTGCGGATCACCCAAACGTTCCTGGATGTACGCTCGCAGATCATCGCGCACCAGGTCCGCATCCCAGACCGCGCTGTTGAGTAAGCGTTGCATCCCATCAGGTCGGCATTCTCCGGCATATTCAGCCAGGTGCCAGCCATTTTTGCGCTTGATAGAACTGACGATTCCTTTCAGGTAGGCCAAGGCCCGACGGCGAGGTTCCGGACGAGCAAAACGCGGGGCAATGCAGGCATACAGGCGTGCGAGTTCCTGTCCCCACTTCCAGACGTCGACAAAGGTGGTTTTCGTTCCTACGGGAATGATCTTTTGAGGTTGCTTCATGTCCTGCTCCTTTCCATGAGACATGCTTGGGGTTGTCTTTCTGCCGACAGCGTGCCACATGGAGAAGAAGGAACATTCTTCTGGTTGCTCTCACACCTGGCTTGTACACACACTCATAGTGCTGTATACTGCATGATATGTCGAACTTGAGATCCGCGAGGAGCACACGATGGAGAACATGGAGGCAAAGACGACCGCGACCTCTGAGCCAAAGCCCAGAGACATCGTGTGCCTCTACTCCCAGGATGATGAACCCTTTTACCTTCAACTCAAGAAGGGCCTGAACCTCTGGGAACGGCAAGGACACGTGCGCTGGCTGGAAGTGCTCCCTGGAGAGGAACGTTCCGTCACCCTGCACAGCCATGTGAAGCGCGCCGACCTCATCCTCATGCTGCTGAGTCCCGACTTTTTCGCCGACGAGCAGTGTGACCACATCATGCAGCTTGCGCTCCAGGAGCGAGTTTCCCGCCAGGTGCTAGTTGTGCCCATTCTGATACGTGCCGTAAACTGGCGACTGAGCGCCTGTAAGGACCTCGTCATCCTGCCACACAATGAGCAACCAGTTGCCAGTTGGACGTTGTCTGACGAAGCCTATGCATCTATCAGTGCGGATTTGCTTCGCCTGATCCCCGCGTGGCAAATCGAGCTGCCTGCGTTCTCTCCTCGTCCCAGGCTCTTTCAAGCCCGCGATCTGCCCAAGGGCTACGTCGCTCGTCCGAAAGCGTTTGACGAGATCAAACATCTACTCCTTCAACGGCAAGGCGGCCAGACAGCGGCGATTACGACCGCGCTGCGAGGTGCTGGCGGCTTTGGCAAGACCACCCTGGCCCTCGCCCTCTGCCATGATGCCGAGATCCAGGCAGCGTTTCCCGATGGCACCCTTTGGGTGGAACTCGGGGAGCACCCACCCAGGTCGCTTGACGTGCTCAATGGGGTGCTTCATGCTCTGGAACCCTCGTTGTCTGGAGCCATCACCCTGGAGGAGGCGCGAGATCGCTGGCGCACAGCGTTGCAGGAGCAGGTGTGCTTACTGGTGATCGATGATGTCTGGCAGGCGGAAGCCTTGTTGCCGTTGCTAGAGAACGGGCCGCAGTGTAGGCGGTTGGTCACGACACGCAATGATCTGCTGCTGCCAAAGGATGCAGCATGTGTGCTGGTGGATGCCATGGAGCCACGTGAAGCTCTCACCCTACTCTGCCAGGATCTGCCGGTGGAGATTTCCCAGGCGACCTATCAGCCGAAACTGAAGTCGCTGGTGGCGCGCCTGGGCTACTGGCCGCTGCTGCTAACCCTGGCCCGTGGGATGCTGACCGACCTAGTAGGATATGATCTGAACATCGCCGAGGCGCTCACCACAGTTGCCGAAGGGTATCAAACACACGGAGTTACAGCTTATCGTCTGGACAACACCGATGAACGACAGCAGACTGTGGATGCTTGTCTTAGGGTGAGCTTACAGCATTTAGAGAAGTTTACCCATCCTCATTACCACGCGATGGAGCGCTTCCAGGAACTGGCGGTGTTCCCCGAAGATACCGACATTCCCCTTGCTACCTTGCAGATGTACTGGAAAGGAAGTGCAGGATTAGAGCGGTGGGAAACCAAAGACCTGTGTATCCGCTTGCATCGTCTCTCGCTTCTGCTTACGTGCGACTTGGGAGAAGGGACAATTCGTGTGCATGATGTCATGCGCAGTTATCTGGTTCAGCGTGCTGGTTCCAGTCTTTCTGCTCTGCATGCTCGCTTTCTCGACGTGTCGAAGCAGGTCTTGGGGCTGAAGCGATGGGTGGATCTTCCCTCCGATGCAGAGTACCTCTGGCGCTTTTTGGCGTTGCACCTGCGCGCGGCCTCCCGCCTGCAAGAACTCCAGACGACGCTTACCGATCTGAAGTATTTGATGGGCAAAGCGCTCTACGTGGGCGTGGCGGCCCTGGAAGTTGATTTCCGGGTGGCCCGTGCGGCTGAGCAGAAAGGTGGTGATGAAGTTGCAGCCTCCCTCCTGGTGTCCCTCTCTCGGACGATAGAACAGATCAGCCATCTGCTCAGACAGGTTCAGACGCCTGCGGAGATGGGCGGGATCTTGCTGAGTTACCTAGGATCAGATCCCCCTTTTGCAATCCAGAGACCCGTCTTTGAGCGAGAGCTTCCTCGCCCTTTCCTCACAGCCTGGCACTCCTGGCAGAGGATATCGTCATCTGTGTTGCTCCGAACCATGTACGGCCATACCGGTATAGCCACCAGCTGTACAGTGAGTCCCGATGGACGTTTCATCGTCTCCTCCTCATATGACCGCACACTCAAAGTGTGGGATATCGCTACGGGAGCTAGACGCCTCACTCTGCGAGGTCATACCGATTTAGTCACCAGCTGTACAGTGAGTCCCGATGGACGTTTCATCGTCTCCTCCTCATATGACCGCACACTCAAAGTGTGGGATGCCGTCACAGGAGCCGAACTTCGAACTCTCTCCGGCCATACCAGGGTAGTCAGTGGGTGTGCAATGAGTTCGGATGGACGTTTGATCGTCTCCGCCTCCTCTGACAGGACGCTCAAAGTGTGGGATGCCGCTACGGGAGCCAGACGCCTTACCCTCTGGGGCCATACCAGGGCTGTCACCGACTGTGTGGTGAGTCCGGATGGAAGCTTCCTCGTCTCCTCCTCATATGACCGCACGCTCAAGGTGTGGGATATTGCTACAGGAACCGCACGTCTCTCCCTCCAGGGTCATACCAGCACAGCCACTAGTTGCGCGGTGAGTCCAGATGGACGTTTGATCGTTTCCGTTTCCTCTGACCGTACGCTCAAGGTGTGGGATGCCGCTACGGGGCAGTGTCTGTTGACTTTTCCAGTGGATGGAGCGCTGCTTGACTGCGCCTTTCATCCTGATGGAGAGCATCTGGTGGCCTGTGGGGCACAAGGCATTTATTTTTTGCGACTGGTGGTGTAGTCAGAAGTCGCATAGGCTGAGGCGAGGAAGTGCGGCTGTCGTGTGATCACACGACAGCCGCACTTTATAAACTCAGCTATTTAGGGGAATGGTGCAAGCGCAAAAGATACGTGATTTCCTCGCTACATCATCAGCCTCAAAAAATATACCCCCTGATCTCCACAAGCCACTAGATGTTCCCCATCAGGATAGAAGGCGCAATCAAAAAGTGCCCCATCCACCGGAAAAGTCAGCATGCATTCTCCCATGACGGCATCCCACACCTTGAGTGTCTTGTCATCAGAGGCGGAGACAATGAAGCGGCCATCGGGACTCACCACACAACCGTTAACTGTATTAGTATGACCTTCGAGGGTAAGCTGCTTGGCTCCAGTGGCCGCATCCCACACCTTGAGCGTGTGATCAGCGGAGGCGGAGACGATGAAGTTGCCGTCAGGACTCACCGCGCAGCTAGTGACTGTACCGAAATGGGTTCTGAAAGAGGAGCGCTCGACTTCCGTGGCAGTGTCCCACACCTTGAGCGTCCTGTCAGAGGAGGCGGAGACGATGAAGCGTCCATCCGGACTCACCGCACAGCCGGTGATATAGGAGGTATGACCTTCGAGGGTAAGCCGCTCGGCTCCGGTGGCGGCATCCCACACCTTGAGCGTCTTGTCACGAGAGGCGGAGACGATGAAGCGGCCATCGGAGCTCACCACACAACCGGTGACTGGTCTGGTATGGCCGGCCAAGGTTCGGCGCAACGCCGACGACCATCCCTGCGGCAAGGGATGCCCAGCGGTGAGGAAAGGACGAGGTAGTTGATGTTCCAAGATAGTTCTCTGTTCCGCAAAAGGTGGCCGGAATCCCAAATAGCACATCAGCTTCCAAGGTCGCCGCACCTACGTAGAGTGCTTTGCCCATCAGATACGTCAGATCGGTGAGCGTCGCCTGGAGTTCCTGCGTGCGGGAGGCCGCACATAGATGCAGAATCAGGTGGTGCCAGAGATAGTCTTGATCAGAAGGAAGATTTGCCCATCGCGACAGTCCCAGAGCCTGCTTGAACACATCGAGAAAACGCGCATGCAACGCCAAAAGACGGGAACCAGCCCGCTGAACTAGATAGTTGCGCATGACATCATGCAAACGAATCGTTCCTTTCCCCAGGTCGCATGTGAGTAGGAGCGAGAGATCGTGCAAGCAGCCACAGAGGTCTTCTGTCTCCCAATCTTCTAACGCTCCTGTCCCTTGCCAGTAGGTCTGGAGGGTCGTCAGAGGAATATCGGTATCTTCGGGAAATACCGCCAATTCTTGGTAGCGTTGACGTGCCTGGTAGTGTGGAGGCGCCCATTCTTCTACCTGGCGCAGACTCACTTCCAAACATGCTTCCACAGTCCGTTGTCGTTCGCTCGCATTTGCCAAATGAAAGGCCACCACGCCCCGTGTCTGATATGCCTGTTCAATCGCGGAGAGGGCTTGCCCAAGGCTCTTTCCGGTGCGCACCCAGGTAACCAGCATGCCTCTGGCCAATGTCAAGAGCAGCGGCCAGCACCCGAGCCGCTTCACCATGGCCTGCAACCGGGGTTGATAGTTTAGCTGTATCAACTCCTCAGACAATCCCTGGCAGAGCAGGGTAATGGCTTCTTCCGGCTCCATTGCATCCACCCACACGCGGTGCGCCTCTTCTGGCAAGAGCAGATCATTGCGGGTTGTGACTAGGCGCACACACTGAGGTCCTCCTTCCAGCAATGGCAACAACGCCTCGGCTTGCCAGACATCATCGATCACCAGCAAGAGCACCCGCCTCTGGAGCACCATCCGCCAACGACTGCGCGCCTCGTCCAGCGTGATCGCTCCAGACAACGACGGTTCCAGGGACGCGAGCACGCCATTGAGGACATCGAGTGGCCTGGGCTGCTGCTCCCCCAGCTCCACCCACAGGATGCCATCCGGAAATGCAACCTGGATCTCGGCATCATGGCACAAGGCGAGGGCCAGCGTCGTTTTGCCAAAGCCGCCAGCGCCACGCAGCGCCGTCGTTATCGCGGTGGTCTGACTTCCCCGTTGGTGGAGCAGCAGATGCTTGATCATGTTGAAGGCTTTGGAGCGAGGTACATACCCTTTCGGTAGATCGCGAGCTTGAAACAACCTGGGGTGAGTGGGCGACGGGATTGGTGGCCATCCGGGCACCAAACGGACAAGATCGGCACCAATGGAGGTATATGCTTCATCTGGCAACTTCCAACTGGCGATGGGTTGCTCATTGTGGGGGACAATGGTGAGATCCTTACACGCACTCAGTCGCCAGTTCACCGCACGGACCAGAATGGGGACGACCGGAACCTGGCGGGACGCTCGCTCCTGGAGCGCGAGATGCATGGTCTGGTAACACAGCTCATCGGGGAAAAAGTCGGGGCTCAGCAGCAGAAGAATGAGATCGGCACACTGCACATCGTGTTGCCAAGTGGTGGCGGGTTCGTCTCCAGGGAGCACCTCCAGCCAGCGCACCTGCCCTTCTCGCTCCCAGAGGTTCAAGCTCTTTTTGAGTTGGTGGTAAAAGGGCTCATCTGTTTGAGAGTAGAGACACACGACGTTTCTGCACAGTGGCTCATTGGCCGTGGGAGTGTTGATATCCGCGCTTTCCATCGCATACGTCTCCTGGATCACAAAATCGACATATGGTGCAGTATACAGCACCATGAGTGGGAGAGCAAGCAAGATGTTGGAGAACGAAACGGCTCGCCAGAAGAACGGACTCCCTGCCTCTGTGGCACTCTCTCAGGAGGAATATGACTCCGAGTATGACTCATGGGAAAGGAGAAAGACATGAAGCAACTCCAACACGTCACCCCTATGGGCGCGAGAACCACCTTTGTCGACGTCTGGAGGTGGGGACAGGAACTCGAACGCCTGCATGCCCGCATCGCTCCTCGTTTTGCTCGCCTGGAACCCCGTCGTCGAGCGCTGGCCTATCTGCAAGGGATCGTGAGTGCCATCGAGCGCAAAAATGGTTGGCAACTGGCCGAACGCGCCGGAGAAGCCCGACCAGACGGCATGCAACGGTTACTCAACAGCGCGGCCTGGGACGCTAATCTGGTGCGCGACGATCTGCGCGCCTACATTCTGGAGCAGTTGGGTGATCCCAAAGCGATTCTGGTCATTGACGAAAAGAGCGTTCGCAGACGCGGTAAAAAATCGGCAGGGGTCGTGCAGCAGCATTGCGGCACAACTGGCCAGCTAGAAAATTGTCAGGTCGGGTCTTTCTGGCCTATGTCGGTTCTCAAGGTCACACCTTGCTCGATCGGGATTGTATCTGTTCGTCGGTAAAGAACCTATTTCCCAATATTTTATGCTCCGATCGCTTCTCGCTCGAAGAAGTGTATTAGTGACGGGGTGTATCCTGTTTCTGCATGTTGGTGGGAGTATCGGCTCGTCCATTCATTGTTACAAGAATATTTTGCATCCCTGCTCCTCTCCCTCGGCGCATAACCGTTGTGTTTCTCCAGTATATTGATGAGTACGAGATTCATCCGTTTTCCAGACGCTTCGCACCCCCCTCGTTTCCGCATGGACGACCTGCTTCGTCTTGCTCATTTCTCCAAACTGATCCATTCTGTTAATCCATTCTGCAAAACAGCGTCTGAGTCGTTGCCATTTCCATGAGTTTCCGTACAATCGAACCAGAATCATACTGAAAAAGGATTGAGAGGAAATGGTGCTATGCAGATCGGATATATGCGCATCTCCAAAGGGGAGCAAACCACCGCGCTCCAGGAAGATGCGTGAGCGAAAGCTCTTGTCGAAAGAACCGACCGAGATGTGATGAGTGGAGTGAGGGATGATCGTCCCCGGTACGCAAGCGATGCTCGACTTAGCGCGTCCTGGTGATACCATTGTGGTCTGGCGGCTCGATCGCTTGGGTCGTTCGCTCACACACCTCATCGAAACGGTCATGGGCTTGCAGGCCCGCGGGATCAACTTTCGGAGTCTGACCGAGCATGTGGATACGTCAACGCCGGGAGGGAAGTGTACGTTCCATCTTTTTGGGGCACTTGCCGAAATGGAGCGCGATGTGATCCGGCGGCGGACCAAGGCTGGGCTGGAAGCAGCTCGTGCGCGAGGGCGCATCGGAGGCAGGTCCGCCCTCCACCCTGATGCGAGAAAACTCCAGCGCGCCAGGGAACTTTATGAGAAGAAAGAGATGAGCGTCGCAGAGAGTATGGCGTTGACCGGCTTTGCAAGCCGCTACAGCTTCTATAAGTACGTGGTCCACGCGGGATCGGACGCGCTCTCAACGGACAAGAAGGGAAAAAAGACCGATGACGACCGAGGGACGCGAAAATGAAGGCAGAGAAAAGAAAGAGAAGAGGCGCATCTCTCGTTATTTCCCACATGAAATAGCCATCCTTTGGGCAAGATCACTGTTTTTCTCGTCCTGGAGTTTCGCTCTGCGATCTCTTCTACTGTTAAAGAGAAACGGGCGAGAATCGATACTTGCGCCTGTTTTTCCATGAAAGGGATGAAAGAATAGCCCCTTCTCGTTCAATAAGGTGTTATACTGGAACGATCTACAAGAAATGTATACTGAGCAGAGGAGGTTCAAGGATGTCAGCGATGCCGATGGCTGTCGAGGTGTTCTGTTCCTACGCGCACGAGGATGAAGCCTGGTTGCGCAAAGTGGAGACCCACCTGAGCCTACTCCAGCGACAAGGACTTATTTCCCTTTGGCATGATCGGCTCATTGTTCCCGGCGCTGACTGGGTACAAGCCATCGACACCCACCTGGAAACCGCCTCAGTTATCCTGCTGCTGGTGAGCGCGGACTTCTTCGCCTCCGATTACTGTTATGGGGTCGAGATGCAGCGTGCATTGGCTCGGCAGGAGGCTGGCGAGGCACGAGTTATCCCCATCCTGGTCCGTGCGGTGGCCTGGAATGATGCCCCATTTGCGCATCTTCAAGCCCTCCCCACTGATGCTCAACCGCTCGCGATGTGGCAGGACGAAGATACCGCACTCGCTAATGTCGCGGCTGGTTTGCGACGCGTGATCGAGGATCTTCCCCTGCTTGCTGCCAGTATTCCTCGTGTGAGCTTGCCTCCGGTCTGGAACATCCCCTACTCACGTAATCCGTTCTTCCTGGGGCACGAGAACGAGTTCACACAACTGCATTCCCACCTGCAAACAGGCCAGGCAACAGCACTTTCGCAGCCGCAGGCCATCAGTGGGTTGGGAGGCATTGGCAAAACCCAGCTTGCCCTGGAATATGCCTATCGGTATTACTACGAGTACCAGGCAGTCTTATGGGCACATGCCGAAAGCACCGAAGCACTGATCTCTTCCTACGTCGCGCTAGCTACGTTGCTGCGGCTGCCGGAACGCGAGGCCAAAGAGCAGGACATCACGGTGCAAGCCGTCAAGACCTGGTTACAGACCCGTCGCGACTGGCTGCTGATTCTGGACAATGCTGATGATCTGGCGTTGCTCCCAGACTTTTTGCCCCCCAGTCTGGGGGGACACCTGCTTTTGACGACACGGGCGGCAGCGACCGGACGATTGGCTCGCCGGCTGGAAATCGAGACCTTCCTACCGGAGCAGGGCGCGTTGTTGCTGCTACGACGCGCTGGCCTGCTAGCTCCTGACGTGGAACTATCGCAAGCCTCTCCCCAGGAGCAGGAACTGGCCTTGCAGATCAGTCAGGAACTGGGTGGGCTGCCACTGGCCCTGGATCAAGCCGGAGCCTATCTTGAAGAGACCGGGACAGATCTAGCCAGTTACTGGCACATCTATCAGCAGCATCGGGCCGACCTGTTGCAGCAGCGCAGAGGGCTGGTTGCCGATCATCCGGCCCCAGTGGCCACCACCTGGTCGCTCTCCTTTCAAAGGGTTGAAGCGAAGAATCCAGCCGCCGCCGACCTACTGCGCTTGTGTGCGTACTTGGCTCCTGATACCATTGCAGAAGAGATCCTGACGATGGGCGCGCCATTCCTTGGTCCCATTCTCCAGCCGGTGGCTGCGGACGCTTTTCTGCTTAGTCAGGCGATTGAGGTGCTCCGCGCCTATTCGTTGGTGCGGCGTGACCCACAAGGGAAGACGCTCTCGATCCATCGGCTCGTGCAAGCTGTGCTCCAAGATCAACTGGCAGAAGCAGAACAGCGCTGCTGGGCAGAACGCATGGTGCTGGCGGTCAATGCCGTCTTTCCAGCGAACGAGCGCGGGACGTGGCCGCAGTGTGAGCGGCTGCTGCCGCATGCCTTACTGGCCGCTCAGTTGAGCGAAACGTATCAACTCAGCCGGGCAGAAGTGGGGCGTCTGCTCAATGAAACGGCATCTTACCTCCGGCACCGTGCTCGCTATCAAGAGGCGGAGTCGCTCTATCAGCACTCCCTGCGGATCAGGGAACAGGCATTAGGGTCAGCGCATCCCGAGGTGGCCCACGCGCTCAACAATCTGGCTGAATTTTATAGAGAGCAAGGGAAGTACGAGCAAGCGGAGTCGCTCTATCAGCGTTCCCTGCGGATCCGAGAACAGGCATTAGGGTCAGCGCATCCCGAGGTGGCCCACGCGCTCAACAATCTGGCTGACCTTTATAGAGAGCAGGGGAAGTACGAGCAAGCGGAACCGCTCTACCTGCACGCGCTACGCATTCGGGAGCAGCAGTTAGGGCCGGAGCATCTCTTAGTGGCCTATCCGCTCAACGGCTTGGCGAACCTCTACAAAAAGCAGGGCAAATATGCCGAGGCGGAGTCGCTCTATCAGCGCGCGCTACGCATTCGGGAGCAGCAGTTGGGGCCGGAGCATCCCCTGGTGGCTGAAGTCATGTATGATTTTGCGTTCTTCCAGGAGACTCAAGGCAACATGCAGGAAGCGCTCTCCTTGTACCAACGTGCGCTGGCGATCTGTGAACGCGTGCTGGGACCGCATCATCCCAAAACCAGGGAAACACAGAGGTGTGTGCTCTCGGTCTTACGAGAACTGGGTCGGCATGAAGAAGCTGTATCCTTCCAGGCAATGCTCTCTGAACCAATTAGGACCGAGGAGGAGCAAGAGAAGCGTCGAGAGGCATGAAACTGCGGGAAAGAAAAGGTGAGAAGGCATTTTTTCACTTGTTTATCCCGATGTAAAGCAGAGACTGCTGCTCAGGCCCCACAAGCTGCTTCCTGTCTAAGGCCTGAAAAAAACAGAAACAGATGTAAAAAAATAGGTCTGCCACTCCAATACTCTTTCTGGAAACGTCCATTGATTCTAGCCATGAAGAGTGCTACTCATTCAGAAAATAACAGGGGTGCATCTATTCCATCTCTTTTCTCTGTCCTCATTTCTGAGTACCTCGGTCTGGGATCAAGCACGTCGCCCACGTGGGATCGGACGGGTTTTCAACAGACAAGAGAAGGGGAACGTCTGGAAAACGGACGTATATATACTCTACTACCATTTCGAAATTCAGGTCATGCCTACTAACAGAGTAGCAGTGAAAGTCCTTCTTGGAGTTCTGGTGGTAGAACTCCAGTTGGATAGGTTGAGAATGGAGACAACGGGCTATGTGTGGTTGCTCTTCACGAATGTTCCCAGGGGCCACGTAGCGTCCGACCTATGACCTGGGCAACAGCAGCAGCAAAGGCGACAATGCCGGCCAAAACCGCTATGAAGAGCACGAGGAAGTTATTGGGATCAAGGACACCGAGTAGCCAGGTAGCGGCTAGACCGATCAGCACTATGAGAGCGGTCATGCCGAGACAAAACGTAACACGCTTGAGCTGCAGGCGTCGTGCTCGTCGTTTCCGCGATGGCACCCATTGATAGCCCGGGATTGGTCGACCATTCAGCAGTTGGTGGATAGATGCCAAGGCAGTCGGACTCATATCTAAGGTTATCGGAGCTTTAGGGTTTAAATCGACATCATTTAGGCGACCGTTGAGGGCTATAAGGATATGATGCAATTGAATCGTATCCTCGACTTCTATGAACCCCAGGCTTGCTACCGCGGCCTCCTGAGCGTACCAATCTTCATTATGCAGTATTTCCAGCAGGACTTTCGCGACTGTCTCGTTGCCCACTCCCATTTCCCCCAGGCTTGCTGCCGCCTGCCTCCGCACGGAGTCGTCCCTATCGTGCAGTATTTCCAGCAAGGTTGTCACGGCTGCCTCGTTACCCACTCCCACTTGCCCCAGAAGTCGTGCCGCCTCCTTTCGCATGAAAATATTTTCATCATGCAGCATTTCCAGCAGGGCTTTCGCGACTGCCTCGTTGCCCACTCCCACCTGCTCCAGACTTGCTATTATCTGCCTTCGCATGTACTGGCTTTTATAGCGTGGCATTTTCAGCAGGGCTTTCGCGACTGCCTCGTTGCCTACTCCCACCCGCCACAGGCTTGCTACCGCGGCTTCCTGCGTGAACCGATCTTCATGGCGTAGCATTTTCAGCAGGGCTTTCACCACTGCCTCGTTGCCTACTCCCACCTGCCCCAGACTTGCTATCGCCTGCTTAAGCTCGGGGAGATAGTTATCATGCAGCATTGCCAGCAGGGCGGTCAGCACTGCCTCGTTGCCCACTCCCACCTTCCCCAGGCTTGCTGCCGCGGTCTCTCGCACTTCCCAATAGTTATCGTGCAGCATTGCCAGCAGGGCGGTCACGACTGCCTCGTTGCCCACTCCTACCTGCCCCAAAAGTCGTGCCGCCTGTCTCCGTGTGTACCAATTTTCATCGTGCAGCATTGCCAGCAGGGCTGTCACGGCTATATCGTTGCCCACCCCCATTTGCTCCAGGCTTGCTGTCACTGCCTGCCT
>WNGK01001855.1_pt1 | contig 22886 bp, 19 predicted proteins | sample 5400601 | NCBI WGS metagenome assembly WNGK01 (sample SAMN13153376, study PRJNA577476) | soil metagenome | isolation source: 60 cm soil or saprolite under Garry oak tree replicate 1 | place: USA:California | collected 2016-06-15
ACTCGAACGCTGCCGCGGCAGGGTCGGCGCAGCACAAATCAAACGGTGCAGCTCCTAGCCATCCATTTCCAGCCCTCGGAAGCGCGCCGGCAACTCCTTCACAATGAGCACTTGCGAAATGATTAGACTTGAAACCATTCAGAATCAACACTTGCATAGAAAGATAAAAGGGGTGCCCTGATGGATTTGGTCGCAATGCGGCAATTTGGACCGCCGACGTTATACAATTAGAGCTTTCCTGGGACCGATTTTGCCAGATTGGTGTGCTCGGCGAACCCAGGGCAAAAACACGGGAGCCATTACAGGAGAAACGATGTTACGCATTGGGTTCATCGGCTGGAGAGGCATGGTCGGCAGCGTCCTGATGCAAAGGATGCGCGAAGAAAAGGATTTCGCGGGTCTCGATCCGGTCTTCTTCTCCACCTCGAATGCCGGCTGGAAGGGATATTGGATCGACGCCGCTTCCACCCTGCGCATGAGCGACGCCGCTGTAATCATTCTCGATCCGGTGAATGCGGACGTGATTCGCGGCGCGCTGGCCAAAAATATTCGTGCCTACATCGGCGGAAACTGCACCGTCAGCCTGATGCTCATGGCCGTGAGCGGCCTTTTCCGCGCCGGACTCGTCGAGTGGATGACCACCATGACCTATCAAGCCGCCTCCGGTGCCGGCGCCGCGAAAATGCTCGAGCTCGTGAAGCAGATGGGATTTCTCACCGACGCCATGCGCAAGAGTCCGGCGGAAAATGCGCTGGAAGTGGACCGCTCCATGATTCAGGAGCAGCGCTCGCTGCGACTGCCCGTGCAGGAATTCGGCGTGCCGCTCGTGGGAAGCCTCATCCCGTGGATCGCTGAAGAAATGCCCGAAGGCCAGACCAAGGAAGAATGGAAAGGCATGGCCGAAACCAGCAAGATTATGGGTCTCGACCCGCCCGTGCCTGTGGATGGCATCTGCGTTCGCGTGGGCACCATGCGCTGCCATAGTCAAGGATTGTGCATTAAATTAAAGAAAGACCTGCCGCTGGCCGATCTCGAACACATTCTCGGCGGTGCCAATGCTTGGGTGCGCGTGATTCCCAATAACAAAGAATCGACGACGCGCTGCCTGACTCCCACGGCGGTTTCCGGCACGCTGAATGTGCCGATTGGCAGAATTCACAAATTGAAGATGGGTCCGGAATTTGTGGGAGCTTTCACTGTGGGCGATCAGCTCCTTTGGGGCGCCGCGGAACCGCTGCGCCGCATGCTGGGCATTTTGCGCGAACACGTCAATGCCTGATTGCATTCTCCCTAGTGGCACAGGCACTCTTGCCTGTGCACGGCGACGCGCGGGAAGAAGTTGGCGTCATTCCGAGGAGCGACCGCGACGAGGAATCTGCTTTTTTCAGTAATCGCCGCTATTGACACGAGTGCCGCGCGGCGGATATGCTAGGGCGCGATTTGAGAGATCTTCTTCTCAGATGAATCTGATTCGATATTATCGATTCGCCTTTACGGGCCGCTTCCTCTGGCGAGGGAGCGGCAAAGTAGAGGCGTGATTGCGGGTGGTCGCCTGAACATCTAGGACCGGAAAAACCGCGAACAGTTTCTACCGAGCCAGCTCCCCAAATGGGTGGAGCTGGCTTTTTTGTTGCCCTGACTGAGCGAATTGCGCGAAGGAAGAAAAAGAAGACTGAGCGAATCAGGCGAGCGAATCGAAATAAAGAAATGCGACCGAAACGAGAATTTGCGGCAAACGAATAGCGTTACCGAATAGCCGAAACGAACACAGGAGGCATTCTCAGAATGATCGTCAACATGAGCCGAAACGCCACGCAGGAACAAATCGATCACGTCGTCGAGCGCATCAAGGAATGCGGTTATCAGGCGCACGTCATCCGCGGCACGGAGCGCACCATCATCGGAGCCGTCGGAAGCAACGGCCGCCGCGCGGAGCTGGAAGCGCTGCAGGCCGCGCCCGGCGTCGAAGAACTCGTTCCCATTTCGCAGCCGTTCAAGCTGGTGAGCCGGCAGCTCCGCCAGGAGCGAACCGTCGTCAACGTCGGTGGCGTGCCCATCGGAGGCGAGCACTGGATCGTCATGGCCGGGCCGTGCTCGGTGGAGTCGCGCGAGCAGTTGCTCGCGACGGCGCGCGCCGTGCGCGATGCGGGCGGCTCCATCCTGCGCGGCGGCGCGTACAAGCCGCGCACTTCGCCATACGATTTTCAGGGCCTCGGAGTGGAAGCGCTGCAGTTGTTGCGCGAAGCGCGGGAAGAAACGGGCCTGCCGATCGTGACGGAAGTGATGAGCACCGAAGATGTCGATCTGGTTTCCGACTACGCCGATATGTTGCAAGTAGGCGCGCGGAACATGCAGAATTTCCCTTTGCTGCGCCGTCTGGCGCGCGCGGAAAAGCCCATTCTGCTGAAGCGCAGCCCTTCGGCGACGGTGAAGGAATGGCTGCTCGCGGCGGAATATCTGCTCAGCGGCGGAAATGCCAACGTGGTGCTTTGCGAGCGCGGAATCAAAACGTTTGAATCCGAGCTGCGCAACACATTTGATCTCGCGGCGATTGCGCTGGCCAAAGAGCTGACGCATCTGCCGGTGGTTGCCGACCCGTCGCACGGTACGGGTCGTCGCAGCGTGATTCCGGCGATGAGCCGCGCGGCAATTGCTGCTGGCGCGGACGGCGTAATGGTCGAAGTGCATCCGTGTCCGGAGCGCGCGCTTTCCGACGGTCCGCAATCGCTCGATTTGAAGGCCTTCGCGCAGCTGATGGAAGAGCTGGATCGGCCGGAAAGGACTCGCGCTCGCGCGACGGTCAAGGTTTAGAGAATTCGTTCGTGCGTGTAGCCGGCGTTGCTGATAGCCGCAAGCAAGCCGGCCAGATGTTCGGCGCCGCGGGTCTCGACCGTCACATCGATCGCGGTATCTCCGAGGCTCACTCCGTAGTAGGCGCGATTAAACAGAAGCTCAACAATATTCGCGCGCTGGCCGGCGATCACGGAAGAAAGCTCCGCGAGCGCGCCGGGCCGGTCCGGCAAATAGATACGGATGCGCACGAGCCGCCCATCCTTTACCAATCCTCGTTCGATAATGCGGCTCAAAAGCGAGACATCGATATTCCCGCCGCCGATGATCACGGCGGTGTGCTGGCCGTTCAGCGAAGTTTTGTGCCGCAATAGTGCGGCAATACCGGCCGCTCCGGCGCCTTCGGCGAGCGTTTTTTCGCGTTCGAGCAGCGTCAAGATTGCGCTGGCAATCTCTTCTTCCTCCACGGTAACGATCTCGTCGGCATAGTTCGCAACCAGAGGAAACGTGACTTCGCCCGCGCGGCGCACGGCGATTCCGTCGGCGACCGTGGAAGCTGCTGGGATCGTCACAAGCTCGTGCTTTTCGAGAGCGAGCTGCATCGAGGGCAATCGCGCCGTCTCCACGCCGACCATTTTCACTTCGGGCCGCAATTCCTTGACCGCGCACGCGACGCCGGCAATCAGTCCGCCGCCGCCCACGGGAACGACCACCGCCTCCAATTGCGGGCACTGCTCGAGCAACTCGAGGCCGATCGTGCCTTGGCCGGCGATTACGGCGATATCGTCGAAGGCGTGCACAAACGTGAGCCCCTGCTCGGCGGCGAGTTTCAAGGCATGCTCACAGGCTTCGTCGTAATTGACGCCGTGGAGGATGACATTTCCTCCGTAGTTTTGTGTGGCCGCCACCTTCACCATGGGCGTCGTCGTGGGCATGACGATGGTGCTGCGGATTTTGCGAAGTGTAGCGTGATACGCGACCGCCTGGGCGTGATTTCCCGCGGAGGCGCAGATCACGCCGCGCTTCTTTTCTTCCGGGCTGAGCAGAAGGATTTTGTTGAGCGCGCCGCGTTCCTTGTATGCGCCGGTCATCTGCAGATTTTCGAGCTTGAGATACACCTGCTGCCCGGTGGACGCGGAGAGCTCGGCGGAATAGGGGCACGGCGAATAGTAAACGGAATCACGAATGCGGTCGGCGGCTTCTCGGATCATGGAGAGCAGCTCAAGTGTGGAGGCCTTGTTCATCTTCATTCCTGTTGGGATTCCTAATCCTGGGGCTTGCTAGAGTTCACCTCGTTAGAGTTCACCTCGTTAGAGTTCACCTCGTCAGACTTCGCCTCGCTAGTCTCCATTTAGCCAATCCACGCTAGTCTTGTCGGCGGCAATCGCAGCCTGCTTAACGACGATGCAGAAAGGGCCGAGCCTGCGGGCCCTGATAGTCGCGCGCGACGTGGCCATGTCCTCGGAGAATGTATTTATATGTGGTCAGCCCCTCTAATCCCACGGGGCCGCGGGCATGCAGCCTGCTGGTGCTGATGCCGACTTCGGCGCCGAGCCCGTAGCGATAGCCGTCGGCAAAGCGCGTGGAAGCATTGTGGAAGACCCCCGCGGAATCCACTTGCCGCAAAAATGTGCGCGCGGTATTGAGATCTTTAGTAACGATCGCGTCAGTGTGCGCGGAGCCGAAACGCTGAATGTGGTCGATGGCTTCGTTCACGCCGCGCACAACTTTCAGCGCGAGGATCAAGTCGCCGTATTCGGTGTGCCACTCGCCGTCAGCCACAGGCTCGACGGCGACTTCATGAATTGTGCTCACAGACTGAGGGCAGCCGCGCAGGCGAACGCCCTTTTCTTTCATGCGCGCGGCGAGGAGCGGCAAAAACTCGCCGGCGATGGTTTGGTCCACCAAAACAGTCTCGACGGCGTTGCAGGCGGCGGGATAATCGGTTTTCGCGTCGTCGATGATGTTGAGAGCCATATCGAAATCCGCCGCCGCGTCCACGTAAATATGGCAGACGCCTTCGGAATGCCCTAGGACAGGGATGCGCGTATTGGATTGAACGTAGCGCACCAGATCGTACCCGCCGCGAGGAATCACCAGATCGATGAGATCGTCGAGCTTCAGAAGCTCGCGGACTTCGGCGCGCTGCTGGATATTGGTGACCAGAGCCTCCGGGATCGATTGGGAGCGCAGGGCCGCGCGAATATTCTCGACGATGACGCGCGCCGTTCGTTCCACCTCGCGGCCGGGCTTGAGCACCACGGCGTTTGCGGATTTGATGGCCAGAGCGGTGATCTGCGTGACGGCGTCGGGGCGGGCCTCAAAAATCACCGCGAGCAAACCCACCGGACAACTTACTTTTTCGAGTTCCAGGCCTTCGTCGAGTTCGATGCGCTCGAGCACGCGGCCGACAGGATCGGGCAATGCGATTACGGCGCGCACTCCTTCGATCATGGACTGAAGCTTCTCGGAAGAAAGCTTCAGCCGATCGACCAGAGCCTTCGATAATTCGCCGCGCTCGAAGGCGGGTTTCGCTTCGCTCACATCCTCCGCATTGGCTTCCAAAATTTGGGGCGCGCTTTGCTCGAGAGCGCGGGCCGCTTCCTCGAGAGCTTGATCACGCTGCTCGATGGAGGCGGAAGCAATGCATCGCGCGGCTTGTTTGGCGGCTTGCGCCAGAGCGCGAACGGCTTCGCTCACTGGCGTTTCCTGGGAAAAAAGAGTGTTCCGACGGGCTTGCCCGCGAGAATGGCGTCGAGGACGCCAGGCGTGCGGCCGTTGGCGATGATCGCGGGCCGGCCGTCTTCATTGGCGATGCGCACGGCTTCCAGTTTTGTTTCCATGCCGCCGCGTCCGCGGCCATTGCCGCCGCGAGCAAAGCCGCGAATGGTTTCGTCGAGCGAATCCAATTCGGGGATCAGAGTTGCGCCTTCGCTCTGGGGATCGTCGGTGTACAGGCCGTCTACATCGGAAAGCAGCACCAGCAGATCGGCGTCAATGTGCGTCATCACCAGAGCGGAGAGTTTGTCGTTATCGCCGAAGACGCGGATGCGTTCGGCACCGCTGGCGGGGCCGTCGAGCTCGGCCGTGGAGACGGTGTCATTTTCGTTGATTACGGGAATGACGCCGAGTTGAAGCAAAGTGGTGAGCGTGGCGCGAAGGTTTTCGTGGCGCCGCGAATCGAGAAAATCGTCTTCCGTCAACAAGACTTGCGCCACGCGGAAGCCCAGCTTTTCAAAAGCATCGTCGTACATGCTCATCAGGCGGCTCTGGCCCACCGCGGCGCAGGCCTGCACGAGAGCGAGATCGGAAGGGCGCGCCGAGAGTTCCAGCCGCTGCACACCCAATCCGACGGCGCCGGAAGAGACCAGCAAAACTTCGCGACCGGCACGGCGGAAATTCGCGAGCGACTCCGCAATGCCGTAAAAAGCGCCGATGGAAACGCCGCCATCGTCACGCATGAGCACGTTAGTGCCGATTTTGACGACGATGCGTGCGGAAGCGGCAACCTGTTCGCGGGGCGAGAGTTCAGTCCGCTGGGATTTGGCGGCTCCTATGGCTTTTCTCCCCAAACCATATTCGTGACAAGCCGATTCGTCATACGCCGATCCGTGCGCCAGAAGCCGGAAATCGACTCTCTGCCGATGCACTTTGCCGCAATCAGAATGGGCTCATCGTTATTTTGCCAGCGCGAGGAAGAGACCGCAAGGTTTGGCCATGCCTGATTTGCGATAACCCTGATGATTGATGAATCGGCTTCCTTGCCTTCTCCCATATTGCTAAACTTCATTTTGGAGCGACCTTCGGATGGCAGGCAACATTATCGTCAAAGACCCACGCATTCTGGGTGGCGTGCCCGTATTCCGCAACACTCGTGTGCCCTTCCAAGCCTTGCTCGACTATTTGGAGGGCGGGCAAAAGCTTGACGATTTCCTCGATGATTTTCCGACCGTTAGCCGCGAAGCCGCAATTGCCGCGCTGGAAGAAGCCAAGGCTCTCGTCGTGGCGCGTCTTGAATGAAGATTCTTTTGGATGAGTGCGTCCCGAAAGCAATCAAACACAGTTTGTCAGTAGATGGGCACGAATGCTCTACGGTCCCGGAGGCTGGATTCGCTGGTAGAACGAATGGCGAGTTATTAAGATTAGCTGAGAGCAAATTTGATGTATTTGTCACGCTCGATAAAGGCATGCAGTTTCAGCAGAATTTGGCGGGATGTAAGATCAAAATTCTGTTGATTCGAGCGAAATCCAGCCGTGTTGCGGATATTCTGCCGCTTATCCCAGCCTGTCTCGTTGCGCTCCATTCCATCAAACCCGCACAGCTGATGCAGATTGGCGAATGAGAGTAAGGGTCTGCCCAAAGATCAAGAAATCGATTCCGGCGATCAGTTATTTCGGCTGGGGGAAGTTGATTTCGTCCAAAACGCGCTTGGCGAATTTGTAGATCGCGGGGCCGGCGCCGCTGCGGCCATAAATGGAGTCGCCGGTGATGCCGGAAAAGACGAGCTGCGATTTCTTGCCGTTTTTGTCGGTGATGGTGATTTGCACAGCGGGCTTGGCAAGCTCTTTGCCAATGGATGCGGGCGGATTGTCATAGACTTCGTCGGCCTGATCCTCACCGAGTTCGCCGATGAAATCGGGGCAGGAAGGCGGCGCAGCTTTCTTATCGGCAGATTGCTCGAGGACGAAACCGCTGCCGGAGCCCTTGATACAGGCAAAGGTGCCGTTCAGATTGTGGACCTCAGCGCGGGTGACATCATCGGGCATGATGTGCGTGATCTGCTTATCGCGCAGATCGATGTATTTGTCGCTCAAAATCGAGTAGAGATTGTCGTTGATCTCGAACACGCCGGGCCGCGAAAGATCGCGCGCGTAGTAATCGGCGCCTTCCTTTTTTCCTACCTCTAACTGAACGGATTTGCCATCGGCCAGCTTGGCCTGGAAGCGAACGGCCGGCTTATCGAGGCCATATTTCGCGAGTGTAGCATTCGTATCGCTGACGAACTTCGTGATCTGGCCGGTGCCGACCGCGCCCAGCAGCGCGTCAATCTTGCTTCGGTCCCCGCCGACAGCGCGCGGCTTGCTCAGCGTCCAGTTGTTGTCTTCCTTGGTTCCCGAAACTTCGCCAGAGGAATTCACCAAATCAAAGAAATTGGCGTCGGAGGTGGAGACGGCGGTCAGCGACTTATCGCGGAAATCGTCGGGCGCTTTGTCGCTGCTGGTGTAGATGGTGTCCGGCATCAGCGAAACCTGTTTACCGTCGTCGATCAGCGCGTATACCGACGACGCTGAGAAATCCTTGGAACCGAAGCGCAGCTGGTGGCTCGTGCCGTTATTCAGCGTGAAATCCAGGGTGACGGCAGGATCTTTCAGGCCGAAGGAATTGAGATTATCGGGAGTCGCGGGAAACGTGCGGTCCACGGTGACGAAGGAGAGCGAGCTCACGAGGCCATCGAGCGCCGATCCTTCCGCGCGCTGCGAGCGGGGCTGGGTCATGTACCAGCCGTCGCTCTTGCGTTCAAAACTCATGGCTGTGCCGGCGCGCTGGATGTTGATTTGCTTCACGTCGGTGGAGCTGAGGGAAAATGCGGGCTTGGAGCTCGCCGAGGAAGCCTCGCTCGCAGGCTTGCGCTTCACATCGTAGAAATAGACAAAGGCCGCCAGAGCCAGCGCCACGAGGAAAACGATTCCAGTACTTCGCTTCATACGATTTCCCCAGAACTGTTTCAGCGGCGCCGAAACCAGATGACGGCGCCGGAAATGATCACAAGTCCGGGCAGAAAGATCATGCTGGCGAAAAACAGCTCGCGCTGCTGCGTTTCCGTAAGAATTACGCGCCGGTTGGTCGGATTTTTGGGCCGAACGGAAATGAGATCTTCATCCTGCGCCAGCCAATTGATCGTGTTCACAAAAAGGTCGCCATTGCGCTGCAAGCCCGCCCACTGATTGGTGGCAAAGGCGGAATTGCCGATGACCACGAGCCGCGAGTCCTTACTGCTCGTACCCGTGCCGCTATGGCGTTCCGTGGCTACGCCGAGAGAGAGCGGTCCGGCCTGGTCTTTGGCTGGATCATAGCGGACTTCCTTGGTGTTCAGGTTCGGAACGGTGAAGCTTCGCGGCGAAGTCTTGAGCAACTCGGTGCCCTCCGGGTCGCTCTTGCCCTTATCTTTCAACGAAACCGTGCGCGCCAAATTGAAAAACGTCATCGTTCCGGTGAAATTTTGAGTGATGGGGCTGGCGCCGTAATCCACGACAAGAGGAACGGCGGGCCCGGTGCCGAAGAGCCGGCCGACGCCGCTCGCATCGATCACCACGTTGCTGCCCAGAGCGATATTCCAAGCGTCGAGGACGCTATCCACTTTGGGGTCCGTTTCGGGATCGAGCAGAAGCAAAACTCTGCCGCCGCCGTCGAGATACTTGGCGATAAAACCGGCCTCCTGCGGGAAGAGCGACTGCTTCGGCCCGGCGTCCACCAGGACGCTGCAATTGGAGGGCACTTCGCCGGACGAAACTAAGTTGACGGTCTTGGTCTGATAGCCTTCGTTCTGGAGCGCTTTGTCGCCACCCTGCAAGCCGTTCTGCTCGCCGGAAGCGACGGATTTCTCGCCGTGGCCTTCGACGAAGCAGATCGTCTTCACGGTCTCGCGGGTGACTTTGATGATCGCGTTGGTGACATCCTGCTCTCCGCTTCCGCTCAGCGTTTCGTTATGGGACCCGGAGGAGACCACCATATCGTTCATGTGCGTGACGTTATATTGCCGGGCCACCTCGGGCTTTTCCTGCGGATCCACTTCGCGATAGTGCACGTGGCTGCCGGCATTGGCGTATTCGCTGGCCAAATCCTTGAACGTGGGGTCGGGCTGTTTCGCAAAGTGAATGATATCCACGTCTTTCTTGAGACCGGCCACGGTGCGCCGGGACTGATCGGAAAGCGTATAGAGCTTTTCGCTCGTGAGATCGACGCGCTTTTTGTGGCGATAGCCGAGGAAATTGATCAGGCCGAGGACGACCAGCGCCAAAACCGTGATGGTGAGCGTGTTGGCGCCAAGCTGGGATGAGCGGGCGCTGAAAAACGTCACGAAATCGCGGTAGCTCAGGGCCAGTCCGGCAAGGAAGAGGACTCCGCCGCCGATCAACAGAATTTCGCTCAAGCGCGTGAGCTCTTCCTGGGTGGAATAGCGGACCAACCCGGCCGCGGCCAAGGCAAGACCGAACGCCGCGAGCCAACGCCGCTCTCGCTTCCAGTCCAGCTTTACTGGCATTTCTCCTCCTTCTTGTGCAAAAGCTTCAGGGGCTAAAGCCCCCGTGAAAACCCACGCCGTTAACGTCGGAGCTGAAGCTTCAACCCCCTAAAAGCCACTCGGGACGACCGAGCTGAAAAAGCGCAGCCCGGCGCAGCCAATTTCAAGCGCGCCGCCAGCGCATGGAATCCACGCTGCGGATCGTCAGAAAAACGCCCAAAAAAATGAAACTGAGATAGAAAATCACGTTCGAGGTATCGATCACTCCGCGCGTGAAATCGTCGTAATGGCGAAAAGCAGAAAGATATTCCAAAGCCGAGGCCCAAGCACTGGAAGCCGTCTGGGAGCCGAAATCGAGCACCCACAGCAGAAGATTCGCGCCGAAACTCAGTATCACGGCAATGAGCTGGCTTTCGGTTACGGAAGAGAAAAACGAACCGATGGCCAGCAGAGCGGCGCCCAGGAGAAAGACTCCGAGATATTCGCTGCCCAGGACGCGCCAGGGCGCGGTGGGCTCGCTATGGTGAAGCATGTAAGCGAACCCGATGGCCGTGGGAAGGAGCATGATGACGAGCAAAGTGATCGAGGCGAGAAATTTGCCGAGGACGATCTGCACGTCCGTGACTGGCGAAGTCATCAGCAACTCCATGGTTCCGCGCCGGCGCTCTTCGGCGTAAACGCCCATGGTCAGCATGGGTGTAAGAAAAAGCAGGAGCGTAGACAACACGCCGAAGAAGCTGCGCATGACCAGGGAAGGAACATCGAAAGCTGCCCCTCCTCCGAACTGCCCTTCCTCCAAGCCGGCTTCGAAGGCTCGCTGAATGTACAAAGCCAGAAGCTGCGTGAAGAAATATGCCGCCAGAATGAGAAAAACGGCGACGATGACGTAAGCCACAGGCGAAACGAAGTAGTGGCCCATCTCCTTGCGGTAAACGGCGTACATTCCTTTCATAGTTTCTCCGTCTCAGTTTGAACTTGCGGCAGCATGTTCGGACTCTTCGGTGGTGAGCTGGAGGAAAATCTCCTCGAGGCTCAGATTCACGCCGCGCAATTCGTATAACGGCCAGCCCTTGCCGACAATTTTGGCGGCAAGCTGGCTGCGTACATCCTGTCCCGGCGAGACTTCCACCATTAGGGCCACGCGGCCGGAGCCGCCGGCCGGTTCTCCGCTCACCCGGCGCACTCCAGGAACTTCTCGAATGGCCGCGCAGGCGGCATTTTGGTCCGCCTGCACTTCGAGACGCACGTTCTGGCCCCCCTTGAGCTGCGTGGTGAGGTTGGCCGGCGTATCGATGGCTGCAACACGGCCGCGGTTGATGATCACCACGCGATCGCAGGTCATGCTGACTTCCGGCAAAATATGCGTGGAAAGAATGATGGTGTGGCTGCCGGCGAGCCCTTTGATGAGGTGGCGCACTTCAATGATCTGCTTGGGATCCAGTCCCACGGTGGGCTCGTCCAGGATGATGACCTCCGGATCGTGCACCAGGGCTTGGGCCAGGCCGACGCGCTGCTTGTATCCGCGCGAGAGGCGTTTGATCAATTCGTGGCGCTTGTCTGTAATATTGGTTTTCTGCAGAGCATCCTCGATACGAGCCTGGCGCTTCTCCGCTGGAACGTTCTTAATCCGGGCGACAAAGTCGAGATAATCGGTGACGGTCATGTCCAGGTAGAGCGGCGGATTTTCGGGCAGGTAGCCGATGCGCTTGCGAACTTCGAGCGAGTCGTTGAAGACGTCGAAACCGGCCACTTGCGCCGTGCCGCTGGTTGCGGGCAGAAAACCGGTCAGGATGCGCATGGTGGTGGTCTTCCCGGCGCCGTTGGGACCGAGAAAGCCCAGAATCTCGCCCTTGTTCACCACGAACGAAACGTGATCTACCGCAGTGTGCTCTGCGAATCTCTTCGTCAAATCCTTTACTTCAATCAACGCTAACCTCCGACCGCAAACCTGCGCTTGCCTGTCACCGGCGATACTCCCTTATTGTAAAGAAGCAAAACGAAAATGGAAGATTTTCGCCAGAATTCACTTCGAGAGTGCGTGCATTTCACAATAGACGCAAGGTAAAAGCGGTTGGTTTCCCGAATTTGCGCGATCTGGCCGAAGGGAATCCGGGGCGGCAAACCGGATTCGCCAGGGCCGATTTTGGATCTGCCACGGTGAAAAAAAGCGTGAAAAAAAGGGGGTGGGAAAAAAAGTACAGGTGTCCGCTTCCTGCACTTTCGTACAGGGTGTTTTGGCGGAGAAAGTGCTCCAAAATGGTACCGCAAGGGATTTTATATGGACTCATTTAAAAGAAATGATCAACGCAAGAACAAAACGAAACCTGCGCATTTTTCTGGTTGCCGCGGCGCTCTCCGGCTGCGTCACGCTAATCGCTCATTTTCTGCGCCAACTCGGCCTCACCTTTAATCCGGTCCTATGGGCCAGCGCCGAAATCATTGCGGCAGTCCTCGGCTTCACGATTGCGGCAAACATCCTGGTGCGATACCACGGGACCGGCGACCGTTTCTCGTTATTTCTGGGCGCGGCGTTCTGGCTCGACGGATTGATCCAGCTTAGCGGGATCGTGGAGCTTCACGGAGAGTTGTTGAACCGGGCGAGCGCCGCGCGCGTTCCGCTTTACTGGATGGCGGGCGGGACACTGTTGGGTGTGCTTTTGTTGGGGGCGATTGGATTCGATAAGTGGCTGCCCTGGCCGCGGGATTCCAAGAGGACCATTCTCGCCGTGCTGAGTGTGGTCGCGGCGATTGCCAGCATGACGGGCATCCTATTTCTTGCGCTGAGCAACGGACCTTTGATTCGCGGCTCTAAGCTGATAGCTCGCCCGTGGGATCTCCTGCCTGCCGGAATGTTTCTGGCGGGCGCCATCCTTTTGTATCGCAGTCCCTATCGGCTCAGCTCCCTGGGAGTCTCTCTGCCGTGGGTGGCGGGAATGAATGCCGCCTGTCACCTTATGGCCACGCAATCGGCGCAGTTGCTCGATGCACCGGCAATCGCGGCGCAACTGCTGAATTCCGCGAGCTACATGATTCTGCTGGGAGCTACGGTGATTGATAACGTGCGGCTCTTCGGCGAAGTCCGCCACCGAGCCATCAGCGACAGCCTGACCGGCTTGGCCAATTACCGCCGCTTTATCGAAGCGCTGCAAAGCGAACTGGAGAGGTCGGGCAGGACGAACCGGCCGTTTTCCGTTTTGCTGATGGATCTGGATAAGCTGAAGGACATCAACGATCGTTACGGACACCAAACGGGCACGCGGGCCATCTGCCGCGTGGCTGAGGTTCTTCGTCAGCACTGTCGCGCCATCGACACCGCCGCGCGGTATGGCGGCGATGAATTTTCCCTGCTGCTGCCGGAAACCGGCGACACCGCAGCGCGACGGGTGGCCTCCAGAATCAAGCGGCATCTGGAGAACAGCACGGAAGAGCCGAAACTGACGGTGAGCATCGGGGTGGCCACGCACCCGCCCAGCGGCGCGTCGGTGCAGCATTTGCTCGAATCTGCCGACCAGGAACTTTACGCACAGAAGGCGGCGCGCGGCCGCAAAGTTCACTCGCGGGAGCGCTGAGGGAGCGAAAGCTGCGCGCGCCTTGGCGCCCATTTCCACGCCGCTTCTAGTCACTCAATGCGCACTGCTCTGGAAACATCCATTTGCATCGAACGGGCGCCGTCGTAGATTCAGTACAAGCATTCCGTTTTTAGCTGCAAAGCTTTTCGCTTCAAACAAAGGGTAGCTGTAAGAAAAGGGGCTCGTCGAGATCGACTAAGGGGGCTCTGCTCGTTTGGCAGGTGCGCCCTCGATGCCATGATGAGAGACCCGCTGAGAGCACAATCGCGACTTTGTGTGCCGAACTCGTTTCGGCATCGGACGGGCGTGCGGTTCACTCGGAGCCTCCTTCTTTTGGCCATTGGGATGGCCATTTCCACAAGAGGCCACGCACAGGAGCAGGCTTGTCAGATCCTTCCGTCGGGCCAGGAGTTTTGGATTCGGCTTAGCGAGCCGGTTTCCACCTACAGTTCAAAAAATGGCGCCACGGTCCAGGCCATCCTTATCGAGTCCCCGCGCTGCCATGGAATCCCGGTTTTCTCCACAGGAACCGCAGTGCAAGGGCATATTGCGCATTTGCGCAGGGTGGGCATGGGGCTGCTGCACGCGTCATCTGCGGTGGCGATCGACTTTGATGAGATCCTGGCCGGCCCCAAACCGCTCCCTTTCAAAGCGCAGGTAGAGGAGGTCGCTAATGGGCGGGAAGATGTAAAACGTGGCGTTATCGAAGGAGTCGGGGGGCGCGAGACTCCCCAAGCGCTTATGACCACGCGCCTGCTTCACCTCCCTTTCTGGAATCCCGAATCTTATTGGATATTTCTCTTGCAGCGCGCAGTCTTTCCATACTCGCCCGAGCCGGAGATCTACCTGCCGCCGGGAACCGATTTACGCCTGCGATTGATGGCCCCCTTGGAGCTCCCTGCCGGCTTGCCGAGCGCGCCACAAACGGACACTCCGGAGGATAGCGCCAAAATCGATACGGGACTGCGCGAGAAGTTACTGGCCCTCCCGGATCGCAGTTCGACTCGCAAAGGCCAGCCTTCTGACGCGGTGGATCTCGCCTTCATGGGTTCCGCGCAGCAAATCGAACAGGCCTTCCTGGCTGCCGGATGGACCTATGGTGATTCCGTCTCCACGTGGTCCGTGCTGCGCGAAATGCGCGCCTTAAGCGTATTAAACAGCTATCCTCACCTGCCGATTTCAAACCAGTGGCTCAGCGGAGAGGCGCCCGATTTCACCTTGCAGAAGAGCTTTGACAGCTATCAAAAACGTGAGCACATCAGGTTCTGGAACGAGACCAGCCTCGAGCAAAATCTTTGGGTTGGCGGCGCGATCCGCGAGACGAGCGCCGCCTGGTCATTTCGCAGGCGGAAATTTATTCATCATGTGGACCCCGATCTGGCAGCAGAACGCGAAAAAGTCGTGCGGGACTTGACCTTGATGGGATGTGTCGCCAATGTCTACCGCGTGCAGCGGGCGAAAGGTCCGGAGCGGCTGAAAAATGCGGGCGGAGACACGCTTTGGACAGACTGGCGAGTGGCAGTCGTACAACTGAGGGACTGCGACGCGGCGCCTAACGTATTCCTTACCTCAAGCACCGCCCTGCCCTCACGGCCCAGAACCAAATTGGCGCGTTTCGTGCGCGCTCAGGCGCTTTCCATTCACGATCTCTGGCGATGCAACGCGATTTACGCATCCTTTGATTTCAGCCGCACGTTCATCCATTCATTGCAGAATCGCTCCTTGCAAAATCACCGCATCCGCGAATACGAGGCCGCAGAAAAAGACATCGCCGTTGAACACATTGCGAGCGGCGCGAATTTAGCGAAGTAATTGACCCATTCAGAGGTGCTTACTTGGGATTTCGCTTTGCTCACATGCCAGATTTGAATCGGTGAAACTTCGCTGGGCGGGGCATACAATCGCCTTCGCAAGCTGCTGAGACAACCTGAACGAACCGGGACCGAATCTCGTTCCTCACCAGTTGGGAAGAGAGTGGGAAGAAATCGCGTCAATTTTTCAACGGGGTGAACTTTGTTAATCCATCGGCTTCGAAGGACTCTTCTTTTTTGCACGGCCGGGCTAGCCTGCTCGTTCTTCAGCTTGGCCCTGCACGCGCAACAGTTAGAGCAGCGGCCACCTGAACAGCAGCAGCCGGAAGCGCCGTCACAATCAGAAAGTCCCGATACTTCAGCTCCTAAATTCGATCCGGAGACCGGCGGATCGAATGACCGTCTCTTTTGGACCCTGCCCAACTTCCTGGCCCTGGAGAACGCCCACAATATTCCGCCGCTCACCAGCGGACAGAAGTTCAAGTTGGTCGCGCGGGGTACATTCGATCCGGCGCAGTTTCCGTTTTTTGCTTTTCTCGCCGGGATCAGCCAGGCGGACAACAGCGAATCTGGTTATGGCCAGGGACCCGCAGGATTCGGAAAGAGGTTCGCATCAAACTTCGCGGATGGAACGTCAGAGAATTTTTTCGTACAAGCGATTTTCCCATCGCTATTTCGGCAAGATCCCCGTTACTATCAGGAAGGCAGAGGCGGCTTTTGGCGCCGCGCAGGTTATGCTGTGACCCGGACCGCGGTGACTCGCAGCGACACAGGCCATATGGTGTTTAATATTTCGGAGGTTGCAGGCGCCGGGATGGCGGCGGCAATTTCCAATACGTATCACCCCGCAAGCGACCGAACCGCTCCCAACACCGTAGAGACGTGGGCATCAATGATGGGCTGGGACACGGTTTCCAACGTGTTGAAAGAATTCTGGCCCGATATTCGCCGCAAGGTTCATCAAAGAAGGGAATAGGGACCCGGCGGCGGTTCCGAGCGGGAAATTTCGAGAACACGGATTCAGTCCGATGAGGAGAAGGATATGAAGGCGAAATGGATGATGATTCTGGCGCTTGGGCTATTGGCCATTCCAGCGCGCGCACAGGATTCCGCGGCACCTGCGTCGCAAAAAGACAAAGTGAGTTATGGCATCGGGGTTCAGGTGGCAAAGACTTTGAAGGGCCAGGGCATCGATGTGAATCCTGACCTGCTGATCAAAGGCCTGCGGGACGCGCTCTCCGGCCAGAAGTTACTCATGTCCGACGACGAGCTCAATACCACGATGTCTGCTTTGCAGCAGGAGATGAACCAGAAGCAAATGCAGGAGCGGGTCAAGCACGCGGACGACAACAAGAAGACCGGCGATGCGTTCCTGGCCGATAATGGCAAGAAACAGGGCGTGGTCACATTACCGAGCGGATTGCAGTACAAGATTCTGAAGCCCGCCGAGGGCAAAAAGCCAACCGATGCCGACACGGTCAGCTGCAATTACCGGGGTACTCTTATCGACGGAACCGAATTCGACAAATCCGAAGCGGGTCAGCCGGCGACCTTTGAGGTTGGCATGGTCATTCCCGGGTTCAAAGAAGCTCTTAAGCTCATGCCGGTCGGCTCCACGTGGCAATTCTTCATTCCACCCAATTTGGCCTATGGCGAACGCGGCGCCGGCAACGTGATTGGGCCGAATACCACGTTGATTTTTGAAGTCGAATTGCTTTCCATCAAAGACAAAACCGCCAATCCTTAATCCGCATTCGCAGGCGTTCAGCACCCGCTGGTGAGGTTTGGTTCGCAAGCAATCCCGCTTGCCAGCCTCGGGCTTTGCTCCATGCCTGACTTGCCTGCATGGTAGAGTGTTGGCCGTATCCGGAGGCTGAAAAGTCTGAGTCCATGCGAACCATCACTCTCGAAGAGCATTTTGCCACCCCTGATTTTTTGAAGGCCACTACGCCCCTCGTGCCGGCGGGCCGGGTTAATTTCGTACAGGCTGTCGAAAGCAAGTTGCTGGACCTGGGGCAAGGTCGCATCGCAGAGATGGACGCGGCCGGCATCGACGTGCAGGTGCTGTCACTCACGGGCAACGGGATGGACATGTTAGACGGCCCGACCGCAACTGCCTTGGCCCGCGACGCCAATGACAAGCTGGACGCCGCCGTGCGGGCTCACCCCAAGCGTTTCGCGGCTTTTGCCGCGTTGGCTTTGCAGAATCCAGAAAAGGCCGCGGCCGAATTCGAGCGCTGCGTGCGGAAATTAGGATTCAAGGGCGCACTTGTGCACGGGACCACAAAAGGCGTGTTCCTCGATGATCCGCAATTCACGCCCCTGTTTGAAGCGGCGCAGGCGCTCGATGTTCCCATTTACCTGCACCCCTCGCCGCCGCCAAAACCAGTTCAGGAAGCATATTTTAGCGGACTGCCCGGCCAGCTCGGTTTTTTCCTTGCCACAGCGGCGTGGGGATGGCACGTCGAGACCGGAACGCACTGCCTGCGCCTCATGGCCTCCGGCCTATTCGACCGCTTTCCCAAGCTGAGGATCATCATCGGGCATATGGGTGAGGACCTGCCGTTCTCTATCGCTCGAGCTGAAATGATCCTTTCGCGCGACACAAACCATCTCAAACGGCGCGTCGGCGAATACTTCCAGGAGCATTTCTATATCACTACCAGCGGATACTTCACCGTACCGCCCTTCCTGTGCACTTTGCAGGTCATCGGAGCGGATCGGATCCTCTTTTCCGTGGACTACCCTTACAGCCCGAATGCCGCCGGACGCAACTTTTTGAATGCGCTGCCGGTCAGCCCGGAGGACCTGGGCAAAATCAGTCACGGCAACGCCGAACGGCTGCTGAAGCTCTGAGCCAAAAATCTGTGCGACAAGCTGCTCTCAGGTCTTGGGCGATGCCGGGTCCGGCGTAAGTATCACCTGGGGCATCGGCCGCAAGGGCATTTTAGCGTCTGGCGGCGCAGTAAATTCCTCTTTGAATCCGTCCTCATAATACTGGTAGAACTTCCAGAGCATGTTCGGATTGCCTTCTTTGGGATTGATGGCCAGCATGCCGAATTCGACGAATTCGTATGGCTCAATGCGGCCGATCCAGAAGGCGCCGACGATCTTGCCCTTGGCATCTTTTTTGAAGTCGATCTTCCAGCCAGGCTTGAACTCGAAATCATAGACGTCCAGGCCCGCCGGGAAGTCGCCTTCCACGCGGATCGTAGGGGACTGGCGTTCGTTGGGAACGCGCATGGTGTACTTCTCTCGTGCGCCAAAGGTAGATTGCATGGGATAAATCCTGATGTGGCCGAAAACGACCGGGGCCGCGAGCAAGGCTAGCAGGCTGCCAAATACCACAAGACGAAGCCGAGACGGGCGAAGGTGCATGGGTCCTCCTCTGCCGCTGACCCGCTCTGTTGAGAACGCCGCAGGCGGGATAAGCTGTGCCTATTAGCTATTCCAATATTCGCGGCGAGTCAAGAGGATGAATGCAATTGACGTCCTTCGGCAGGGCCTTTTTGGTTCGGAATACTGGCTCGCTCGATTTGCGTTTCAGCGAGGCCTGGCGCTTATTTACCTCATTGCTTTTCTGGTGGCGCTCAACCAATTTCGCCCGCTTCTAGGCGAGCGGGGACTTCTGCCGGTTCCGCAATTTCTGCAGTTCGTAAGCTTCAGAAGGGCCCCGAGTATTTTTCATTTTCATTATTCTGACAATTTTTTCGCCGCCGTTAGTTGCGCGGGCATTTTGCTCTCGATCATCGGGCTGACATCCTTGTCTGAGCGAGGCCCTTTGTGGGTATCCATTGCCGTGTGGAGCCTGACGTACGTGCTCTACCTTTCCATCATGAATGTAGGACAGACGTTTTACGGATTTGGCTGGGAATCCATGCTGCTGGAAGCAGGCTTTCTGGCCATTCTGTTAGGTCCGAACAGAATGGCCGTTCCGGTGCCGATTATCTTTCTCCTGAGATGGATGCTTTTTCGGGTGGAATTTGGGGCGGGACTCATCAAGCTGAGAGGAGATCCTTGCTGGCGCAATCTGACCTGCCTGCACTATCATCACGAAACTCAGCCTCTCCCGAATCCGCTCAGTTCGTATTTCCACCACCTGCCGAAGTCATTTCACAAACTCGAAGTAGTGGGAAATTTTGCCGCGCAGCTCGTGGTTCCCTGGGGCCTTTTCCTTCCGCAACCGGTGGCCGGCATCTCCGGAGCCCTGATCATCCTGACGCAAATGTGGCTCTTCATCAGCGGAAATTATTCCTGGCTGAACCTGCTGACGATGCTTTTGGCCGTTCCCAGCTTTACGAACGCGCAGCTTCGCCCCATTCTCCGGATGCAGGGACCGGGCGGCCTCTCTGCGCCCGCGGCTTACGAATGGGTGATTGTGGTGTTTAGCGCCGTGGTCATCGTCTTGAGCTATTGGCCCGTGCATAACATGCTTTCACGCCGGCAGATCATGAACACCAGCTTCAATCCCTATCACCTGGCGAACACATATGGAGCCTTTGGAAGCGTCACCAAGGCTCGTTACGAAATCGTGATTGAAGGCACGGAAGAGGAGGCCGCGCGCGGGCAAACGAAATGGAAGGAATATGAATTCAAAGCCAAGCCGGGCAATCCGCAACGCAGGCCAACTCAAATTGCTCCCTACCATCTCCGGCTGGATTGGCTGATGTGGTTTGCGGCAATGTCACCCGTCTACGGCTACCACGAGCATCCCTGGTTCATCATCCTCGTACAGAAATTGCTGCAAAATGATCCCTCGACGCTGAAGCTACTCGCCGGAAATCCGTTTCCCCAAGGGCCTAAAGTGATTCGAGCGCGCCTCTATCATTATCGATTTGCGACCGCCAAAGAACGGCGCGAAACAGGTCAATGGTGGGTGCGTACGCCGGCTGGCGAATATCTGCCGCCTGTCTCCATGCGCCCCGGCGCCGATTGATTTGACCACGTCCATGGTGATCGAAAATCGCAGTCATGCGCCGAACCGGCCGGGCTACGTGCCCGTCCATTTGGGCGCGCGCTTATTCAGAAATGCGTCCATGCCTTCGCGAAAATCGCGGCTCATGTAACACATCAGAATCAGTTTGTGATCTTCCTGGGGACTCATTTTCTCCTTGATGCGGCGCAGCGCCTCCTTGGTGGCGCGCAAAGTGAGTGGCGCCTGCGACGCAACGGTTCGGGCCAGCTCGCTGGCACGGCTTTGCAAGGTCGCGTAATCGGGAAGCACTTCGCCCAGCAGTCCGATCGCGTGCGCCTCGCCGGCAGGGATCAAACGGGCGGTGAAGATGATGTCCTTCACACGCGCCGCCCCCAGCAGGGATACGAGCCTTGCGTAATTCGACATCGACAGGCAGTTGCCTAAGGTGCGGCCGATGGGGACGCCAAAGCGGGCACTCGAGGCGCCGATGCGCATGTCACAGCAGACGGCAATCGCGGCGCCGCCGCCGGTGCATGCCCCGGCAATAGCGGCGATGGTGGGAACGCGAGAACGCTCCAAAGCATCGAGGATGCCATCCATGCGCGCTTCGTAGTTCAGCGCGTCCTCGGCGCGGGAGAAAGACCTGAACTCGGAAATATCGGTTCCTGCTGCGAACGCTTGTTCCCCGGCGCCTGTGAATATCAGCGCCTTAAGCGAGGAATCGCTCTCCGCCTCCTGGAGGATTTCTGCAAGGCGCTCGTACATCCGGAACGTGAGAGCATTTCGCGCCTCGGGGCGATTGAAGGTGATGCGACCCACGCCATCATTGACTTCATAGAGAAGCTCTTGGATCACAGTGGTGTGCCTTTCTGAATTGAGTCTGACATCTGGATGACTCCCTCCGCCGCGAGTTGCTCAATTTCGGCATCGGAGAAGCCGGAGTCACGCAGCACCTGGCGCGTGTGCTGACCAAAGATCGGCGCGGCGCGGCGCACACCGCCGGGCGTATCGGAGAATTTGATGGGCAGACCGATTGCCTTCACGTGTCCGGCCGTGGGATGCGCAGTCTCCACGATCATCTCCCGTGCCAAGGCTTGTGGATCCTCGTGCATTTGGCCGATTTCGAGCACCGGCCCCGCCGGAACACCAGCTTGCTCGAGGCGGCGCAGCCATTCCGCGGAGCTGCGACGCTTGAACAAAGGAGTCAGCGTCGCAGTCAGCGCCGCGAGATTACGCATGCGGTCGGCATTGGTCGAAAAACGCGGGTCTTCGTGCAAGGCGGGGTGCAGTTCCGGCGCTCCCAGCGCCTCGACCAGCCGCAGCCAATTTCCCTGATTTGCGGCGCCGACAGTGATCCAGCCATCCGACGTGGGAAATGCCTGATAGGGCGCGTTCAACGGATGTGCTGTTCCCATCGGGCCCGGCGCTCGACCCGTCGCGAAACACACGGCCGAATGCCAGTACGTCTGAATAATTCCCGCTTCAAAGAGCGATGAATCCACCATCTGCCCTTGCCCACTGGATTGGCGAGAATGCAAGGCAGCAAGTATGCCCACGCAGGCGAGAATGCCGGCCGTGATATCCGTAACAGGGGCCCCTACTTTTACGGGCGGATGTCCCGGGCCTTCGCCCGTTATGCTCATTAATCCGCTCATGCCCTGGGCCACCAAGTCAAAGCCGCCGCGATCAGCGTAGGGCCCAGTCCGCCCGAAACCGGAGATCGAGCAGTAGATTAGTTTGGGATTCAAGGCGTGCACCGCGTCGTATCCGAACCCCATCTGTTCCATGGCGCCGCGGCGGAAGTTCTCGATCAGCACGTCGGCATTTTTCAGCAGACGAGAGAGAACGCTGCGTCCGGCTTGCGTCCGGAGGTCCAAGGCAATGCCGCGCTTGTTTCGATTCATAATCAGGAATGCCGCGGATTCATCAGCGACGGTTGGCGGCACCATGCGCCGCGCGTCATCGCCGTCCGGAATTCTCTCCACTTTAATGACGTCGGCCCCCATGTCGGCCAGCAGCATCGCGCAGGCGGGTCCAGCCATGATGTGCGAAAGATCGATCACCTTCAGACCTTTCAGCGGACCCGTCGCTCCGTCTTCAGTGCTATTGGCCATCACTAGATCCTCTCTCCATCCGTACTCCTCTCCGTCCGTACTCTCCCAGTGGCTGGTAAGCGGGTCACTTTAAATCGAAGGGTGCCCCACCCCCATTTTTTTGCAAGTGTTCATTCTAAAGGCGCTTTAAATCCTGCAAATTCGTAAGTGCTCATTCTGCGGGACTTAGCCATGGCCCGCGAAACGGCTGCCAAAGAGCACAGGCAGGAGTGCCTGTGCCACGCAAGCCGTCGCAGCCCTGGACCAGACTTAAAGTTGTGGGTGAGATATTCCACCCCCCTATTTTTTCGCAAGGATATCATTGCAAAGGACTTATTTTTGTAAATATGCAAGGATATCATTCTAAAAGGCTTAGATTGACTGCCGATAATGCCGATAAGGAGCGATGAACCTTGCCGAGGGGAACCTTTGGCCGCAATTCGCAATTGGCCGCTCAGCTCGGCTGA